>Ga0272441_10012304_pt1 | contig 12527 bp, 2 predicted proteins | sample SSMProp6N_FD_193582 | JGI IMG/M metagenome (GOLD analysis project Ga0272441, IMG submission 193582) | Marine sediment archaeal communities from Little Sippewissett salt marsh, Falmouth, MA, United States - SSM-Prop-6N | ecosystem: Environmental > Aquatic > Marine > Wetlands > Sediment ...
ATAGCAGCCAAATTGCCGGCGGCGTTGCCAATTTTTAATAAAGTTATTGAACACGCCTTAGTAGTTCAATCAAACCCTTCGCAACGCTGGCTTTCTAAAGTCGCAAATCAGGCTCATCTTAAAGACATTCCAATTTTAGCTGCTGCCCTAAAGGCGAAAGCTTTGTTTTTGGTAACTTTCAATGTCAAAGATTATAAGCCTTTAGCTTCTCTGGGTATTAAAATTGTCCAGCCGGGAGAAATGCTGCAAAATATTCGAGAAAGCCTTTCGTAATCTCATTTATTTCCAATTGCCAATTTCCGATTGGGCTTCAAAATAATCGGCATTCGGTCCTTCGACTTCGCTCCCTTCGACTTCGCTCCCTTCGACTTCGCTCCCTTCGACTTCGCTCCCTTCGACTTCGCTCAGGGTCTGCGCCAGGGTCTGCGACAGGATCTTCGACAATCGGCAATCCCTAACCAGCTTTCCAGAATCCAATATTCAGGGGTCACTGGTCAGTAATCAGGGGCCAGTCGGCTTAAACTGAACCTGACCACTGATCACTGATTACTGATTACTGGCTTCTATCTCGTCACCGGAATATCCCCGGTTGATCCATAGTAGGCTCTGGTTATCTCCCGGATCGCCCAGAGACCCGAAGAAGAACGGAAGATTCCGATGTCATCGGTAAGATCACCGTCGTAATCAGCCGGAAGCGGAAGATCGGAAACTCCCCCGAAGTAAATGCGGGTCAGGGCCCGGATCGCCCAGAGACCGGACGCGGAACGGAAGATGCCCGGCGCCCAGGTTCCGTCCCCGGCGTAATCCCCGGGCACCAGCTCATCCGCGCTGGAACCGAAGTAAATCCGGCTGATATTCCTCAAGGCCCAAAGTCCGGAAACGGAACGGAAGAGGGCGATATCTTTCACCCCGTCGCCGTCGTAATCCCCCGGGACCAGCTCGTCACCAAAGCCCCCGAAATAAACCCGGGTCACACCCTTGATCGCCCAGAGGCCGGATGTCTCCCGGAAAATTCCCGCGTCGCAGCTCCCGTCGCCATCATAATCTCCATTGATAATTTCATCATCGCTCGAACCGAAGTAGATCCGGGTGACATTCCTGATCGCCCAGAGGCCGGAGGCGCCCCGGAAGATGCCGATATCCGTCGTCCCGTCCCCGTCATAGTCCCCGCAGACGGGAAGATCGTCAAAACCGCCGAAGTACACCCGGCTCAAACCCCGGATCGACCACAACCCGTTGATCTCCCGGAAGATGGCGATATCCGAGGTCCCGTCTCCATTATAATCGTAATTCCAGGAGGGAGCAGCCGGCGGAGCCGGCGTGGGTGTGGGAGGAGGTTCGTCAAACGTCTTGCCCACCTTCAGGTAATTGAGAAGTGAAAAGCCGGAGCTCCCTCCCAAAGTCAGATTAAGCTGACCTCCCGTCACCGTAATCGGGTAATCCTGCACTATGGCGAATTCGCCGGCAACAGTGCTCTGATTGAGCACCTGTTGCCCTTCCACCACCACCTTATGGGGACCAAGATCGTACCGGAGATCGCCGCAGGCCAGACTGACCCGGTAATCCCCATCGGGTAGATCGTAGTTAAAAGTCGCGCTCTGCGACGGACTGGTATAAATAAAATTACTGAGACGCTGATCTTCCGTCTCCGTGTACCAATGGACACCCTCACTCCCCCGCTCAATCGTCTGGGAAGTCATATTCGAACTCCAGCCGTAGCCGCGGCCGGCGTTATAAGGCAGGCCGTAATCTTTCTGATAACCCGGGTTGCTGACCAGCGAATCTTCAGTTTGGAAGTTAACCATCGGATTGCGAATGATCAGGTAATTAAGACAGGTTCTCCCCGACGCCCCCCCCACTGCCACGGTTAATAGGTCGTCATCATTGGTGATCACTTCCGAATCGACGTAAAATTCCCCTCTTCCCGTGGTGACGTCATCTACCATCGTCACCCCCTCCACCACCACTCGGTGGGGGCCGGTGCTATCGGAATAACCTGACGGATATGAATCTCCACAGGCCAGGCTCACACGGTATTTCCCCGGAGGCAGATCGAGCTCCCAGTAATAGGTCTGCCCGGATGGAACTTCCGCGAAGGTCATCAGCTCGTCGGGAAAATATTTCTCCGCCCCTGTATTAGTGTAATAAACCGGCTCTCTTTTGATCACAGCCGCCGTCTGCCCGTTCCAGCCGTAGCCCCGCGCGGAAGAAAAAAGATCGCCGCCGGCACGGCACATCCCGTAAGGAACATACATATCTTCCGGCTGGAAGCTGAACTTGATTTCTACGGGCAGTGAATCGGAATCATTGGGATCACTCCCGGAGGCTATTTCCAGGCCATCAGTGTAATAATCCCCGTCACTGTCGGGATTGTTCGGGTTGCAGCCGCTGTTCGTGAAACTGACAAAGGTCCCGGTGTTGGTCTCAAAGTAATCGGGGAGATAATCCCCGTCGGTGTCATTCAGTGTGGCCATTAAAAACTTCGGCCTCTGGCCCACCGAAAAGATGACCTGGTCAGCCGCGGGATACACCGTGGTCGCGATCAGGTTCCCGGGGAGTTGATCGGTCCCCTCCGCCCAGGAATAAAGCGTGGCCGAGGCAGCCGGGCAGTCCACAGTCACGTTCGTCCACTCATACTCGGTCAGCCAGCACCAGGCCGCATTCACTAATTGCCCCCCGTTCCAGAGCTCATAGACGTACTTCCCCTCCACCACCTGATACTGACGAAGGCCGTACGCCCCGTGCAGACGTTCGGCCAGGTTCCGCATCGCGTAAAAAACCGGCTTCCGGGCAACGGGGCTGATATAATCATAATAGGTAAGGATGCCGGTATGGGAAAATTTATCATCGTCGGTGCCGTGATCTCTGATCCGGTGCCAGATCGTGAGGGGGGATTTCGCGGTCAGGAACGTTAAAAGATTCTGTCTGACATAATAATTGGCCTGGGCATCGGGAGAAATGTCCCACTGATTCGCGCTTACCTCACCCCAGGTCGCCGCGTAGGCCGTCTCGGTGTTAGCCACATCTTTTTCCCCGGTGTAATATTCGAAAAGATCAGCAATATCTTCCAGATCGCCCAGGTAATCTTGATACTCAGGGGCCTGGCTTTGTTGCCAGCCAGCATCAGCAAAGCTATACCAGTGAACAGCGATAAAATCGGTATATGGTTCCAGATCTCCGCCGTCCATCAGATAGGTGAACATTTCCTCTATCCAGGATAGTATGCCACCTGAGCCGAAACCAGTAACACCCCCGTTAAAGCAGACACACCACGGATCGGCGGCTTTCGCCGATTTATAGGCTTCCCTCATAACCATGGCAAAATTTTCCGAACTGGCAGACGGGAAGTAATTGGTAAGATTCGGTTCGTTATATATCTCCCAGTGCTTTATGGTATGCTTGTCGGCCCAGTCCTGCTTTTCCTCCTTGCTGGTGCCGGTGAGGCCCCGGGGGTAAGCGGACGAACCCTCGGGGACGCCGAAGTCGGTATCACCGTCGTACCGTTCCACCGTGGCCTGGACAAACTCTCTCCAATCCGCCGCATAAGTCTCGGGATCATAGGTCCAGTTTTCCGCGAACCAGCCGGGACTGGAGTAATGGGCAGTTGGACCCATGAGGCGTCCAGCACCCCGGATACCCGCTCTATGCAAATTATGAATTTTCCTGTCATAAGTGCCGTAACCAAAATTAGACGGTTCTGTATCCTCGGTCTCTATCCAGTGCCAGCAGATGACAAAGGGCATCAAATTGCACTCCATCTGCTTGGCGATCTCGCATTCATAGAATGTGGATTCAGAGGCTAAGGGGAAATCCTGGGGATGGGGGGAGTGACCCTGGAACTGTTCTATGATGAGAGGTCCAGGAGACGCAACCGAGTGATAAACGTAATCGGGCCCCTGGTCAACGACTAAACCAGAAAGAGTATCGGAGCCGGTGTGAAGCCCCGGATCCCGGACGGTAACCCGAACCCGAAAATCATCCGTGTAACTGCCGGGCTGGTCAAAGCTCCACAGCCTGATGTTAAAAATTATATCACAATCATTGCCGCCCTCGAAGCAACTATTGCTGATATAAAGATACGCATACTCGGCCCCGGAATCGGTCCAGTCCTCAAATTCAGCTTCTTTAAAATCCAAGGTTGTTAAATCCAGGGCTGTTCTCCAGTAATAACCGTCATAATATTCCACCTTCAATTTTAGATTGGAGACATCGGTATCTGCATCGCTGATTTCCCCCTCGCATTCAATATCGATATTTACGCCTCCGATATCAGTGCCCGGTTCCGGGGCGTAAGTAAATGTTATCGTCGGCGCGCTCTGGCCGAGGGCCGGGGCCGCCGAGGCGAAGAAGATCAGGAAAATGAAGGTACAGGCACTGAGGCAATATTTCATCTTTACGCTTTTGGGACCGGAAATTTTAAGTTGGCGAATTATTTCTACATTTAATATAAACATACACAAATCTCTATTTCAAGCCGTGAAGCATAAAGCTGGACTGGATCCCCCATCGGCACTGGTAAGGTGAGAGCATCATCATCCTGAAATAAAACTGCCTGTCCCGGTTTCCATAACCGGGGCAGGCAGCCACCATTGATAAACCCCCTTTCTCCCTCCTTCGATTCCGCTCAGAGCTTGCCCTTGAGTGAAACGAAGAGACAGGCTCTTTTTCAAAGTGGGAGTTTCTCGCGGCTTGTTACTTTCCATGTTACTCACCTGGTCACAGGCAGATCACCAGAAGCGCCGTAATAAATACGGGTGATATACTGAATAGCCCACAAACCGGATTCTGGCCGGAATATCGCTATATCATCATAAACATCCTCGCTAAAACGACCCGGTACCGGCAAATCGTAACCAGATGGACCACCAGGTCGACCAAAGTAGATGCGAGTAGTTCCCCTGATAGCCCAGAGAGCAGCGGAGGGACGGAAGATAGCTATTTCCGCCCTCCGCCATGGTTCTCCCCTTGTCTTGGCCAGATAATCGTCATAAACCAGCGGCACCGGCCCGTCAGCTGCTCCCCCAAAATAACAGCGGGTAAATCCCCGAATAGCCCAGAGTCCGATGGCGGGGCGGAACACGGTTATATTGATATCACCCGATCCGTTATAGTCTGCCGGAACGGGAACATCGCCGGAGGTCCCATAATATGTCCGGGTGAAATCTCTCACCGCCCACAAACCGGAGGAAGGGCGGAAGATAGCTATATCGCAAATCCCATCTTCGTCATAATCCGCCGGCACCGGTATATCGCTCGACGCCCCGTAATAAACCCGGGTGATGTCCATGATACTCCAGAGCCTGGTCCCAGGGCGGAAGATGGCCACGTCAGTATATCCATCCCCGTTATAATCGCCACTGGCCGGAATATCTCCGCTGCGTCCGTAATACATGCTGCCCAGTCCCCTCACTCCCCAGAGACCGGTGTCCGGCCGAAAAACGGCGATATCGGAGGCTCCGTCTCCATTGTAATCTCCGGAATCGACGATAAAATAAAACGGCGTGGGTTTCGGCGTGGGCGTGGGCGAAGCAGATGGGGTGGGGGTGGGAGAAGGAGTTTTATACCCATCTGGTGTTGGCGTGGGGGTCATGTATCCCTCAGCCGTGGGAGTGGGGCTGGGAGTGTTATATCCCCTCGGAGTGGGAGTCGGTGTTATCGTCGTCGTCGGTTGGGGTGTGGGAGTAGGCCAGATATGGGGGACGAACTCATAAGAATCACTGGTAACCATATTCCCCGCCATATCAGAAGTAGCGAAACGAATTAATTGCGCGTCCCCCGAACCCCAGAGGAAAGGGATGGAATAAGCGGTGATGGTTTCTATCTCGGTGGAACCGTTGAAACCGGAAACGTCCGCTTCCGACCATTCGCTCCAGGTCGCTCCCCCGTCGGTGGAGTATTGATAAATGGCCCCGAAATAGTTGAGGGCAATCTCTTCTTGACTGAGAGCCGTATCCGATAATTTCACATCGTCGATCAAACCCTGGAATTGACCGTTCAAACCAATCTCAAACGCCGAGGCCGAGTCATTAAGTTCGTTGGGCACAAAGGTGGAATCAGCCAGGACCCCGTTGACGTAAAGCTGCAGGACCCAGCCGTCGTACCGAAGAGCCACAAAATACCATTGGTTTTCAACACCAGCCGCACCTTTAGCTTCTACCGAGTACCAAAATCCCAATTCGTCCTTCACTATACCCACTAGGTCACCGAACAGGTACGTAATCATATAGGAATCGCCTTTACCGATTATACCCATGCCCCCGGTCGGAATGGTGGAGGGTTTGATCCATGCTTCCAGCGTGAATTCCTGCAGGTCAAAAGCGTCATCATCGGAAACGGTCACCATGGAATCTTCATGGCAGACCAGGGCCTGCCCGCCGAATTTCCCGCCGGGGGCGACCCAGGCCTGGATGATGTCTTGATCGTAATCATGACCGGTGATATCCCGCCACTCGTGGTCTTCAAATGGCCAGAGACCCAGCGTGTGTTCGCCCGGATTCAATGAAGCCGGTCCCGTCTCCAGACCGCTTTCCTCATCCTGAACCTCCAGCCGACAATCGGGCTGCATACCGCTGCTGTTGTAGAAGTTGTAACTCACTGGTTGATATGGGTCGATCATGACCGTGTAGCTATAGTCATCGGCATTGTTCAATCCGTCCAGGCTCAGAAATTTCACCATGTTTAGGTCGGCTGACTTCTGAAGGAAGGGAACTTGATAGGCAGGAAAGTTCTTCTCGATGTCACCCGTCCCCCTCACGCTGGAGTCAATGACCGGAGCTAGGGAATTGAGCAGAAAGTCATCGAAGGTCACCTCTTCCCAGCTTCCGGCCGCATTGACTTCATAACCCAGCCTGACCTGGGCCAGGGTGTTATCGGGCCCCGGATTCAGGGAAGGTGACGTTCCTAAATATTCTCCTTCGAGCGCTGCGCTGACCTGACCGGTCTCCGGGTCGTAGCTCATCCGAAGGAAGGAATCGGCGGCGGAGGTGAAGTCGGTAAAGCTCCGCGTGGCGACCATGGTCGGGCCGCTTCCATCGTCAACTTCGAATTCCCACTGAGCGGTGGCCGCCGACCAGTTGATTCCCAGCCTCCCCCACTTCGTGTAATCGGGGGCCAGCCGTATGTCGAGGAAAGCTTTTCCGTTGGGTCCCGGACTCTGCATCTGGACCGCGGCGACAATGTCTTCTTCGGCGTCCACGGGCTGAGAGATGTAACCGTTGAAATCCCAGCCCACGCCGCCGGTACCGGCAACGATCAGAACCCCTCCCGTCTGGGTGACGAACAGATCGGAAGAAACCGCTTGGCTCCAAACCGAGGTGTCCATCGTCTCCCCGCTGAAGTCATCCCACATCCCGGACCAGCTATTCCCTCCGTCAACGCTGTAAGCCGCTGCGGATTGGCTGTAACTCAAAGCGATCTCTGCCGGAGTCCGCCAGCGGTTGGAGATGCGAATTTCGTCAATTACTTCCCCGGTAACGATTTGGGGCGGTTGGCCTGAAGGCCAGGGACGGTAATCGCCCGGATAGGGGCCGATGATAAGCGGGGCATCATTCTCATAGAGGTCTAACTCGGCATGGTAGAACCAGTAATCGGCGGTTTGGATTCCATTTATATACATCCTAACCTGCTCGCCATCATAAGTATAAGCGTAGTGATTCCAGCCGGAGGCATAGTCCGTTCTATCTCGAGCGACAGCAAAGCCTTCTGTTCCATCGGGATTTGTACCATAGACGAAAAAATGCATCCTACCGTAGCGGTCATTCGTATACCAATATTCGACTTCGAAAGGACCACCCGCTGGTCCATTATAATAGATATCTGGAAGTATCCCTTTATGCATCACTCTTTGGTAATAATTCACACCCGGCATATAACCGGACTTGAACCAAAACTCAACAGACAAACTATTATCGGTGAAGTCAAAAGCATCGTCGGTATCGGGGATCTCAATCCAGCAATCCGTGCCGGGGGAAAAATCGACTCCTCTTCCGATTTTACCCTGGGGCCAGACTACGTGGGGACCGTGTTCTGTCCCGTCGCGACCCTGTCCGGAACCGTCCTGGGCGTTACCGTCCAAGTGGTATAAAGCGACCGTCCAATCATCCACTTCCATGCATCCGGGAAGGGGCTGGATGCCGTTTTCCTGATCCCTCGCAGTTATTCGGCAGTCGGGAACCAGATTATCACTCCACTGGGAGCTTTCCACCCAGTTCCCCTCTTTGCTCCAGCTGCCGGGGTGCGAGAAGTCCGGTCCCCAGACGTCGGGAGAATCGAGGTAGATGCTGTCGTGAATCCCCCCTCCGATGTCACCCGGGTTGATGCGTTCGAAAAGGTCCATCACCCACACATAGACCGTCTTCAAACCGTTGTGGCGGGAGAGGAAAAAGGTGGTGGGCTTGGTATCCTGCCATAAGAGATCGTCCGGCTCAGGCTGGCTGTCCTGGGTTTCGGAAAGAAGCCAGTAATACACATCGGGACCATTGGTGATGTCGACCCCGACAGTCTGGGTGTGGGTGGTCTGCTGATCGAACGTCCCCGGTTCGTAGATGTCAATGGCGGGATTGTCGGGGATTTTCTGGTCCACGATTAGATCGGTCAGGGTATCGAAAGCGGTATTGGTATCCGGGTCTCGAACGGTTACCCGGAATTGGAAGTCATCGGTGTAGCCGCCGGCGGCGGGAGGAAGGACATAGTCTTCCAGATAAAGGCGAATGGTAAAGTCGGCCGGGGTTGCTTCTTCGAAGGCGTTCGTCCAGACGTAAAGATAAGCATAAGCTGCCCCGGAATCGGTCCAGTTCTCGAATTCCGCTTCTTCAAAATCGAGATAGGTAAAATCCATCGCCGTTATCCAGTAATAGCTGTCAAAATATTCGAACTTCAACTCCAGGTTATTGCCCGTGACTCCCACATCCGCAGTATGCCCTTCAAATTCCTGTTCAATAATCGATCCTCCCAGAGTGGTGCCGGCAGTCGGCCCGGAAGTAAATTCGATATCAGGACTGACCGTCTGATCAAGAATCAAACCGGTAATAGTATCCTGTCCGGTCTGCATCTCAGGATCTCTCACCGTTACCTTGAATCTGAAATCATTGGTATAGCCTCCGGGGCCGCCGGGAAGGACATAATTCCAGAGGCGAAGGTTAATGGTCATACTGCAGGTATTTCCTCCCTCAAAACAACCGCCGCCCAGATAGAGATATGCCCAATCCGCACCGGAGGAAGGCCAATTTACTACTTCGAATTCTTCCTGGCTCAAAGAAACAAAATCAGTGCAGGCGGTCCAGGAGGTGCCGTCATAATATTCAAATTTTAATTCCAGGTTGGTGACATCGGTGGAAGCGTCGGAAATATCCATCTGAAAGGTTTCATTGATATATACTCCTCCAAAACCCCCGATATGATCTCCGGGAGCCGGTCCCGAAGTAAATGCGACGGTCGGTGAGGTGACCGGCGTCACCGAGGGTGTCGGGGTCGGTGTCTGAGCCGGCCCCGCGTTCGCAAAAACAAAGAAAATTAAGGAAATCCCGAACATGACAGCCATAAAATTTTTCATCTTCAACTCTCCTTTTTTAACAGCGGATGGATTCTACTACGCTCACCACAAGTTTAGGCGGATTAAACGGATTAAAAATATTCAGTTCCGAAACTAAATAAAAAAGCCGCACTTTAAAAGCGCGGCTTTATTTACATGAATTTTCTCCTGAAGCGCAAGTATCCAGGGCGAAAAATTCGGCGGCTACATTTTTTTTTGTCTCGATCTTTTCCATTAAGGAAATCCGAATTCGCCTTTATATCAAAATTCTAAATTATGGGATTAGAGCCACCTTAGTAATTTCCATATTTTATTGCAAGGGAAAAGTCAAAAAAAATATATTTTGTAAAGCATAAATGCAGATCTTTGTATAGTGTCTACTTGTAAAAGTTGGCGTTCAATAGTTTTTGTAGTTGCAGAGCTTGCTCTGCTCTTCAATGATGGTCGAGCAAGCTCGATCACTACAAAATATCGCTGGTTTACTATTCCGCTAACTTTTCAACGTTACATTAGTGACCGGGATATCTCCAGTTGAACCGTAGTAGGTTCTGGTTATATCCCGGACCGCCCAGGGAAATCCAAGTAATCCGTAATCAGTGATCAATGGTCAGTGTTATGTAACAGAAATAACATGCACCCAAGCCAGTCATTGCGAGGAACCCCGATAAATCGGGGTAGACTGCGTGACGAAGCAATCTCTTGTATCGCAATGAGTTGAGATTGCTTCGCTATCGCTCGCAATGACTCACATAATCAAGAAATTTCAGAGACACAACACTAGTAAAAAATTAACTTTATCTGGTTACTGGGATATCATCGGTAGCGCCGTAATACGCCCGCGTGATTTCTCTCACCGCCCAGAGTCCGGAAGAAGAACGGAAGATTCCAATATCATCACTAAAATCTCCGTCATAATCGGCCGGGAGCGGAAGGTCGGAAGACCCCCCGAAGTAAACGCGGGTCAGGTTACGAATCGCCCAGAGACCGGTCGCAGACCGGAATACGGCGAAATCACACGAATAATCACCGTCGTAATCACCCGCCTCCGCCCAATCCTCCGCTCCCCCGAAGTAGATCCGGGTCAATCCCCGGATCGCCCAGAGGCCCGAAGACCTCCGGAATATGCCGATCTCCTTCATGCCCTCGCCCCGGAAGTCCCCGGGAACCGGAAGATCGGAGACACCCCCAAAATAAACCCGGGTCAGATCCCGGATCGCCCACAATCCGGTGCCGCCCCGGAAGATACCGGCATCGCAACAACCGTCCCCGTCGTAGTCTCCCGGAATGGGAAGATCGGAAGCCCCCCCGAAGTAAATCCGGGTCAGACCCCGCACCGCCCAGAGGCCGGTGGCGGAACGATAAAGGGCGATATCCGCGCTCCCGTCACCGCTGTAATCTCCGCTGGCGGGGATGTCGGAAGAGGAGCCGAAATATAGCCGGGTGATACCCCTCAAAGCCCACAGGCCCGAACTCCCCCGGAAAATGGCGATGTCCGAGGTCCCGTCACCGTTATAATCGCCTCCGGCGATTATAGGGAGTAGGGAGTGGGCAGTAGGCAGTGGTGACGGCGTGGGAGTGGAAGTGGGATGGGGAAGCGTTGGTGTGGAAGTGGGAATCGGGAAAGTAGGGGTGGGAGATGGAGAAGGAGTGGTAGTGGTTACCGGCGTGGGCGTCGTCTCCAGCCAGATGACCACGGTGTTTTCCAAGATGATTGTATTGGCGGCGCGGTCGGAAATCAGAAAACGGATACGGTTATCTTCAAGGGAATATTGATTAAAAGGAACTGACGGCGCGCTTAAAACCGTCCATTCAGTGCTCCCGTCCGGAACATATGACTCAACACCACTCCAGCGGCTCCAGTCCCCTCCCCCGTCGGTCGAATAACTCCAGGCGCTTCCGAAATAGTTCTGGGCGATCTCTTCAGCACTCCTTACGCAATCCGAGATCCTCACTTCGTCCAGATCGCCGTCAAAACCCGCCATTAAAGTGAGGGCTTTTCCCCCGTAACTTATCCCCCGGGTTTCACTGGTAAATTGAGCAAGGTTGCCATCCACGTAAAACTTAAGCTCGCTGCCGTCATAGGTCAAAGCCAAATAATGCCAGATGCCGTCAGCCAGAGGCTTCCAAGAGTGAAAAGCGAGATGAGACTCCTCCCCTTGCGGACGATACTCGAAGTAGGGCTCTCCCCCGCTGGGATGGAGACGCAAGCCCCAGCTTTCCTGGGAATTCTGTCCCACGATAAGGCAGCTTCCGGCGGGAGCCTCGTCAACCTTAAGCCAGCATTCCAGGCTGAAGTTCTCACCGATCTCGAAGTCGGGATGGGCCGGAACCTCAAAAAAACCGCTTCCGATTCCCCAAAGACCTTTCCCGAACCTGCCGTCGGTATAATATATCTTCTTATTGATTCCCCAGTGGCCGCGGGCGGAGGAGTCCTCCCCATTCATCTGCAGGTGCCAGAGTGCCAGTGTATCTTCGTCGGACGCAAACGCTATGGATTCGACAGCGATCCCGCTCTCGGAGTCCTGGACCTCCAATCCGCAATCCGGCGTCAGGTCCTCGGTCCGGGCGGAAGGATAAAAACCGGAACTGACCGGTTCATAGCCGTCGATATTCACCACAAAAGTCTGTGCTCCCCAGTTTCCTTCTGTATCGGGAACGCTGAATTCCACCAGGTTCATGCCCGGAAGTTGGGGGGGCAAATTTAAAGGAGGGGTCAGAAGGTATCGCCAGATTGTCGCGCCGGGATAGGCATTCCAGAAAGCGGTGGTGCTCTCCGACCAGCTCGCGCCTTCGTCAGTGCTGTAACGGTACAAAGCACTGCTTAAAGCCGAGGCCACTTCCTCATCGCTCAAACAGCGATAACTCAACCTCAACTCGTCGATCGCTCCCTGGAAGTAATGTCCCAGGTAAATCGGTGAGGTGGTAATCACCAACCGATTGGAAATATAGAGCCAATGCCCCTCCACCTTCCCGTCGATATAAACTTTCACTCCCCGGG
>Ga0272441_10012305_pt1 | contig 12525 bp, 10 predicted proteins | sample SSMProp6N_FD_193582 | JGI IMG/M metagenome (GOLD analysis project Ga0272441, IMG submission 193582) | Marine sediment archaeal communities from Little Sippewissett salt marsh, Falmouth, MA, United States - SSM-Prop-6N | ecosystem: Environmental > Aquatic > Marine > Wetlands > Sediment ...
ACCGCGAGACGTGGCGTCCTTCGGCATGACCGCGTCGCTGCTGCCGTCGTCGTCGATGAACACCGGCTGGCCCGCCGGCGACCCGTCGCCGACGGCACCTTCGTCGAGGTAGACCGCGTCGGGCAGTTCGTCGTCGGCGCCGATCGAGATGATCGACGGCGGAACCGATCCGTCGTCGGGACCGGTCCCGTCCGGTGCTCCGCCACCGAACGCCCGGGAGAGTTCGTCGAGCACGGTGGGGTCGGGAACCTCGGGGAACGCGTCGCCCGCACCTCGGTCGTCTCCTCGGGCGTCTCCTCGGTCGACCTTGATCACCCGGACGCCCTCGGTGCTCATGTCACCCTCGCCGGTGCCGTCGGGCTCGTCGGACCGCTCCGCGGACGTTCGTCGCCACCGCATGTCAGTACCCGGCGTCCTCGAAGCCCACCAGCCGGATCTCGCTGCGCAGCGCGTACCCGCTCGTCTCCTCGACGCGCTCGCGCACGACACGCATCAGTGCATGCACGTCGTCGGCGGAGCCACCGTCGGCGACCTGGATGAAGTTGGCGTGCTTCTCCGAGACATGGGCGGAGCCGAGGCGCACGCCCCGGAGACCGGCAGCGTCGATCAACGCGCCGGCGCTCACTTCGCCGGGCACCGGGTTGACGAACACCGAACCGGCATTCTGACCACCGGGTTGGTTGGCGCGTCGCCACGAGACGATCTCGGCGATCGCCGCCTCCGACGTCGCTCGGTCACCGCGCGCGAGTTGGAGGCGCGCCGAGACGACCACGACGGAGTCGGGGAGTTCGCTGTGGCGAAACCCCAACCCGATCTCGGCGGCCGGCACGGTGCGGGCGTCCGTCGCCGTCGCGAGATCGACGACGGTGGCGTCGACGAGCGCCGCCGCCATGTCGGACCCATGGCCGCCGGCGTTCATGCGGACGGCGCCGCCGATCGATCCCGGCACACCGACCGCCCACTCGAACCCCGAGAGACCGGCCGCCGCGGTCTTGCGGGCCACGACCGGCAGCGCCATGCCGGCGGATGCGGTGACGACGGCGGTGTCGTCGTCGATGTCGAGAACGTCGGCCAAGTCCACCAGGCTCACGGCGATGCCACGGAACCCGCTGTCGGCGACGAGCATGTTCGAGCCCCGACCGATCACCAGTACGTCGAGCCGCGAGCGCTGCGCAGCCTCGGCGATCGACACGAGGTCGTCGACACGACGCGCCCGGACGAACACGTCGGCGGGACCACCGACCCGATACGTGGTCAGCGGGCCGAGCGGAACGTCCCGCTCCGCGATCGGGCCGAGGATCGCCGCCGCAATGGCGCCGGCGTCGCGATCCGCCCCGCGCTCAGCGACGGCGGGCATCGAGCACCTCACTCGGCAGTGTTGCGATGTCGCCACACCCCATCGAGATGCAGACGTCGCCGGAGCGGACCTCGTCGCGCAGGAAGCGCACGAGGTCGTCACGACGCGGCAGCCAGACCACGCGCTGTTCGGGGTGCGCCTCGGTCACGGCGTTGACGATCAGCTTGCCCGTCACGCCGGGGATCGGCACGGTGCCCGACGGATAGATGTCGGTGAGGACCACCAGGTCGGCATCGACGAACGCCCGGTGGTAGTCCTGCCACATCTCCGCGATGCGGTTGTAACGGTTGGGCTGGAACACAGCGATGACACGTTGCCAGCCGTCGCCACTGCTGCGCGCAGCGGCGATCACGGCGGCGATCTCCGACGGGATGTGTGCGTAGTCGTCGACGAACGTGGCGCCGCCGTCGGTGCCGCGCACGTCGAAGCGCCGTGCGACGCCACCGAATCGCGCGAGTGCCGTCCGGATGTCGTCGAAGGGGACGTCGAGTTCGAGTGCCATCGCCACGACCCCGAGGGCGTTGGTGACGTTGTGCAACCCGCGCAGCGGCAGGGAGACGGCCCCCACGCGTTCGTGGGTGTCGGGACCGGTACGACGTTCGACGACGAACGTGAACGCGCCGGTGCTCGGAGTGACCTCGACCGCGCGGACATCGCAGTCGGGCGAGAGCCCGTAGGTGCGTGCACCGTGGCGGCGCGCGAGTTCTGCGGCCACGTCGTCGTCGCCGCACACGATCTTCGGGCCCCGAACCTGGGCGAGATACCGGTCGAAGCCGGCGACGATCCCGTCGAACGACCCGTAGTGGTCGAGGTGGTCGATGTCGACGTTGGTCAGGATCGTGCCGTACAGCGGCAACTCGAGATGCGTGCCGTCACTCTCGTCGGCCTCGACGACGAGCCATCTCCCTCGGGTCCACTGGGCACCGGTGCCGACGTCGGTGACGTCACCACCGACGATGAAGCTCGGTCGTTCCCCTGCCTCCGCCAGGACCAACATCAGCATCGACGTGGTGGTGGTCTTGCCGTGCGTCCCGGCGACCGCCACGGCATCGGCCTGTGCACAGATCGACGCCAGCATCCCGGCGCGCGACAGGATCGTGACGCCGAGTTCGCGCGCCTCGTCCAGCTCGATGTTGCGCTCCGGTATCGCCGTGGACGCCGTGACCGCGTCGACACCGTGGACCACCGCTCGATCGTGACCGATTCGGACGTCGACGCCCGCCGCCCGGACCCGTTCGAGGACGGGATGGTCACGCAGATCGGATCCGGACACGCTGTGCCCCATCTCGGCGAGCGCGATCGCCACGGCGCTCATGCCCGGCCCGCCCACTCCGACGACGTGCAGACGGTGAGGAATCGCCAGGTCGAGCGGAGCCGCAGGCGGGGCCGCAACGGGGACGGGACGACCGGCGAGTGCGCTGCGCGCCACCGACCACGTCGTGTCGGCTGATCCGGTGCCGGGCGCGTCGGCCGCAGAGAGAACGGGAACGGGGGAAGTCACGATCTCGTCGATGTTACGGCGACGCGCTCGATCAATCCGGCCAAGGCGCCCGACCTGCTGATCTCGCCTCGGCTCCGGGCCGCGACCGACAGACTCGCCCGACGATCGGCGTCGGAGCGGAGTTCGTCGATGATGCCGGGGAGACCCGAGAGGTCGGATTCGGGGAGCAGGACCGCCCCACCGACCTCGCTCAACCACCGGACGTTGTCGGTCTGGTGGTCGTCGGCGGAGGCCGCCCAGGGCACGAGGATGGCCGGCGTCCCCGTCACGGCGACCTCGTGAACCGTGCTGGCACCGCCCCTCCCGATCAGCAGGTCACAGGCGGCGTACACCGATGGCATGTCGGATTCGTAGTCGACGACCTGGTGGAGCACCCCGGGCCCCATCACCGCGACCGAGTCGGCGAAACGCTCCCCCGCGACCTGACGCACGGCCAGGTCGTCGTCGTCACGATGCGTGGAGAGGTAGTCGGCGATCGCCTGGTTCAGGACTCCGGAGCCGAGCGAGCCGCCCATCACCGCGATCATGAATCGGTCGTCGGGCACACCGAGGCGCCGCCGCGCCGCGACGCGGTGCTCGGGGCTGCGATCGACGTCGAGTACGACCTGGCGCACGGGTGCCCCGGTGAGTTCGGCGCGGGGCAGCGACGAGTTCTCGAAGGCGACGGCGCAGGCCGCAGCCCGACGGGCTGCGAGCCGGCTCGCCCGGCCTGGCGTGCGGTCGTAGGAGACCACGACCACCGGGATGCCCAGCCGACCGGCGGCGAACACGGCGGGCATGCTGGCGTATCCGCCGACCGAGACCACGACGGCAGGTGACCAGGCCCTCAACAGGGTCCTGGCCTCCCGCGTACTGCGGAGCATCTTGGGGACGAAGCCGAGGTTCCGCCGCGTGAGGCGACGCTGGAACCCGATGACGTCGAGGAACGTGCTCGGATACGGCGTGTCGGGGAGCAGGCGGGTCTCGATCCCCCGCTGAGCGCCGACGTAGCGGATGCTGGTGGGATCGTGACCGGCGGCGACGAGCGCGTCCGCGACGGCCAGTGCCGGCAGGACGTGCCCCGACGTGCCGCCGCCCGTGACGACTGCGAACGCGTCGGCGCTCACGTCGAGTTGACGCGGCGGGCGACGCTGAGCAGCAGGCCCGCAGCGAGCATGCTGACGAACAACGAACTGCCCCCGGCCGAGAAGAACGGCAGCGTGAGGCCGGTGACCGGCATCAGTCCGGTCACGCCGCCGAGGTTGACGATCGCCTGGACACCGAACCATGCCGCGAGCCCGCCCGCCAGCAGCATCCCGAAACGATCCGGAGCGGCCAGGGCGGTCTGGACGCCGAGACCGACGAGCATCACGAAACCGCCGATCACGGCGACCGTGCCGATCAGCCCGAGCTCGTCGGCGATCACGGCGAAGATGAAGTCGCTGTGCGCGTACGGCAGGTAGCCGAGTTTGCCGTTGCTGCCACCGATGCCCGAGCCGGTGATCCCACCGGAGGCCATGCTCAGGAATCCCTGGTAGGTCTGGTAGGCGAGGTGGTCCTTCTCCTCGGTGACGTTCATGAAGGCGGTGAAGCGGTCCAGCCGCCTCGGGCTGGACACGACGAACAGCAGCGCGGCTCCGGCCGCTCCGGCGACCATGACCGCCAGCGGCGTCGCCGGAACTCCGGCGATCCACGCGACACTGAAGACGATCGCTCCGAGCACCACCGCCGAGCCGAGGTCGCCCTGCACCAGACACAGGCCGGCACCGCCGGCGGCGAGGACACCGATGGGCAGCAGGGTGCGGCGGCGGTCCCCCAGGTCCTCCTGTCGGCGGACGAGGAGATCGGCCGCCAGCAGCACGACCGCGAGCTTGAGGAACTCCGACGGCTGCACGCTCAGTGGCCCCATCCGGATCCACGACTGCGCACCGTTGACGTTGGCACCGATCCCCGGCGCGAACGGCGCGGCCATCGCGGCCGCAGCGAGCACCCCGAGCGGGAGGATCACTCGGCGCCACGATCGGTAGTCGATCTTGACGCAGATGATCAGGCCGATCGTGCCGAGGACCGCCCACATCGCCTGCTTGCCGAAGACCCGGTAGGGCGAGTGGCCGAGATTCGCCTCGGTCACCGCGGACGCGGAGAGCACCATCACCAGGCCGAGCATCACGAGCACGGCCACCACGCCGGCGATCGCATAGAACGTGCCCGGCGGTGGGCCGAGCACGGGTCGGACCCGCGGTGCCGACGCAGGGCGCCGAGGAGCCGAACGAACCAACGCTGGACGTCGCGCCGGCACGGCGGCGCGTGCGCGAGCCGGCTTCGCTGCGTCGGTGCCGTGCAGGCGCTCGAGCGCGGCCCGCCGGCGGTCGGCCACGGTCAGGGTGCTGGTCATGACGTCTCCCGTGTTTCGTGTGTTGCTCGAACGAGGCTGCGGAAGTGCTCCCCGCGATGTTCGAAGCCCTGGTACTGGTCGAAGCTGGCGCATCCCGGCGACAGCAGGACCGTGCTCCCCTCGGTGGCGATGCGGGCGGCGAGTTCCACGGCGTCGGCCATGTCGGCGACCACCTCGCGCCGAGCAACGCCGTCGAAGGCCGCGACGATCGCCGGAGCGGTGGCGCCGAGCGCGATCACGGCGTCGACGTGGTCGGGCGTGGCTGCCATCGGCGACAGGTCGACCTTCTTGTCGTAGCCACCGGCGATCAGCACCACCCGCTCGAACGAGCGGATCGCTGCCGCGGCAGCATGGGGCGTGGTGGCCTTCGAGTCGTTGAACCACGCCACGCCGCCCCATGTGCCGACGTGCTCGAGCCGGTGCGGCGGTCCGGTGAAGCGCGCGAGCGCGGCGCCGACGGCGTCGGTGTCGGCGAGACCGGTCTCGAGCACGAGTGCGGCGGCTGCGAGCGCGTTCGTGACGTCGTGGGGCAGGCTCCGCTTCATCGATGCGACCGGAGCGATCGCTCCACCGGGACCGTGCAGGGCCCCGTCGATCACGCAGTAGTCGGCGTCGGTGGCGCCGAAGGTGATCCGGCGGCCGGGAGCGTTGCGCAGTCGTCGCATCACCACGGCGTCGTCGACGAACCCGATCGCCACGTCGTCGGCACGCTGGTTCGCGAAGACCTGCGCCTTGGCGGCCTCGTAGCTGTCCATCGACCGGTGCCAGTTCAGGTGGTCGGGTGCGAGGTTGAGCCATGCGGCACCCTCGGCCCGGAAGGTCGGGGTCCAGTTGAGCCGGAAGCTGGTGGCCTCGACGACGAACGCATCGAGGTCGAGGTCGATCGCGTCGACGAGCGGTGTGTCGGTGTTCCCGGCGTCGATCGTGCGGAGCCCGGCGGCTCGGAGCATCTCGACGACGAGCAGCGTCGTGGTGGTCTTGCCGTCGGTCCCCGTGATCGCCAGCATCGGGCGGGGTCCGCCGGGTCGCTCCTGCTCCCACCGGTGGGCCAGTTCGATCTCGGACACGAGGGGGACGTCGAGTGCGAGGGCGGTGGCGACGACCGGGTGCGTCTCGGGCACACCGGGCGCCGGGCTGACGAGGTCACAGGCCCGTACGAGCCGCTCGAGGTCGGCGCCTTCCGGACGTTCGACGATCTCGGCGTCGAGGAACGACGCCGCCGCTCGGCGTGCGTCGGTCACCTCGTCGTCGGCGACCAGTACCTCGTAGCCGCGACTCCGGAGTGCCCGAGCGGTCGACTCGCCGGCGACAGCGAGTCCGTAGACCAGCGCACGACTCACGACAGACCTGCGCTGATCTCGGTGAAGTCGCCGATGAAGATTGCGAGGGCAGTTGCCACACAGATCGCCGAGATCAACCAGAAGCGGATGATCACGGTGGTCTCGGGCCAACCGATCAGCTCGAAGTGGTGGTGGATCGGCGACATGCGGAAGAGGCGCTTCTTCCGACCCGAGGCCTTGAAGACCCCCATCTGGACGGCGACCGATCCGGCCTCGATCACGTTGATGCCACAGATCAGGATCAGCAGCAGCGTGGTGTTGAGGGTGAGTGCGCAGAAGGCCAGCGCCGAGCCGATCGCCAGCGCGCCCACGTCGCCCATGAAGATCCGTGCGGGTGCAGCGTTCCACCACAGGAAGCCGAGACACCCGCCTGCGAACGCAGCGGCGAACACACCCATGTCCAATGGGTTGACGACCGTGCTGTAGATGTCGGGATTGCGGAACGCCCAGTAGGCGATGATCGTGAACGCGCCGAATCCCATCAACGCCGATCCCGATGCCAATCCGTCGAGTCCGTCGGTGACGTTGACGGCGTTGGTCGTCGCCCAGATGATCATGCCCGCCCACACGACCCAGACCGCGGTGGGCACCTCGAGCCCGACGGCGCCCCGGGTGACGTTGATCGTCTCGGAGATCCCCGTGCCGACGACGAGCCACCAGGCCATCAGCACGCTGGCGAGCATCGTGATGTAGTTCTTCTGCTTCCAGAAGATGCCGCGGTTGTGACGCTTGCGGACCTTGATGAAGTCGTCGAAGAAGCCCATCAGGGCCATGAACAGCACCCCGACCCACACGATCATGGTCTGGTCGGAGAACACGAGCCCCCGTCGGAGGTGGGCGATGATCCAGCCGATGAACGCCGAGGCGACGATCGCGATGCCGCCCATCGTCGGCGTGCCCTGCTTGACCATGTGGTGCTCGGGACCGTGGTCCTCCTTGCCCAGGATCGGCTGGCCCTGCCCGCGTTGACGGAAGAACGCGATCAGCCATCGGGTGCCGAACAGCGAGACGAGCATCGCGCTCGCTCCCGCGAGCATGATCGCGATCACGAGAGCGTCTCCAGGATCTCGCGCGCGACGCGCCGGTCGTCGAACTCGATCGTGTGGTCGGCGAATTCCTGCGTCGCTTCGTGACCCTTCCCGGCGATCACCACGACGTCTCCCGGCGTCGCGTCCGCGAGGGCGGTGCTGATCGCGGCGCGGCGGTCTGGATCGGTCACGACCCGGGCACGGTAGTCGTCCTCGACGCCGGCCACGATGTCACCGATGATCTCCTCAGGCGACTCGCCGCGGGGGTTGTCGGAGGTGATGATCACCCGATCGGCAAGGCGTGCGGCGAGACGTCCCATCTCGGGTCGCTTGGGCCGGTCGCGCTCGCCGCCGCAGCCGAAGACCACGACGACCGTGCCGCCTTCGGCGGCGACCGCCCGCGCCGAACCGAGGATCTCGGCGAGCCCGTCGGGCGTGTGCGCATAGTCGACGACCACCGTCACACCGCGGCGTTCCGACTCGGGTGTGCTGACCACCTCGAACCGTCCGGACACTGCGGCGAGCGAACGGAGGCCGCCGGCGGCGACGTCCGGCTCGATGCCGAGTTCGACCGCGGTGGTCAGAGCGATCAGCGAGTTCGCCACGTTGAACCGACCGCCGATCGGCACGTCGACGTCGATCGAATGCCACCGGTATCGGTGCGCGGACGCCGTCACCTCGACATCGGTGAGCTGATCCTGCGAGACCGTCACGATCCGGAAGTCGTCCGCAGCCACCGAATCGGCGAGCAGGCGGCCGTGGGGATCGTCGACGTTGATCACCCCGAGCGGTGAGAACGCGGGATCGAACAGCCTCGCCTTCGCACGGAAGTACTCCTCCTGCGAACCGTGGAGGTCGAGATGGTCGCGCCCGAGGTTGGTGAACACGACCGCGTCGAACTCGGTGCCGTCGGCGCGGTGCAGTGCCAGCGCATGCGAGGACACCTCGAGCACGGCGGCGCGCATCCCGTCGTCGACGAAGCCTCGCAGCGTCCGCTGGAGATCCGGCGCTTCCGGCGTCGTGCGGGGACCGTGCAACGTGCCCACCACCCCGGTGGGCATCCCGGCAGCCGTGAAGATCGCCTCGAGCAGTTGCGCGGTGGTGGTCTTGCCGTTGGTGCCCGTGATCCCGACCGTGGTCAGCGCGCGGCTGGGATGGCCGTAGAGCGACGCAGCGATCGGTCCGGCTCGCAGCCGCGTGTCGTCGACGACGATCTGCGGCGTCGCACCCATCCCGTCGAGCGCGTGGTCGCACACGATGGCGACCGCTCCGGCCTCGATCGCTCGCGCGGCGAAGTCGTGACCGTCGAACGAAGCTCCCGGATAACACACGTACACGGAGCCCGGTGACACCTGGCGCGAGTCGTGGACCACGTCGGTGACAGCGAGACCGCCGGCGAGCAACTCGCCGATCCGCTGGAGTCCGGACGGGTCGAGATCGGGGGCCGCCACCTGGTCAGGCGCCTTCACAGGTCGGAGCGCCCGGCGTGGGCACGATGCCGAGTTCGTGGATCAGGGTCGGCGCGAGTTCGGCGAACACCGGAGCCGACGCCGTGCCGCCGAAGCGGTCGTTCGTGCCCGCAGGCGGCTCGTCGACCGACACGAGTACGGTGACCTGCGGGTCGTCCGCAGGGAAGAACCCGACGAAGCTGGCGTAGTAGATCCGGTCGCCGTTGTCGTCGTAGTAGGTGCCGTTGTCGGCCGCCTTGAACGCCGTGCCGGTCTTGCCGGCAATCGACAGACCATCCACCTTGGCGCGGGTCGCCGTGCCGCTGCAGACCACGTTGCGCATCATCTCGGTGGTCTGGACCGCTGCCTGCTCGGAGACCGCCCGGTGGGAGTCCGACGCCGGGGTGTCGGTGACGGTTCCATCGGCGCCGACGATCGAGCGGACGAGCTTCGGTGCGACGTACACGCCACGATTGGCGATCGTGTTCACCGCGGCGACGAGCTGGAGCGACGTGCTCGACACGCCCTGACCGTACGAGACCGTGACTCGTTCCGACCCCCAGAGGTCGTCGGCCTCCTTGAGGATGCCGGTCGACTCACCGGGGAACTCGAGCGCGGTCCGCTCGCCGAGGCCGAACGCCGCCATGTAGTCACGGTGCAACCAGCGACCCATCTCCTGTTGCACGAAGATCGTGCCGATGTTCGACGACTCCGACAGGATCCGCGACACCGACATCCATTCGTCGGGGTGTTGGTGGGAGTCCTTCAGCAGATCGTCGTAGTACTGCTTGCGCCAGGGCACCTCGTACGAGGTCTCGGGGGTGACGAGTCCCTCGCTCAGTGCGCTGGCGACCGTGATCACCTTCGCGACCGATCCCGGCTCGTAGGCGTCGACGGCGGCGTAGTTGCCCCTGGTCACCTCGTAGGCGCTGCTCTCGTCGTTCAACCGGACCGACGCCATCGAGTAGATCTCGCCGGTGTCGGTGTCCATCGTGATCGCGGTCGCTCCCCTTGCACCGATCTCGGACACCTTCTCGAGCAGCACCTGCTCGGTGGAGTACTGGATCGAACGATCGAGCGTCAGGACCAGATCGTCGCCGGCGACCGGCTTGCTGGTGACCGTCTCCGATCCGGGGATCGAGCGGCCGTTCGGCGCGACTTCACGCCGCATGCTGCCGCCGCTTCCGCTGAGGATGTCGTCGTACTGCAGCTCCAGACCAGCGATGCCCACACCGTCGATGTTGGTGCTGCCGATCACGCTGCGACCGGTGTCGCCGCCGGGCATCTCACGGCGGCTCTCGCGGTCGACGTTGACGCCGGCCAGGCGCATCGAGGAGATCTGGTCGCCGATCGCGGCGTCGGCCTGGCGCTTGACGAAGACGAAGCCGCGATCCTTGCTGGCGATCTCGAGCAGCAGCTCGTTCACCTTCTCGTCGGACAGGTCGAGGAGATCGTCGAGCAGTTGTACGGTGGCCGGACCGTTCTCGATCAGCTTCGGGTTGATCGACACGGTGACGGCCGGCACCGACATGGCCAATTCGTTTCCGTGCCGGTCGAACACGGTGCCGCGCTGTGCCGGCAGCTCCACCGACCGCGTCCACTGGTCGATGGCCGCCGAGCGCAGCGACTCGGCCTCGGTGGTCTGCAGGAAGGCGACCCGCACGACGATGCCCACCATGATCGCCGCGATCACCAGCAGAGCGATGCTCAGACGGCGCCGAGGCGAGCCGACCCGGAACCGTGAGCGTCGACGCGGATGAGGGGCCGAGACCCGTCGTCGTGTTCGAGGCGCCACGCGCTCGTGCCGGGTGCGGTGCTGGGCAGGTCGCGGGGCCGGCTTCGGCGAGACGCGCCGATCAGTGGAGCGCGAACGACGCGCCGTCGATTGCGATCGACCGTGCTGGCGCGTCGCTCCGTGGGAACGAGTGGCCTGGTGCTTCGACGAGGTCTTCGGCCTGACGTTCACGGTGTCTCCCCGGTGACGGACTTCACGGCGCGGAACTGGTCGAGTGGATCGGTGTCGATCGTGATCTGCACGGCCCGTTCGTCGATCACACCGGCTGCAGCGATCTGTCTCGCCAGGGCGCCAGGGTCGATGTCGATGAACTCGGTCGCATCACCGCGCTGCATGCCGAGTTCGGATGCTGCCGCTGCCAGCCGGACGGGTGATCGGAGTTCGGCACGCTGATAGCGCAGCTCGTCGAAACGCTCTCGCTCGGCTGCGACCGACCGCTCGAGGCGATCGATGCGGAGCTGACGCCCGGCGAGCTGCGTGTGGAACACCGCTGCGCCGAGCAACCCGAGGAACACCGTGGTCCACAGCACGACGGCGAGCAGTGCCGGCCAACGCCGACGCCGCTCCATCACCACGAGCGACGGCCGAGCAGCGGCGCGCGCCGCGACGCTTCGACGCGGCGGGATGTCGCGGATCAACGGGATCGCAGGCATCAGGCCTCCACCGGTTCCCCATCGCTCTTGCGCGTTGCGACGATGCGCTCGACCACGCGCAGGCGCGCCGACGCCGCTCGGCGGTTCGCGGCGCGCTCCTCGGCGCTCGCCTTCTTCGGAATCCCGCGGACCAGTCGAACCGTCTGGATGGCACCACACACGCAGGGCAGGTCGTCGGGGCAGTCACAGGCGCCGGCCGCATGGGCGAAGCGCTCCTTGACGATGCGATCCTCTCCCGAGTGGTACGAGAGCACCGCGATGCGGCCGCCGGGCCGAGTCGCCTCGACCGCTCGGTCGAGTGCCTCGGGCAGCACGCCCAGCTCGTTGTTCACCTCGATACGGATGGCCTGGAACGTTCGCTTCGCCGGGTGGCCGCCGGTCCGGCGGGCCGCGGCCGGGATCGCTGCGGTGACGACGGCTGCGAGTTCGGTGGTGGTCTGGATCGGCCGGGCTGCGCAGATCGCCCGCGCGATCCGGTCGGCGAATCGCTCGTCGCCGTAGCGGCGGATGATGTGGGCGAGGTCGCGTTCGGCGTAGCCGTTGACGACGTCGTCGGCCGACCAGGTCTGATCGGTGTCCATCCGCATGTCGAGCTGACCCTCGTGGCGGTAGGAGAACCCACGGTCACCGCGGTCGAGTTGCGGCGACGACACCCCGAGGTCGAACAGCACCCCGCTGACGGCATCGAGGTGATGCTCTTCCAGCGCCCCGTCGATGCGATCGAACCGCCGGCGGCTCGTGCGCACACGCTCGCCGTACGGGGCGAGGAACGCTTCGGCGGCGGCCAGCGCGTCGGGGTCCTGGTCGATGCCCAACACGTCGAGGTCGTCGCGTGACTCGAGCAGCGCGGCGCTGTGGCCGCCGCCGCCCAGCGTGGCGTCGACGACCGTGCCGGCCGGCACCGTCGCGAAGATCGCCGTGATCTCGTCGCGCATCACGGGGTCGTGTTCGAATGCGGCGTCGCTCATGATCCCCGGGCGATCTCGTGCTGGCCGGCCGCTTCGTTCGACCGATAGGCCTGCGGCTCCC
>Ga0272441_10012306_pt1 | contig 12525 bp, 12 predicted proteins | sample SSMProp6N_FD_193582 | JGI IMG/M metagenome (GOLD analysis project Ga0272441, IMG submission 193582) | Marine sediment archaeal communities from Little Sippewissett salt marsh, Falmouth, MA, United States - SSM-Prop-6N | ecosystem: Environmental > Aquatic > Marine > Wetlands > Sediment ...
CGCGATAATCTATTCTTTCAAGCAGCCGCGGTGTTCCATATCCTCCACGTGAACAAAATATGGCCTTTATTTCGGGATTAGTTAACATGGCATTAAAATCAAGCGCCCGCTGGTCATCGGTACCGGCCAGATATCCCTGCTGATTTTGAACAAACCGCCCTTCTAATACCCTGTATCCTTTGTTTTGTAAATATGATAATCCGATCTTATATCCATGTTTTTTCTCCCCAATTGGTGGACTGGCGGGAGAAACAACTCCGATAAAATCTCCTGGGATCAGTTTACGGGGTAAAACAACCTTCACCTGTTTCTCAAATTTTGGTTTTTGATTATACTTTTCGGCAAAAGCCCGGAATTATGTCCGGGCTTTTTTATATTATCAAGGGAATATATAACTAAAATTTATTTATTACAAGAATTAACGCAAAAAAAGCTGCAGTTCATACATGGAATAGGGCCGGTAAAACCTGTAATCGCCAAACCCGGTATTATCGATAAATTCGAATTTTCGGTTTATCCTGTAATAGCTCCAAACCTGCCAGGGGCGCATATCACTTGGATAGGGATCCCGGACAATATCATCCGGCGGACCCAAAACAATATAAACCATGCCCCGGTCTGTTTTCCACCCTTCTCTCTGCATCACTGAAAAATTCTGATTCGCATATTCTACACGTCCGTAATGCGCATCCATGGCCTCATTAACTTCCGTACCCGGGGTAGGATCATGTCGTTTCCAGAAACTTTTAAATTCATCAAGTTTATCCCCCATGGGAGCTTTATCCAGTGCTTTCCATTCATCCGGCGTCGCTATATAGATTACCTGTTTGATCGCGGTTTCAATATCCACTGCGGCAAACGGTATTCCCTGCCAGCGGACATAAAAATTCTTTTCCAATTTTACTTTTTTCCCGGCCTTGATATTTATCTTTAATTCATAAATATCATGTTTCAAACTGTCGACTGGAATGGAAAATGCTTCCAATTTTCTCATTCCAGTCAGTTCGCTAGTATACGAATCTTTGATCTCAAATTTTGAGTTGACGCCCCTTATGGTATAGTTTATTTCGGCTTTGGGCTCACCGGTTGGATTATAGAGCTCAAAATACACAAAGGCCGGGCTCGTTAAGCCTTTATAGGGATTCGTTAATACGGGGGTAATGGATTTGATTCCAAGAGAATCATAATTAACATGGCTCAAAAAAATGACGTCACTTGCCAATATTTTCTTTTTGGAAAAATCACGCAGTTTGGTATCAAATTTTATTCCCTGGCTGCTTTGTGTATCCAGATCCTGAACAGAAACCACGATTTTAAATTTGCCCGGTTCCAGATCAAACGACGTAAAAGTCAAACTAAAATCGTCTCGTGAGTTGGTTTGATCATAATCATTTAAAAATATTGTTTCTTTCCATAATTTCCCGTCGACCTGAAAGTCGTCGTCATCATAAATAATAACCGTGACTTCATAATTGGCCTCAAATCCATCCTGGATTTTTATGAATTGTAATTCATCATATACGATCTGTAAATATATATTTAACCTGCTCATTTCAAAATTGTCAGGCACTGCGCTATTCGCGATGTCAATATGAAAAGATGGGCCTTTTTTCTCCCGGCCTTGACTCATATCGGCTTGTGCCCAAATAAACGAAAAAGGCATTAAAATTAACATTAACAACATTAATGTTTTTTGCAAATTCATAACTTGTCCTTTTTTCAAGAATAGGGTGAATTCTTTACAATAAATAAACCTATTTTTATTTATTTAACACGGATGTGCTGTTAAAGCACACCTGTGATCTGTTATTATACTTTAATTATTTAACACCGATTAACAGGTTTTACATTCCATTTTTATTTATTGCGTGACCATACAAGTCATATTCATCCGCGTTTTCGATTTTAACTTTACAAAGTTCTCCAATATTGACCGGCGATGAAATAATTACTGTATTATCAATTTCCGGCGTATCCCATTGCGTTCTGCCAATGGCATAATTCTGATCTGTGACCGCCTCATCTATAATGACGTTTATTGTTTTTCCTATCAATCGTTGATTATTAAAATACGATATTTGTGATTGATGTTCCATAATTATTTGCTGCCGGCGGGCTTTTTCCTTCCCGGAAACATCATCAGCAAACGAAAAAGCTCTGGTATTTTCTTCGTGCGAATAGGCAAAAACGCCTAATCGTTCAAATTTTATATCCTTAATAAACCCTAAAAGTTCCTTAAATTCTTTTTCCGTTTCACCCGGGAATCCGGTAATAACAGATGTTCGCAGCGCCAGATCCGGTATATTTTTTCGTAATCTATTAATTAATGTTTTAATGTGCGCGCTGTTAACATTTCTGCCCATCTTTTTCAGCACTCTGTCGGAAATATGTTGAATGGGCAGATCAATATATTTGACAATTTTATCCAGACCGGCAACCGTTTCGATCAGCCTATCATCCCAATGGGCCGGATGAGTATACAACAGCCGAATCCATTCAAGACCGGCGATATCATTCAGGGATGTCAAAACATCACTTATCGTTTTCTGCTGACCGGGATCATGGCCGTAAAAGGTCGTATCCTGGGCGACAATCAAAAGCTCCTTCACACCGTTATCGACAAGGATCTCAGCTTCATCAATAATTTCCTGATAAGGACGACTTTTATAACCGCCCTTGATCAGGGGTATCGCGCAATAGCTGCAACGATTATTGCACCCGTCCGCAATTTTGATATACGCGTAATGTTTCGGGGTTATTCGTGTTCTTTTTTCACTCTTATTAATATGACTTTTCAGATATCTTTGCACCTGTTGGATCGTGTGGGAAATTTCATTGGAATAAAAGAACTCGTCTACCTGCGGGATCTCTTTTTTTAATTCCTCCTTGTATCTTTGAGGAAGACATCCGGATACAAGCACCTTAAAATCAGGATTTTGTGCCTTTTTTTGCAAAGATAATAAAATTTGATCGATTGATTCCTGTTTTGCCGTATCGATAAACGCACATGTATTTATAATGACGACATCCGCGTCATCAAGATTGGTGACAATATGAAATGAATTATCAAGACTGCCAAGAATATATTCCAGATCAATCTCGTTTTTCGGACAACCCAAACTGATATATGCTACATTCACTGAAACAATGCCTCGACAAACATTTCAGGATCAAATTCTTCAATATCATCAAGCTGTTCTCCGAGACCAATATACCTGACCGGAATATTCAATTCCTTTACAATTGAAAAAACAATTCCACCTTTGGCTGTTCCGTCCAGCTTTGTTAAAATCAGTCCGGTTACATTGACGGATTCGGCGAACTTTTTGGCCTGGGTCAACCCATTCTGGCCGGTGGTCGCGTCCATAACCAGAAACACTTCATGAGGCGCATCCGGAGACTGGCGGTTGAGCACCCTGTGTATTTTATCAAGCTCTGCCATCAAATTCACTTTTGTGTGCAGACGGCCGGCGGTATCAATAATTAAAATATCCGCTTTTCTGGCCGAAGCCGCTTTATAAGCGTCAAACGCCACGGAAGCGGGATCGGCGCCCGCTTGTGGAGTGACGACATCCACACCGCTGCGTTTCGCCCATTCATTCAACTGCTCAATAGCCGCCGCACGGAACGTGTCGGCTGCAGCCAGCACCACTTTGTAACCTTTACCCACAAACCGGTGCGCCAGCTTGCCGATTGTCGTTGTTTTACCGGTGCCGTTGACACCAATAATACTGATCACGTATGGTTTATATTCGTTTATCTTTTTTGACTCTGTATTTTGATTGTCAAACAAAGCGGTCAATTTACTTTTCAATACATTGAGCACATCCGTTTGATCTTTAACGGCATTCTGTTTACATTTTTCACGCAATTCTTCAATGATCAATTCGGATGTTTCCACTCCCACATCACTTAAAATAAGCTGTTCTTCCAGTTCTTCCAGCACATCTTCATCAATCCTGCGCGCCTTTGACACAACATGATTTATATTATCAACCAAATTGGTTTTGGTTTTGGAAAGTCCTTTTTTGAGTTTTAAAGCGATTTTGAGCAATTCTTACACCTGTTACAATAAATAACAATTCGATCAGTTAATTAATTAAATCCGACATTTTTTCTTTAACTACATTTGATTTCTTTATGATATTTTCTTTGTGCGTAATAAAATATATTATTAAAGAAAGCGGCACCAAAATTAACGAAATGCCTATTGCCACGTCCTTTGCCAAAGGGACATTAACAGTATACAGAATGATTACCAGGGCAAAAGAGGCGGCCGTAAATTTGCCAAGTAAATTTGATTCAGCCACAAATTTTTTGTTTTTGATGACAAATAAACTGGCGCCCAGAATAGAAATATCCCGCGCGATGACAATAAAAACGAACCAATAAGGCAGTCCTTTGTGGGCGGCCAATGCTAACATAACAACAGCCACTGATAATTTATCCACAAATGGATCGAGCATTGTACCGAATACGGAACGCATATTTAATTTTCTGGCAAAAAAACCATCCAGATAATCCGAAACACAGGCCAAAAGCATAAAACCGATAGCAAATTTATCTCCCGTTTTTGTACCCTGGGATATATAATAGACAATAAACGGTAAGAAGAATAATCTGGAAAAAGTAAGAAAATTGGGCAAACCTAAAAAATGTTTGTCTTTTGCAAGTAATTCTTTAATGCCTGCTTTCATTTTTTCCCTCTAAGTAAAAACTTTGATGGCATCTACAATTAAAGACGGTTTTTTCAGAAGCGCTGTTTTGAACAATTGAAGTATAGTACGCTTATCCTTTGGACTTTTCAGGATCAATCGTGCCGTTTCGTCAAGATCTTCATCAGTCATATTATACACAAATTCTTTCAATTTGTAAAATAATTTATTTTTGTTACCTTCCGCTTTATGCCAGCGTTTCACATATTCCTTTAATCGTTTTTCACTTGTATCACCCATTTGAACGGCATTTCCGGCGACCTGGCCGGCAATCTTGCCGGCAACCATTCCATTCACAATTCCGCCACCCGAGACCGGATTGACCTGGTGCGCGGCATCACCCACCAGCATAAGACCGTCCATCACAATTTTGTCCAGTTCCATCGCGCATGGCACGCCGCCGGCAACGGTTGTCAGTATGGCCGCCTGCGGAAAATGTTCGTTGAGGAATTCCTGCAGATATTCAAACGGTGATTTGTTTTTCGAAACTTCACCGGATATTCCCAATCCCACATTCGCAAGGCCATCACCCTTTGGGAATACCCACAGATAACCTTTGGGAGCAATCTTTTTGGAGAAGAACAGATGAATATAATCGTCACGGATATCTATATTTTGCGCTGTGACCTGCGCGCAGGTTTCCATATCCCGCATGGGTGTTTTGGTGTTTATACCGGCCCATCGCCCGACCCGCGACTCGACGCCATCAGCGCCAATAACAATATCCGCTTTTAACTGATATTCCTCGCCCATGTGTTTCATTTTAACACCGGCGATTCTGCCGTTCTCATGCAGCAGATCATACACGTACGCTTTGGTTTTGATCTCGGCGCCTTCTTTTGCCGCCAACTCCGCCAGTCCGGCATCAAACTGCTTTCGATTTAATACATAACCGACTTCATTATTAGTGTCCAGCGACACTTCCATTCCGGATGGAGAATATAATGAAACGCCCTTAATTTTTTGCGCGATCCAGTTTGGATTGATATCCACTATCGAACTGACACCCTTGTGCCCAACTCCTTCTGCGCATCTAACCGGAATACCGACTTCACGATCTTTTTCCAAAATCAGCACCGATGCTCCGGTTTTGGCCGCAAACCGGGCCGTTGTGGTACCGGACGGACCCGCCCCCACAACAATTATATTATATTTATTTTTCATCCGATTCCTCCAATGCGCGTACCGGGCAAATATATACACAATTCATACATACCGTACATGAGTCCGTTATCCTCAAATCACTCTCCAGCAGTTCTATAGCATCATGAGGACACACACCGACACATGTGCCGCAAAAGTCACAAAGCTCTCTATTATAATTTATCTTTTTCATAAGCATAAATTCCTTCTATGTGCGTAGGCTCGGATATACAATATTGAACCTTATCCTGTAATACCATTTCGAAAAAAAATATAGAGAAACCAGCAAGACCAGATATAATGGGAAATGATAACATATGATCAGCGATAAAAACAATGCCGCGAATTTATTCGTTTTTAACACGAATTGAATTGATTTGGTTATGGCCGAATTGATAAAAAATGGTAATATCAATACTGTCGGAATTAATACGACAATATCCCGGGTCAGTAAACCAGCGATTATGGCCAAAACATCCGTGATCAAACCTGCTATAATGATCCTGTCGGCGCCGTATTTTACGGCTACGGTAATTTTGTTAGCCCCCTTATCACCTTCAATATCAGGAACGGTTGTTAAAAAGTAAACAGCTATCATACCAAGAATATATGGTGTTGCGTAATAAATCATCTCCATTCCGGCCTCTCCATTGATCATCCAGCCGTAAATAAAAATAATATACCCGCCGAAAAAATTGGGTAAAATACCACCGACAGGCTTATCTTTTAAAACCATGGGCCGGCAACTGTACATCCAGCCCATAATGATATATGCAAGTCCCATCAAAAGGGCAAGATCAAGTCGTTTCCAGATCATAACAAAAATTGGCACAGCGATCAAAACAATTGTCTCTACATACGCCTTATGTAAAGATATATCTCCGTTCGCAATTAAAAAAAGTTTATTGTTCAGTTTATCACTTTCAACATCTTCAATTTGATTGACCAAAAATACGGCGCCCATAAGCATGGTGAACAGAGCAAGATATAAAAAATTATTAAAATCAAAAAATTCAGCTAAATACAGCTGCCCGGGTGTCCCATTTGCGGAACCAAACCTTGATTGTGCCCATAAACCGGCTAATGATAACGTCCATACAGGGAAAAACAAAGTAGGCCTGAGTACAAAAAAATAATCAAACTGTTTTATAAACTTTTTCATAGTTTCCGCATTGATGAAAGAGATGCCCTTTTTTTAGTGAGATAAATAGAATGAAAAATTTAATATGAATCGTTTTTTGTTTTTGCTGTTTCGTGCTGAAATTTACCAATATTATTTTCTATATCGATAGGGTATTTGCCGGTAAAACAAGCGGTACAGAAACCCCCTTGTTCCTGGGAAACGGAATTCATCAAACCCTCGGTTGACAAATAATGTAAACTGTCACAGCCAAGAAATTCAGCAATTTCATCAACCGTTTTATTGTGCGCGATAAGTTCCTCTTTACTGGGGAAATCCATACCATAATAACAGGGTGAGATGATCGGCGGTGAACTGACCCGAACATGTACTTCCGTCGCACCCGCCTGCCTGATCAGTTTAACCAGTTGTTTTAACGTTGTGCCGCGTACAATGGAATCCTCAACAACGACAACTCGTCTTCCTTTTAATATACCCTTAACGGTATTGAACTTGATCCGGACCCCAAAGTCACGCATATTTTGTTTCGGATGAATAAATGTTCGCCCAATATAATGATTTCTGATCAGTCCGAGATCAAATTTAATATTCGATCTGCGTGAAAATCCGACTGCCGCCGTATTGCTTGAATCCGGGACCGAAATGACAATATCCGCGTCGGTTGGGACTTCCAGCGCCAGATTTTTACCCAGTTTTCTCCTGACCTTATCCACATTTTCATTGAATATTTTACTGTCCGGCCGGGAAAAATAAATAAATTCAAATATGCAGGCATGTCTTTTTTGGCTTTTATCAATCTCTAATGATCTGATCCCGTTTTCGCTAACTTCAACAAGCTCTCCCGGTTCCACATCCCTGACATATTCCGCTCTTAATATATCCAGCGCGCAGGTCTCCGAGACAATAAACCAGGTATGCCCTTTTTTCCCGATACATAACGGTCTTACACCATAAGGATCACGGATCGCGTAAATCCTGTCACGGGTCATCATGACCAAAGAAAAAGCCCCTTGTATCTGGCGAAGTGCATCAATTATTTTTGCCGAAAATTCTTTTTCTTTTGAACGGGCAATCAGGTGAGCGACAACTTCGGTGTCCGTTGACGTCTGAAATATCGAACCCGTCGCTTCCAGTTGCTGACGTAATTTCCCCGAATTGGTGAAATTTCCATTATGACTGATGGCAAGCGGGCCGTCTTTCCCCGTTAATAATAACGGTTGCGCGTTGATCAAATGTGTGGAACCTGTCGTTGAATACCGATTATGACCAATGGCGATATGGCCCTGCAAATAATTAAATATCTTGGGATCCGCATATACGTCGGACACCAGCCCCTGGGCCATGTGGCGTCTGACATCATTACCATCGCTGCATACTATACCGGAACTTTCCTGCCCACGGTGTTGAAGCGCGTATAGCGCGAGATAACTCAAATGAGCGGCCTGTTTATCGCCATATACTCCCACTATACCACAGTTTGATTCCGGTTTATCTAAAATTCCTTTGTTCATAAAAAAATATATATGTTTATTTTGTGGTTAATAGTAATAATCCGACTCCTGTTCCGGCTATATCGGCAACAAGGTCCTTATAACTGGGCACACTGTTTTTTAATGTGCCGTCGTATATTTCTTTTAAAATACCAAACGAAATCGAAAATCCGACAGAAAAATTTTTTGCCGCGGGATTTGCATAGTTCAATTCGTTTTTCGCGGCGTAATATCCAAATCCGGTTAAAAAGACGCTCACTGCAAAATGGTGGACCTTGTCACGACCAAACCAGCGGTCATGGGTGTCGTGCCGTACAATATGATGACCTTTTAATGAATCAGGGTCACTTGTTTTTTGTTCCTGCGCGGATAGTGAAATAAAGGATAATAAAATATATAATATTATAATTAAACTGCGTCTTTCCACTTTTAAAAATATTCTCCTGTAACAATAATATAAACAAAAATTATGAATATAGCAACGGGGCAGATAAAGCGCACCATAAAGGCCCAAAACTTACCATAGTAAAAAATATTATTATTTGACTCTACCTCTTTAAAAACGGATTTAACACCCCATTTATAAGCCACAAATATTGAAATGAGAAAAGCGCCGATGGTGAGCGAGTAATTACCCAGAATCACGTTTGCCAAATCCAGGGCTCCCATATTGATAATGGGCAATTTGGTAAACCATGTGGAAGCGCCAAACGAAAGAGCTGATGGGATGCCAAACAAAAAAGCGATCATCGACATCAGGATCACCGCCTTTACTCTTTTCAATTTCCACTCATCAACCAGATAAGAAACGGCCACTTCAAGCAGAGATATAGTAGAAGTTAAAGCCGCAACCGACAGCAACAGAAAAAATCCGGCGCCGAAAATAAAACCGCCGGGCATCTCGGCAAAAATGGACGGCAGGACAACGAAAACCAGGCCGGGGCCGCTTTTTTCTGGTTCCAGCCCTACAAAATACAATGCTGGTATTATCATCAAACCGGAAATAATGGCGATCATTGTGTCAAATAAACAGACATAACCGGCTGATATGACTATATTATCTTTTTTTAATATATAACTGCCGTATGTTATCATTGCACCCATACCCAGACTCAAGGAAAATAGGGCCTGGCCAAGGGCACTACCCACTGTTCCGGCGGTAATTTTGGTAAAATCCGGTTTAAAATAAAAAACCAACCCTTCGCCCGCGTTGGGTAATGTTACGGAACGGACCGTCAACAAGATCAATAGTATAAATAAAACAGGCATTAAAATTTTCGTCCAGCGTTCTATCCCCCTGGAAACACCTCCCATAACAACAACTGCCGAAAATATGACAAACATAAACAGATAACCGATTGCGTTATAAGGATTGCCGACAAAACTTTCAAATATATGTTTCGAGACATCCTGGGTAATTAATGATGAAAAGTCACCGGATATTGTTTTAACAAAATATCCGACCGTCCATCCGGCAATTACGGAATAATAGGAAAGTATCCCAATACCGGTTGCCACGCCCAGCATGCCGACAATGGCCCATAAGCTGCGCGGCGCCAGTTTGCGAAACGCCCCCACCGGGTTCAATTGCGCGTTACGGCCTATCGCGATTTCGGCTATCATCACCGGCAGACCGATCAGGATGACAAATATGATATACATTAAAACAAAAGCGGCTCCGCCGTTTTGCGCGGTTGAATAGGGAAACCGCCATATATTACCCAATCCTATAGCGGAACCGGCCGCTGCCAATACAAAGCCCATACGGGAACCCCATGCACCTCGTTCCTGTGAGTTTTGCACTTGTCTCTCCTTCCGATTTCGTTATCATTTTCCGATATTTACTTCTTTATAATGGTATCTGTAAATTCAATGATACAACTGAATATCTGGTATGATTCAACGGTTCGATTTCTTTTTTTACTTTCATACTTAAATTGGGGCTGTCGTCAAAATTATACAGATGCGCGTCGACAAACGCGTCCGTTATGCTGTACAAGATCGCCGCACCCAACCACCAGATTGAAAGGCTCCGGTTTTCCTGATAAAATTCTTTTTCCAGTTCGGTTTCCGCCTGAACAGCATACTGGTTCTGTATGACAGCATTTGCAATAAGCCCGATCTCCGTTCCGCCGATCAATATGCCCTTAAACCATTTCCCGTTATAAAACTGGCCCCATCCCGGCACGACCAGGGAACGCAACATCGCGCCCCTGGGGGATTTGGTTATCTCAACCTCTACTGAATCCGGACTTTCAGCCGGTTTTTGTGTCTTCTCGTTCGATACATTTAGTGTGTCCTGAATTGCGGCCGGTTGTTTTATTTTTTCATTTAACACATTGAGACTATCCTGACCATTCGAAGCGGTTGTAATCAGTATCAAGTACAGAGCAACAAATAATATCTTTACGGAAACTATTTTCATTAATTTAACCAGCCAATTCAGCTATTGCTTCTATCTCAACCAAAGCGTCTTTGGGTAAACGGGAAACCTCCACTGCCGCGCGCGCCGGGGGATTACTGCTGAAAAAGGATTCGTATACTTTATTCATTTCAGAAAAATCATCCATATTTTTCAAATAAACCGTTGTTTTTATCACATGAAGCAAGTTTGAACCGGCGGCTTTTAAAACAGTATTAACATTTGTTAATACCTGGTTAGTTTGTTCGGCAATACCGCCTTTTACAAATTCTCCTGATAGCGGGTCTATACCCAGTTGCCCGGACACATACACCAGATTTTGCCCGGGAAGAACAACCGCCTGACTATACGGACCAATGGCTTGAGGGGCTTTATTTGTGCTTATTATTTTTTTCATTCCTGCTCTCTTTTATGATTTCGGAGGTAATATTTGTTAAATATTTTCGTTATTTCACTATTGCCGGTTTTTTCAGTGTTCAGCAGATCATTCATATCATAACGAGATAAAATCCTCAGGTCTTTGCGATCAATCTGCGATTCGTTTCCGTCTTCCAAAATAACGACTATTTTGTCGAGGCTGACTTTTTTTAATGCATCAATATAAGCCGCCTTGAATTTGGTACCGACTCCTTCGGATATCACTTTAATTAAGTCAGGGAAATTCATTCTCTCCCGGTAATGCCTTTTTGAAGACAGGGCGTCAAAAACATCCGCGACCGCAATAATTTTACTTAATTGGGGAATGCCCTTGTCTTTTATGCCATTCGGGTATCCGCTTCCATCCAGGTTCTCGTGATGTGATGACGCAATCAGAGGCACATCCCTTAATTCGCGTGAAAAATTAATTCGTTCCAATATACTTTTGGTATATTTGGGATGTTCTTTTATATGTTCAAATTCTTCGTTTGACAGTTCCCCGTCTTTGGTTAACACCGCTTCACGAATGGCGATCTTGCCATAATCATGCAGCAGCGAAGATATTTTTAATACCCGCCTTTTATGATCATCCAGGCCGATAATTTTGGCAATTTCATCCGTGTACAGGGCAATTCTTTTGGAATGACCCGCGGTTAACGGGTCCCTGGCGTCAATGGTACTGGCCAGGGTTTCGATAAAACTATCAAACGTTTTGATCTGTTCCTCGTAGAGTTGGGCGTTTTCAATTTGACTGGCGGAGAGAACGGCTATGGCGGACAATAATTCCTCATCATCTTTTGTAAACGCCCCACCTTTTTTATTCAGTGTCTGGAATACACCTATTATTTCACCTTTTTTATCGCGAAGCGGTGCGTTCAGTATATTACGGGTACGGTAACCGGTTTTTTTATCTATATTCGGATTAAATCGTTCATCTGAATAAGCGTCTACAATGTTCAGTATTTCACCTGTTGAGGCCACATAACCGGCAATCCCCAAGTGACTGGGAAACCGAATCTCATTTTCCCCATGCGCGACTTTGGACCACAATTCTTTTTTATCCCGGTCAAGGATAAATACCGTGCACCTGTCGCAATTTAAAGCTTTCTTTACTTCATCCATGATCAACATTAAAAGACGATCGATTTCCAGTTCCTGGGATATATTGCGGGTCACACTTAACAACAGGGATAGTTT
>Ga0272441_10012307_pt1 | contig 12523 bp, 9 predicted proteins | sample SSMProp6N_FD_193582 | JGI IMG/M metagenome (GOLD analysis project Ga0272441, IMG submission 193582) | Marine sediment archaeal communities from Little Sippewissett salt marsh, Falmouth, MA, United States - SSM-Prop-6N | ecosystem: Environmental > Aquatic > Marine > Wetlands > Sediment ...
TGCGGGCGGGATGGATGCCGTGGCCCCGCGTCTTGCAATCATGGGCCGGGGGGCGTATCGTAACCGGCTCGAACCCGGGGGGAGGAAACGTCCCGTGTCGCGGCAGGCCCGGCTTCTGGCAATCGCGTTCTTCGAGAGTTTCGCGACCATGCTTCTCGAGCGTGGCGTCTACTTTTACAGCCACGAGCGGCTCGGTTTCAGCGACGTGGCGAACCTGGCCCTGGCCTTCGGGTTCGGTGCGGCCTACGCCGTCGGCGCCCTGACGAGCCACGCCGTAACCCGGCGCGCGTCGGAGAAGCGCGTCCTTCTCCTCGCCCTGGTGGGGCAACTGGTGGCGTTCGCGGTCCTCGTGGTGTGGCACGGGCCGTGGGCGGTGGCCGTCCTGAACGTTGTCATCGGGTACCTGGTCGGAACGAAGTGGCCGGTCGTGGAGAGTTACGTCGGTGCCGGGGAAACGCCTTCCGATCAGGCCCGGACGATCGGCCGGTTCAACGTGGCGTGGGCGGGGGCCATTCCGCCGTGCCTGGTGGTGGCCGGGCCGCTCATCGCCTGGCGGGCCGAGGGCCTGTTCGTGGCGGCCCTGGCGCTCTCGAGCGTGAGCCTGGCCTTGGCTTGGCCGCTCGAACGGAGGCCCGTCCATCTGCCGCACGATCACCCCGAACGGCCGTTGCGGGGGCAGATGGCCCGGCTACGGGGGCTCCTGGCCTCGAGCCGGTGGTCCATGCTGTCGAGCTACTCGCTCATTTGGATTCTGGCAGCCTTGATGCCGGGCATCTTTGCGGACCTCAAGGTGCCGCTCGTCTACGCGACGGCCTTGGCGGGCCTCCTGGACGTGTTCCGGCTGACGGCGTTTGCGCTACTTTGGAAGTGGCCGGGGTGGCACGGGCGGGCCTGGCCGCTGGCGGTTGTTGTGGTGGGGCTGCCGGCCGGGTTCTTTCTGGCCGTGTCGGCCACCAACCTGCCGATGATCCTGGCGGGCGAATTGGTGTTCGGCCTGTCGGCGGGCATGACGTACTTCGCATCGCTGTACTATGGCATGGTGGTTAAGAACGCGGCCGTCGAGGCCGGTGGGGCCCACGAGGGGCTCATCGGCGCCGGGTTTGCCGTGGGGCCGGCCGCCGGCCTCATCGGGCGCCAACTCGCCCCGGCCTTGGGCGGTGCGGTGTGGGGGATGGCGGTCGGCGTCGGGCCCGTGGTGGCCGTCTGCTCCGTTGGGGCGGTCGCCTCGCTTGTCCGGGTGCGGCGGCACCCGCGCGCCGGTCTGCCTTGACTGGACACCTGAAATGCCCCAGAATAGCCATGCAGGGTGGCTCTCGGGGAGTGGAAGCAGGGCAGTGCCAGGGAGGGTTGCGTGAGCCTCTGGCGACACCACACACGCTTGGTCGTGCTGGTGGCCGTGGCGGCCGTCCTGGCGGTCGTGGTTCTTGTGGACTGGATGGGCGACTCGCTCGGGTTGACCATCCGAACGGCTCGGTCCTCCGACAAGACCCAGGAGCGGTTGGAGGCGATCGACCGGCTGGGCCGGTCGGGCACGCGGAAGGCCGAGGCGGTACTGACCGAGATTGCCGGCGACCCGGTCACCGAGATTGCCGCCCGGGCGGTGCATGCCCTGGGTCGCAGCGGCGAGCCGCGCAACCTGCCCACGCTGAAGGCGGTGGCCGAGGGGGACGGGCGGCCGCCCGTCCGCGAGGCCGGGATCGTGGCCCTCGGGCAGTTGGGCGCGCAGACCGACCCGACGGTGCTCGTGAAGGCGCTGGAAACGGACCCCGCGCCGCAGGTCCGGGCAACGGCCGCCAAGTGGATCGGCAACCTGCGGTACTGGGAGGGCATGCCGGCCCTGATCCAGGGCCTGCGCGACCCGTCGGAGCAGGTCCGCCGCAGCGCGTATGCGGCCGTGCGCCGGCTGTGGGCCCGCGACTTCCTGTACCGGCCGGACGCCGACCCCAAGGAACGCGAGATGCGCATCGGCGTCATCGAATGGGCGTGGGATGATTACAGGCGGTCGACGAACTTCAAGATGTTCCGTTGGCGCGAGGAGGACCAGCCATGAAACGTATGGTGCTGGGCGGTTTCTCGCTCGTCGAGTTGCTGGTGGTAATCGTCATCATCGGCTTACTGGCGGCGTTGCTGTGGCCGTCGCTGGGCAACGTGTTCGAGACATCGAAACTCAGCAAGTGCACCCAGCGGCTGTACTACATCGGGCAGGCGTACCACGTGCGGGCATCGGAGGCCCGCGTCATGGAAGACCTTGGGCCGCTGCGCGTCGTCCGGTGGAAGTCGCAACTCGTGCCGTACCTCGAAAACAAGACCGAGCAGTTGCTGTGCCCGGTGGCGAGCAACCCTGCCGGTATCCCGACGGGCTGGACAGACGTGGATCCCTGGGCCCGCGCCCGCGAGGCCGTCGAGAACGGCGAGGTCCCCGAGAGCAGCATGTTCTGGACCGAGGGCGACCTCACCGAGGTCCGCAGCACCGAGAGCCTGAAGGTCGAGGTCTGGCTTCGCCCTGGCTCGTCTTTCCGCGGCGTGGCAGCCAACGAGTGCATCTACATCATGGACTGCACCGAAGGCCAATGGGCCATGAAGAAGAACGTGACCGACACCAGTTACGAACTCTGGTTCGAGGACTCCTGGAACACCACCTGGAACGACCTCGTCGTCCGCTTCACCGAAAAGGACACCGGTGAACTCGAACTTACCTACCTCGAGGAACACACCGGAGGCAACTGCTACAACCTGGTCGACGTTACGACCGGCGAATGCATCCTGCGCGGCATGGGCGACGGCAATACCTTCCACCACTGGCCCAGGCTGCCCTTGGGCACCACCGTTACCCTGGAGCCCGAGAACAAGCAGGAGCGGCTCGTCGCGGACGACGAGAACAGCCTCTTCAGCCCCGACCCCGGCGGGTCGACCAGCGTTACGGGGGTGGCCACTCGGGGCACCTACGGCATGAACTCGCTGGCCGACTTCCGCGAGAACGTGCCGGGCCACGTTATCCTGTGCATGGACTATGAGAAGACGGTGGCCCGCGGGCCCACCGATTCGCTGCCCGATTGGTGGCACCAGGCGGGGTGGCAAACGACGGAGGGCCTGCCGGTCTTCGCCCGCCACTTCGGTCGGGTTAACGTCCTGTTCAGCGATGGCCGCGTTGAACTCATGGACCCGTACCTGATCGACCCGTCCGGGCCGGTCTCCGTCAACAAGTACTGGGACCCCGCGGCCAAGTAGGGCCGCCCGGGCGACGTGGCCGGGGCGGGGGAGTTCCACGGCTGCGACGGTGCCGTTGCCGGGCCATTGGCGTGTCGCGTCCCCCTGTCGCTTCCAATCGAACCCGCCGGTAGTACAATGGGCGTGTTGCACGAACCGGGGGTCGGCGCATCCGTTTGCGAGAGGCGACGCCGTATGCACGTTGCTGGTGTCGGGTCGCCGTATCGTGCGTCCGTTGGCGGGTGCCGGTGTCCGTGCCGCTGCGACGGAGCGGCGGGGGATTTCATCGTCACCCGCAGTCCCCAAGACGGGTTTGGCCCTTTGAAGACGCAAACGGTCATATTGCACGAAGGAGATAAACGATGGCGCGTACCCGACGGTCGTTTCTGAAACGCATGGCGGGGCTGAGCGCCCTGGCGGTCGCAGGTTGCACCGGCTCACAGGTGGCGGCCAAGACCGGCGCCCGAAAGCCGAACATCGTTTACATGATGTCCGACGAACTCGGCTACTACGAGCTCTCGTGCATGGGGCACCCGCACTTCCGTACGCCGAACGTGGACCGCCTGGCCAAGGAGGGCATACGCTTTACGCAGGCGCTGGCCGGCTCGAGCGTGTGCGCCCCCACGCGGTGCTGCCTCATGACCGGCAAGCACTCGGGCCACACCTCCGTCCGCAAGAACGGGGGGGGGACGCCCCTTCGGGCCGAGGAGGAAACCGTCGGCTCCGTCCTGAAACGTGCCGGGTACGCCACGGGCGGGTTCGGCAAATGGGGCTGTGGCGGCCGGGGGTCGACCGGCGTGCCCGAGAAACACGGCTTTGACGTGTTCCTGGGCTACTACGACCAGGTCCACGCCCATTCCTATTACCCGCCGTACATTGTGCGAAACAGCGAGGAGGTGCCGCTCGAGGGTAACCATGGGGGCTCCGATGGCCGGACGTACTCCCATTACGTGATTATGGACGAGGCCCTGAAGTTCATCCGGGCCAACAAGGACCGCCCGTTCTTCTGCTACCTGCCCATCACCCCGCCGCACGGCATTCACGACATCCCGGACGACGACCCGGCATGGGCCCTGTACAAGGACAAGGCGTGGCCCGAGTCGCCCCGCCGGTACGCCGCCATGGTCAACATGGTGGATCGCAACCTCGGCGAGGTCCGGGCCCTGCTGAAGGAGTTGGGCCTGGAGCGCGACACCATCATCTTCTTCTGCGGCGACAACGGCGGCATGGACTACTTCCGCGACCAGGAGCATCCGCGCGGCTTCCACGGCCCGAACGTCAACCCGACAACGGGTGTGACGTTCCGCGGCCAGAAGGGAAACCTGTACGAGGGCGGGCTCCGCATCCCGATGATCGTCTGCTGGCCCGGTCACATTGAACCCGGCCGCACCAGCGACCTCCTCTGGTACTTCCCGGACGTGCTTCCCACGCTGGCGGAACTCGCCGGCGCCAAGACGCCCGCCGACGTAGACGGCATCTCGGTCGTCCCCGAACTCCTCGGCGAGCAGGCTGCCGGACGCAAACAGAAGCAGCACGAATACCTGTACTGGGAAATCAGCGGCCAGACCGCCGTCCGCATGGGACACTGGAAGGCTGTTAAGCCGCGCGGCAAGAAACGCGGGGCCGAGGCCGGCTGGGAACTCTACGACCTGGCCACCGACATCGAGGAGACGAACGATCTGGCCGCCGCCAAGCCCGACGTGCTGGCCAAACTCAAAGGCTTCGCCGAGCAAGCCCACGAGGAGGCCGTGGAGGGCACGTTCCACGACCCCGCCATCCACCAGCGCGACCGCCAGGCCAAGTTTGGCTTCCGCCAGAAGGCTGCTGCGCCCGCCGCGCCCGCCGCCGAGTGGGACGAGACCGGCCTCATTCCGCGCAAGAGCTGCACACTCGTCCGCGCCAGCAGCGAGTCATCCGGCAACGGCAAGAAGGCCGCCTGCGCCATCGACGGCAACCCGGGCACGTGGTGGCACACCAACTTTCAGGGCCAGGTGGCCAAGCACCCCCACGAGCTCGTCATCGACCTGGGCGGCCAGCGCACCGTCCGCGGGTTCCGGTACCTTGCACGGCAGGACAAGGGATGGAACGGGGCCATCAAGGCGTGTGAGTTTTACGTCGGCGATTCGCCCGACACCTTCGGCCAACCTGCCGCCAAGGCAACGCTCAAGAAAAGCAAGGATCCCCAGGACGTGACGTGCGAGCCGGTCAAGGGCCGGTACGTGCGGCTGGTGGCCCTGTCGGAGGTGACCGGCGGGCCGTGGGCGAGTGCGGCGGAGCTCGGGATTATCGGAGAGTAGGGGCCGTGTGATGCACCGCACCGCGTGAGCCAAGGCGTTACGTCGGGCGTTTGCGATTCTTCAGCGGGCGGCTGATGAGGATGCGGAGCTTCGACTTCGGGCCGACGAGCCGGCCTTCGCGCACGTCGCGCTCCGTGAAACGGGCGAGGAGTATCTCGCCGTCGGTGGCCCGGTTGCGGTCGTAGGAGATGTAAATCGTGCCGTCGGGCGCCTGGACGCCATCGGGGTAAGATACACCTTTGCGCTCGTCGAGCATCAGCCCGCCGATCCAGGTGCGGCCATCGTCCTCGGAGAGGAATGCCTTGAGTTTGCTCCGCCCCTCGTGCGTGTCCATCGTGTCGCCGTGCTTGACCATGAGGATGTGGCCGGAGGCCAGGCGGCGGATGTGGAAACGGGCGACGGGTTGGCGGATGCCGTTCGGAACAGACGGCTCGGCCCACGTCCGGCCGCCGTCGGACGAGGTGCTTTGCATGATGCCCTTGGCGGTGCGCCCCAGCATCCAGAGCGACCCGTCCGGACGCTCGACGATCATGTGTTCGTCCCAGTCAGGGCTTGGGAAGGCGACGCAGCCACGCCGCTGCCACGTGGCGCCGCGGTCGGTGGAGGCGAAGACGTTGGCGCCGCGGTAGGGGTCCAGGTCCTTGAACGCGCCGCGGAACGGGCCGAACCCGCCGGAGCGGTTCAGCGACACGGGCAGGAGCCACTCGCCGGTCGACACGACGGTGGGTTTGTTGAGCATCACGCCGTGCCAGATGCGGCGGGGTTGCGACCAGACCGGAGCGTCGGCGTCGGGGTTCGTGCAGATGGCGGCCCACAGGCCGGCACGCCCGTCGAACATGCCCATCGACTGATCGAAGAAGAGCCAGAGCCGGCCCAGGGGGTCGGTCCACAGGTTCCCGACCAGCACGGACCGGTCCATCGGCAAGTTCTTCGAATGGGTATCGACGACGAGGCGCGGCTTGGACCAGGCCTCTCCGTCGTCGTCGCTGGTGGCCAGCACAAAGAAGGCCTTGGGGCTGTCGCCGCCGGCTACCCAGCAGGCCCAGAGGCGGCCCCGTGGCGTGCGTGCGATGCCGATGGTCATGCCGTAATCGAGTTGGTCGTAGTCGTACCGGGGCAGGGGTTTGATGTTGAGCGTCGGCGGGATGAGCGCCAGGTCGGCGATGGTCTCCATCTTCTTGATTTCGAGCGCGCGCACCTCCTCCGCCGTCATGGTTGTAAAACGGGCCGGCGGGTCAGCGGCGCGGACATTCGGCAAGGCGACCGTCGCCACACACGTCAGCAGCACGAACCATGCCAGCGTCTTCAGCATCGGTGCGTTTCCTGCATGGCATAGGCGGTACATGGGGGGGGGGCGGCTCACTCCTTCTGGTCGGCCGCCTCCCGGGCACGCTGGATTAACTCAATGATGGTGGCGGCCTTGTCCTGCCGCGGGGCCGTGATGCGGGCGATCTCGGCCTCGCTCAGATGCGGCCGCAGGAAGGCCACCACGTCGAAGGTCTCCCACCAGCAGTCGAAGACCCGCCGGCACGGCAGGTCGCGGCCGGGGGCCCGGCAATACGAGAACTTCACGGGGTGCCCGAGCATGGGACACCGCCGCTCGCGATGGTCGTTGGCCTCGATCGGTTCGGTCATGGTGCCTCCAGGATGCACGTGCCAGGCCACGTGGGTGACGCGCAGACTATTGTACGTCGTGACGTGGCCGTGGGCCACCACACGTTCCCGGTCACGCAAACCGGCCGGGCCACACGAGAAGCGCGGCGTGGTTGCGTCCGTCTCCCGGCGCAATAAGCGCGGCGGGCCGGGAGACCCGCCGCGCGCTGATTCCTTCAGCCTCGCTTACGCCTTGGCGTACGGGGGTTTCGGCAGGTCCTTGATGGCTTCGAGGCTCTTGTTCATGTCTTCTTCGGGCAGCGGGTAGTCGTCCAGTTTGCCGGAGAAGAACGCCTCGTAGCCGGTCAGGTCCATGAGGCCGTGGCCGGACCAGTTGAGGAGGATGACTTTCTCCTTGCCCTCTTCGGTGGCCTTGTTGGCCTCGTCGATGGCGGCGGTGATGGCGTGGCTGGTCTCGGGTGCTGGGATGAAGCCCTCGGTCCGGGCCCAGTCGACGGCTGCCTGGTAGCACTTCAACTGGTGGTAGGCGCGGGGTTCGAGAAGCCCCTCGATGATGGCGAGGCTCACGAGTGGGGCCATGCCGTGGTACCGGAGTCCGCCGGCGTGGATGGGCGGCGGAATGAAGGCGTGGCCCAGCGAATGCATCGGCAACAGCGGCGTCATCTCGGCCGTGTCGCCGTGATCGTACGCGTACGGGGCCCGGGTCATCGTGGGGCAACTCGTCGGTTCGACGGGGATGATGGTGATGTCGGCGCCGGCGATCTTGTCGGCCACGAACGGGAACGCGAGGCCGGCGAAGTTCGACCCGCCGCCGCAGCAACCGATGACCACGTCGGGCTGTTTCTCGCCCAGCAGGTCGAGTTGCTTCTTGGCCTCGAGGCCGATGATCGTCTGATGCAGCAACACGTGGTTCAGCACGCTTCCCAGGCTGTAGCGGGTCTTGCCGGACGGGTCGGAAACGGCGGCCTCGATGGCCTCGCTGATGGCGATGCCCAGGGAGCCGGGCGTGTCGGGCATCTGTTCGAGGACGTTGCGGCCGGCGTTGGTCTCGGGCGACGGGCTGGGTACGCACGTGGCGCCCCAGGTTTCCATCATGAGGCGCCGGAACGGCTTCTGGTCGAAACTGATGCGGACCATGTAGACCTTGCACTCCAGGTCCAGTAGGGCGCAGGCGAACGCGAGGGCGCTGCCCCACTGGCCCGCGCCGGTTTCGGTCGTCAGCCGCTCAATGCCGAACTGCTTATTGTACCAGGCCTGGACGATGGCCGTGTTGGGCTTGTGGCTGCCGGGAGGCGAGACGCCTTCGTTCTTGTAATAGATGTGAGCCGGTGTCCCGAGCATCTTCTCAAGGCGGCGGGCCCGGTACAGCGGTGAGGGACGCCACAGCGAGAGCAGGCCCAGGACCTCCTCCGGAATGTCGACCCAGCGGTCCGTGCATACCTCCTGCTCGATCAGGTTCATCGGGAATACCGGGGCCAGCATGTCGGGCGAGATGGGGTTGCCGTCGGGCCCGAGTGGCGGCAGGGGTGGGCGCGGCAGGTCGGCCGCCAGGTTGTACCACTGGCGCGGCATGTCCTTTTCGCTGAGTTGCACCTTGGTCTGCTCCATGGTCGTCTCCTGACAGGCTCCAGAGTTTCACGATTGTCGGCGGTGTCCCGCTGGTCTGCGCGCGGGCAAAACCGCCCCCCAGTCAACGCGGGTCGACGCATACGATTACCGGCAGGACCACCCGATGGCAAGGAGAATCCTGCATGGACGACCTTTCGCGAACCGGGCCGGCTGGCCACGGGTTGCCCACGCCGGGCATTCCGAGCGTGGCGCCCGGGCGGCAACGCGACACGTTGAAAGACGATCCCCGAGCGAACCGGCGACACCCGTTCGCGGGATGCCGCCGGTCTTGGGGTTTGCTGGAACGGCTGCCCCTACACGCTTACGCGCTGGACGTTTTCGGCCTTGGCGCCTTTCTCTCCCTGGGTCAGTTCGAATTCCACCTCCTCACCCTCGGCGAGGGTCTTGAACCCGTCGCCGCCGATGCTGGAATAATGGACGAACACGTCGGCGCCTCCTCCATCCTGCTCGATAAAGCCGTACCCTTTCTGGTCGTTGAACCACTTCACCTTACCCCGAGCCATGCCTCTGTACCTCCCAACTCCGGATCACGAAACAGGGACCATCGGGCAGACGGAGCCCCTCTGCCCAATTGTCCGGGACACATACGCGTGGCCTGAAACAAATAGAAGCGTGCTCCTTGAAATGCAGTCGCAGGCAGCACGACGGTCAGACTCCTATCCAATCACTATGAACCTACCTCCAGGTTGGGGTGTGGTCAAGCGGAAAAGTGCCGCCGGGCGCCAGGAGGGCTGCGGTGCGGTAGCCGGCGTGTGGGGTGGCGGACGGGTCAGCCGAGACGGGCGGCGGCCTGTGGCTCGGGGGCGAGCGCCGCATCGGCTTTGAAGACGCGGACGCGGTTCCGACCGGAGCGCTTGGCCTCGTACAGCGCCATGTCTGCCCGGCGTACCATGTGGGCCGGAACGTCAGCGGCCTCGCCTGACCAGGCGGTTACGCCGCAACTGGCGGTTAAGCGGAAGTCGTCAATGCGGCATCCTGTAGCGAGGTGGCTCCTGAGTCGCTCGATCACGATGACAGCGTTGTCGACCGTGGTCTCCGGCATCAGGATGACGAACTCGTCCCCGCCGTAACGGGCCACCAAGTCCGTCTCTCGCAAACCGCTCAGCAGGATACCCGCAACGGCCTGCAAAGCCCGGTCGCCGGCCTGGTGACCGAACCGGTCGTTCACCTGTTTGAAGTGGTCCACGTCGAGGATGGCCACCGCAAACTGGCTGGGATACCGCATCGCCCGTTCGTACTCAGTCTGGAGGCGTTCCTCCAGGATGCGGCGCGTGGCGGTGCCGGTCAGAGGGTCGGTGGCGGCTTCCTGGTACAACAGGGCACTGGCCAGGTTGGCGCCGAGGACATCGCGAAGCAAACCGCTCGCGTATCGGACGAGGTCGCCCGCCACCGGGGGGGTCTGCGACAGGCTGCACAGGCACAGGTAGGCCGGGTCCGTCTGGGCGCCGCGCACGTCCTTCCACTCGCCGAGGGGGATGAGAACCTGAGGAGTCCGGGCCCCGCGGGCAAGGCAGGCGGCCGGGACGTCGCCGATCAGCATCGGCGCCCCACTCGTGATTCGGCCCAGTCGGGTTCGAAGGCGCGGGACCTCGGTTGGGCACAGGCATCCGCCCTCGTGGACCTCGGGTTGGTTCCCGTGGGCATACGGACCGTGCGGAAGGCACAGGGCGCTATGCCGGGCGCCGAAGATCTTGGGCACGTTCGTGGTGATGCGGTCCACGAGTTCGTGGAGCGGCAGGTCGCGGAGTCCTTTGGTCAGGCTGGCGACCTGTTCGGCAATCAGCTTCATGGCCTTGATTGCCATCAACTGGCAGGCGATGACGTCGCGGCTGGAGATCATGCCGGCTGGCCGGCCGTTGCAGATAATCGGCAGGTGCCGAACGTGATTGTCGACCATCAACTGTCGGGCCTTGATAATGGATGTGTCCGGGCCGCAGCTGATGACGCGGTCAGTCATGATGGCATGGATGGGCACGTTGCCGGGCTCGCAATTGGTGGCGGCAACGCGGCTGATGATGTCGCGCTCGGTCAGGATGCCGACGACCGTTCCCTTGGGGTTCAGAACGATCAGGCACCCCACCTTGTGCGTTCGCATCGTCTCGGCGGCCGACGGCACCATATCGTCTGCTTGGCAGGTCAACACCCGGTTGAGGGGCTTGACGAGGCGGTCGGCGTCCAGAACATTGGCCATCCAGGGCTCCCTTGGCTTGGTCCAAGTTCAGAGCGTCTTGCTCTACGGACCCCATCCCTGGGCGTCATTGCCTATTGCATCGGTCAATACGCTGGTTGACTTTACGAAAGTGGCGCAAGAAACAGCTAGAAATGCGTCTAAAGGGCCTGGACCGGGGTGCAGAAGCCGTATCGGAACCCGTTAAGGGAGGCCTGGAGAGGCATGTATGGACCAAATAGACCGACGGGCGGGCGATAAGCCGAATTCTGTTCCGCCTGTGCCGAGGCACCGGCAGATGGCGACCATTTATCTGGGCGCGCGCGTTGCCGCGCGGCTCAAGCGGCCAACCCGGGACTCAATCGGCGTGGGCCACGCCATCGCCCCCTATTTGGCCTTGCTCCCGGTGGGGTTTACCGTGCCCCGTGTGTCGCCACGACGGGCGGTGCGCTCTTACCGCACCGTTTCACCCTTGCCTGTGACCCGAAGGTCCATCGGCGGTCTGTTCTCTGTGGCACTTTCCCTGGCCTTACGGCCGGTGGGCGTTACCCACCACCGTGCCCTGCGGAGTTCGGACTTTCCTCCCGTTCCCAAGTGGAACGAGCGGTCGCCTCGCCCGCTCGTCGGACTACAAACCATTATACACGTTTTCCCGGGGCTGGCGACGCCTATTCGGGAGGCCCTTCCGCCTCAGGCTTGGAGGCGGGGGAGGGCGGTTTGGCGTTCTTGTCCGGGTCGGGCACGCCCGGTTTGGCGTTAAGGAGGCTTTGTTTGGCCTCGTGGTCGGCGACGAACGTTTCGATTTCGCGGCCGGATTCCACGGCCACGGTCAGGGGGACGTCGAGGTCGGCCAGCGGGACGTTTCCTCCGAGCCACAGGTGAATCGTCACCTCGTGACCCGTGGGGAGGTCCTTCTTGTCTTTCGTGCCGGCGGCGCGCCAGGCGCGGTTGACGACGTCGACCCGCCAGTCAACGGGTTTGGGATCATCGTTGCCCCAGGGCCGGCGGTTGGTTCCGCGGCCGGGATGCAGGACGAGCCGATGGTTCGGCCCTTCGAGCGCCGCGTACTGTTTCAGGAAGGCGTTAAAGGTCTTGGTGTCGGCGCGGAAGTAGAAGTAGTCATCGGCGTTGACGAAGAACCCGCCGCATCGCGCCTTGTAGTTGAGGAGCTCCACGAGCCCCGTGGGCCACCCCTCGTTGCCGCTGACGGGTTGTTCCTTGGGGTGGTCGGCGCCCAGGGCCAGGGCGAGCGTGCAGCAGGCTGCCACAAGGCAGGATGCGATAACCACGCGGATACCGGTGCGTCCCATGATGGTCTCCTATCCACGGACAGCCCACGAGGCCTCGAAAACGTCTTTCCTGGGCGGTGGATGCACCGATATCCGCGCAGGCTCTAACGCGCAAGGTTAGACGTGGTGTGCGAAGCGTCGGTTCCCGCGTCGCCGCAGCTACTTCAGCCGAAACGACTTGGGCGGGGCGTGCTTGCGGGCCTCGGGCGGCAGGTCGGCGTCTACCTTCTGGGCCTTCTTCAGGGCCTTGCCGGCCAGGGCGTCCGCCTCGGTATTCAGTTCCCGCCGGATGTGTTCGATCTCGACCGTTTCAAACGGTT
>Ga0272441_10012308_pt1 | contig 12523 bp, 27 predicted proteins | sample SSMProp6N_FD_193582 | JGI IMG/M metagenome (GOLD analysis project Ga0272441, IMG submission 193582) | Marine sediment archaeal communities from Little Sippewissett salt marsh, Falmouth, MA, United States - SSM-Prop-6N | ecosystem: Environmental > Aquatic > Marine > Wetlands > Sediment ...
GTCTCCACGTCTCGGCGTAACCTGGTCCCCAGACAGGACTCTCAGGGCCTCTGCCCTGCGCCTGCGCTCTGCGAGGCGTGTTTTTCCATCGAGCGTAGAAAACATCGCCCAATCATACGAGAGACCATCCGTCTTGCTTCCCTGATCAGGTTACGCAGACGTTACGCGTAACGCACAGGGCTCCTATGGAGCTGTTGGCTCAAATCATCGAGGGAACCGCATTCTCACAGCACTGGCATGAACCCTGCATTCAAATCCAACAACCAGTCAGGAGGCACCGACCATGACCAAGACCATCACCCGATACCAGGTACGCCAGCTCCAAATCGAGGCAGGATCCGCAGGGGACACCGCCATGGTGACCGCTTGCCGCTCCGCGCTCGCATCGGAGGTGTGGCCTCCGCTGAACTCGATCCGGCGCGGCGCCTATGACGACTGCGCAGCCGCAATCCTGGACGCCGCCTCACAGGACGAAACCCACGCCACCCCGACCACCGATGGGCAGCTCTGGGACATGGTCCTGGGCTCCTACACCACACCCGCTGACGGCTGGACGGCGGCCGCTGTGACCGAGGCTCTGGACGCTGCGATCGACCAGGGTCTGAGTGTGAACCGTGACGACGCCCTCGCCCGGCTCCGCCGCATGGCGGATGTCGCCGCAGTTGGGGACGACGAAATCACCCGCTCGCTCTACGACGAAGGCGGATGCCTGATCGAGGGGCTGGATCCGGATGTCAAGGCGGCAGCGATCCAGGAGAGTCTCACCAGTGCGCAGCCTGAGGGCTGGGTCCGGCTCCCCGACGGGCGCCGCTGCTTCGCCCATTGATACGCCTGACCCACCCCCGCCCCCGTCTCGCCCCCGCGCCTTCGGGTCCGGGGGCTTTCCGGGCAGGAGGCACCGATCATGAAACCTGGAATCTATTGGGCAACCATCGAAGCAGACCGCGACAGACACGATGCCTATCCGCCGAGCTGGCACGGGAGCGACATGCGCCGCACCATGAACGCGGCGCTGCGTGAGGCAATGCCACGTGCCCGCGAGATTCGCGATGCAGGCCGCACTGGCGTTCGTGTTTTCGTACGCAACGCGAACGACAATGACGCGGTAGTTCGCGAGGTGAGAGTCTGATCCAACCCCGCCAACGCCCCAGCGCCGCACCCCCCGGGCCGCGGCTTGGTGGCGTAGAGGAGACCGACAATGAAACGATTCAGCATCACCAAAGTGCATGTCGTCCACGACTCTCAAGGAACCGACCGAGTCTACCTGCACACGGACTTGCCCAACAACATCGTGGGCGGCAACAACGAGGTCGTCCTCTCCTTCGAACTCCGCCGAGGAACCGCAGAAGCGTGGCTCAGAGAGAACGCTGACTGCGTTCCTGACTCCATCTTGAGCGTCTAGTCAGACACAAGCAACTTGCACCCAAACTTCAAGGAGACGGCCACCATGACCAACGAAGAACAAGACCTCAGAGACGAGCTGGACACGGCAGTGGACAAAACCGAGCGAGCACTGAAAGCCGCCGTGGCAGCGTACCGAGAGATCCTGGACAACGCCAAAGGGCCTCGCTTCAGCGCATTCCGAGGACGCATCGAAAGCTATGCGCTGGGACACATCGAAGCTCTCGCGAACAGCGATGAACACGGCAGTATCTGGGACATCCGCGACAGCCTGGAAGAGATCTTCGAGCCCGACGAAGACTGACAAACGCCTCGCATCCGCCCGACCCCGGTAGGCCACGAGCCCCGGGGTCGAGGACGTAGAGAAGGAACACCAATGCTAAGAATGCTCGATTCACTAGGACTGGCTATAGTTGTTTGCTTCGCTGGACCTTGGTTGTTGAACGAACTGGGCGCACCCATGTCAATCACTATGGCCTACGCGCTTCTCGTGTTGATAGCCGGTATCCGTATCGGAATTTGGGCAGATCGACAAGCGCCACGACAATCGAAAGACTGATGCGCTGTGACAAACAAGAAGAAGCCGTCAGCCACCCCCGTAGACTGGAACGCCATCGCCGACATACGCAGGCGGTCCTACCACGGGCAGCGGATCTCGCCCGACGAGCTCAAGCTCTGCGAACTGGCGATCCAGGAAGACGTCGAGCGCTACCACAGGATCGGAGTGCAGCTACGAGAAGACTACCAACGCTTCCTGAACGGAGAAGTCTGAAATCGGAGGAACAGATGAGCGACACGCAAGCCCCAATCAACGCCCGCGAGGTACAGGAACTGACCCATGAAGACGCCTGGCAGCTCTACATGGGGGACACGACCACCCGGGACTTCTGCGTAGATGCTACCAACGACGACTACGCAGCCGAGCTCATCTCCATCGTGAGCGAAGCTCCGCTGTGCGGCGCAACCTTGCCCTTCCTCGACGACGAGGAGATCCGACAGGTGGCGGCCCTGCTCATGGAACACCTCTGGTCCGAGCTCACCGTTGCCGAACAACTCGCGGTGCGCGTATCCCGTATGCCGGCCCAAAAGGCCCTACATGTAGCTCACCGCATGTGCACCGGTTTTTCTTGGAAGGAAACCTCCCCCGGAACCGTATTCCGATTTGAAGATGGTTCTGCACTCGAAATCAACGGACAACGCGTTCGAGCCTACGCTCACCAGCCGGACTAGCGCCATGGAAGCACACATCAGCAGCACGCCCCCAGCAACTCAGGAACTCACCATCGCGCAGCGGTTGAGAAAAAGCGAAGCCTCGACCGTGCCTGCACCACCTAGGCAAACCGTCTACCTGGGAACCTGGGACGGCGTGGCCTGGCACTGCTCACGGAGGGACGACGAGACCGAGCAGGAGTGGAAGGATCGAGCCGCCGAGTCCCTCTGCGCTCTCCTACAAACCAAGTTCACACACCGACGGGACCAAGCATGAACAGCATCGCACCCCACGAAGGAACGGTCTGCAAAGCCAGGGCTCTGACCTACAAGCTCCCTCTGGATCTCGCGCAGCGGCTCGACCGCATCCGCAAACAGGGATACCAGGTGGACCTGCAACCCAGACGTTGCGTCATCAGCAACCCCGGCAGGGAGGAAAGCAAACACGTGCGCGTACGCGAAGATTCCTCCAGCTACTCCTCTGTGTCGCAGCTGGATACATTCGCCTGGTGCGTGGAGCGAGCTGTAACGCGCTTCGAGCAGATGGAGCAGGAGCCCTGGGGCGTCCACAGGCCATTTACAGCAACGGGTACTGCTTCAGACGCCGCTCGCGCCATCTGCCGAGCATTCTCGGAAGAGGACCCGACACAGAACAGCTAGGCAATTCGATGAAAGCACCCGATCCGGAACCACTCGTACTCTCCAGACGCTGCCGAAGTACCGGAACCCGCGTGGCACTCTATCACACTCCCGATTGCGACGACGGCCCGTGGCAGACCGTATGCGAGGACCACGGTGGTTGCGTGCACCACCAGTCCCGACGGTTGGCGCTGCAGTGGCTCTCGCATCCAGAAGATTGGTGCCCAGACTGCCAGACACAGGAAGGGAAATAGCCGATGCCACGCTGTGAAGTGTGCGGAGAGACCTCTCGTAGACGCCTGGAGTGTCCAGAGTGCGGGTGTATGACTGGACCCTGCTGCCGACCCCGGAAGGTGAGGGGTGGCTACCGCAAAAGCTGGCGCTGTGCTGGCTGCGAAGAAGCAAACCAGGCTTCCCCAACTCGTCCCCTATCCCCAGAGGCAGCTGCACGCAACGAGGCCATGCTTCGCGAGCTCGAAGCGCTGGACTGAATTCGCATCTTGCGCACCGGCGGTGCTCTGGTTACCTTTGGGAAGGGAGTCCGAACATGTCCAAATCACCTGAACACGGTTATCTGATCTACCCACCCAACGCAGCATGCTGCCCATCACCATCTATCCGAGTGGACGCCGGCGGGTCGAGAACCGTGATCGCTCAGCTGCACAGCAGAGACGAGGAGATACCAGAGGACACCGAAGTGCTGGAGATCGAGCACTTGGCCCCAGGCATCGCCGAGGTGAAACAGATCAGTGGGCGACCGGCAATGGTCAATTCCAGAGCTTTTCAGGAGGGCTGGGAACGCCTCTTCGACCCGAATCGTAGGAGAGAGCTAGCTCAAGCCTAGGACCTAGGACAGTCGGGTGAAGCACCCCTGCAAGCGCTGCGGCCAACTGAGCAGCCTCTGCTACCCAGGATGGGGATACTGCTCCCCGAAGTGCCATTTCGCAGCTCTCAGGGAGAGCAGCTCCAACGATAGCAGCTCAGATCCTGGACCTTCCTCGCAGGAGCGGGCACCATCGAAACCAAGCCCGCCCGCAGGCACAGTCGCGGGGACCGGCTCCGGTCGACATTGCCAGCCGTCACGTGGCGCCGACGGCCCAAGGGAGCGCAACGCCAAAGGGACGAGCCCGGCGAAAGCATCAGGGCCGTCCCTCCTATGTACGTTAGGGTGGGACAAGTTGTGATTGAGCACCTCTGGTGCTATCTTGGAAAATTGTGCCTAGAGGGAAGGGATCGAGAACGGACCGAGTATGGTGGATCATGGAGAACATGCTCACTCGACTGTGCCTGATGATTCTGTTGCTGACCGGAGCGTCGGCCTGTTCCGGAGAGGCTTTTCGAGCAACTCCAGATGACGCCGGACGGGCGGGAGCAACCGAAGGGGACCACCAGGGCGGCTCAGAGGACCTCCCGGGAGGTTCTTCAGCGGACGGGCCCGGCGGCGCCGGCGGCGACCCCGCGGGAGGCCAGTCCGGCTCGGGCGGCGCCGGCGGCGACCCTGCGGGAGGCCAGTCCGGCTCGGGCGGCGCCGGCGGCGACCCCGCGGGAGGCCAGTCCGGCTCGGGCGGCGCCGGCGGCGACCCCGCGGGAGGCCAGTCCGGCTCGGGCGGCGCCGGCGGCGACCCCGCGGGAGGCGCCGGGCAGTTCCCGACTGGCGGAGCGGGCTCTGGAGGTCAAGACATACAGCTCCCCACCTGTAACGCAGAGGAGATTCAACTCGCCCTTCCAGCTACCTTTTCTCTAGATAGCTGGAGATACGACAGACAGACTACCAACCACTGCGGGCGATGTGTCAGCGATCCGTGCCTGTCCTGCGTGATGGTATGGACTGACAGCCCAAGATGGAGAGGGAACACCGTCGAGCTATTCGCAACGGGCGCATACAACCACTGCTCCGCACTCTTGGAGCTGGGAGAGTGCGGTAGCGAAGAGCCTTGCGTGTTGGACGACGCACCGTTGACAATATCGATCGACGTTGAAGTCGAACCATGTGGAGACAGATGGTGCGTAAGCAACGTGCATATGAAAACGTTCGCAACCGGACCAGCTTGTTTGGTGCTCAGCCAATCCGAAGACAGCCTGCTGGATGCAGCCTCAGACGAGCTACTGAATCTACTCAGCAACCTGAGCTGGAGCTGCCCTTCCTAACCCTACTGATCCAGGATGGCCCGAGCTGCACGCTGCGCCCTCTCCGCTGACTTGACTGCAGCGTCAGGATCCAGAGACACAACCTCCGCCGCCTTGATAGCCTGTTCGGCTTTGGAAACGGCAGAGAGTGCCATTCTCACCCTGCGTGCGTGCAGAGGTAGCTGACTACGCAGTACCTGGAGCTGTCTATTTGCCCGCTCCAGCGAATCTCTCGCGGTGCGAAAGTCCAGCTGACCCGCCGACAAAGCGGCGGTCAACACCGCCCGGGCGCAAGCTTGCAACGCTAGCTTCTGGGACTCCGGCGCTACCCTGTGCTCGTGACCGCGCATCGAGATGCCAACACCTCAACAAACATGCCTGAGCTGAGGAGCTTCACCAGCGCTAAATCATCGCTCGGCGGTTCTGCTGCCCCACCCTGATCGCGCTTGTAGATGTTCAACACCACGCCGATGTAGTCAGAAGAAGCCTGGTAGTTTGCACTCGGAGTCAAGTTCACGGCTACTCTCTGCCCGTTCAAAGCATTCACCGCCGGAGGCAGGATCTTGTCGAGCGCGAGGCTGTTCTCCACTGTGCTGGTTCTCCCGTCTTCCCAGAGAACATCGTAGTTCTCCTCTGACGAATCTAGGATCCCGAACATCGGAGGCTGGGGTTGCATCTTGATGTTCTGTCCGGCGTCCTCCATGTGGACAGCCACGATATCGAGAGCTGCTAGGGCCATACGAGAGACGGTACCCCAGGCCGAGCCCTGGAGTCAAAAATCAGCGCCGTACTAGTCCAAACGGCTAAAAAAGCGGGCTCCCCGCCGGATGGATGGAGAGAGCAGGCTCGTCGTCGATGCGACGTGCGGAGGAAACGGGGAACCCGCGGCTTTCATCCTACCGGCTCAGCCAGAGCATGTCCATATCTTGGCAGTCCAGAAGCTCCTGGGGCCCAGTAGGCTGCAGGTCTCCGTGGAAATCGACCCGCTTCAACGTGAACCCGTCCGACCGGATCTGGTTCAGGAACCCGGGGGCGTCCGCGTACAACCGCGGCGTGAACTCCATCAGAACCTGGATGCGCGGAGAGCGCTTCAGGATCCCCTCCATTCCGGACCAGACCTGAGGCTCATGTCCCTCGACGTCGATCTTGACGAAGTCCACCATGTCCCACTCACAGGTTTCGTCGATCCGGCGACACACACCGTCTGCCTCGATCCTTGGTGGATCGACGTGCTCGATAGCGACAGAACCTCGGTCCCAAGAGTTCGCCATCGGAACCAGATCAACGAGTGCCTCGCGGTCGCTGGCGGCGCACTGGCACACCTTCGCGATGTCAGCAAACCCGTTCATCGAGATCGAACGGATGAGACACGCAGCCAAATCAGGCTGCACCTCCCACGCCTGCACCTTGCCACCGGTTCCAACCAGCTCAGAGAGCAGTAACGTATAGTACCCGACGTTGGCTCCCACATCGATACACCGCCACCCGGGCTGCACGTGGCGAGCAACCGCCATCGTGATCCACATCTCCCAGTAGCCATCCATCAACAGGTGCGGAGACAGACTTGCATCGTCCGTCGGCAGGTACATCAGGTAGTAACCGAGCACCCGAGCCAGGGACCGCTTCCCCCCGAGGTAATGCGATTTGCACTTGCCCTCGCACCAGCGCTCGATGTTGGTGCGGTCTTCCCTAGTGAGCAGCTCCCGAATGTTCATCAGTTTGACTCCCGTTCTCGGCGATCGAGTTCTATGAAGCGCTCTACCACGTGGTCGGCAATGATCCGCTTGTTCTCCCAGCCATCATCCGACTCCAGCAGCTCCACCAATATCCTGGATACGGCATCCGTACCAAGTGTCTTGGACCATGCCTCACACAGAGCGGACAGGCTGCGGCGGCAGCAGCGACACAGCTCCCCAAAAGAGTCGAAGCTGTCCGGGGGACACTGTTCCAGATCGAACGTCGGAGACTCAACCAGCTTGGACACCGCGCGCTTCGCCCCTTCCACTCCGATGTAATTGGTCCACCCACCGAGATAGGCAGAAATTACCCCAAGGCACGCCTTCTCGAACTCCTCACGATTGAGGGCGCAGTGCCCGGGGGTCCTAGGATCGTAGTAGCCGTAGTTGTTGCGCACTGCTCCTCCTAATTGTCAGACCCTTTGGAAGAGTCTGTCTCTGAGACCTTCTTCCTGGTCACCGACTCCACTAACGACCAATCGTAGTCGTCTATCAGGGAGCGAAGCTCGCAGCGCACGTTGCTCTCCCCAAGATGCAAAGACCACACCAAACAGATCTGGGTCATGAGCTCTCGGAACACCTGGATCAGGTGACGTTCGTCGAAACCAGCTCCATGACCGGCAACCCCTTCGAAGGTATCGGTCAGGTAGATCTCCTCCAGCACTGACTGGACGGCATCCAGTCCCAGATGGCCAACCCAAACGCTCGCCACCACAGCCATGTCCGAAGTACAAACGCCCACGAACCGAGCCATGCCTTCCAGCTTGCTCACATCGAACTCCTTCTGATCATGATGGCATAAGCCCCGCGCACTCTCTCGTCTTGGAAGAAGCTCAACAGCCGGTCAAGCAGAGCGTGCGCTGACGCTGTGCCGACAACGCTGTAGGTTCTTCGAACGACTCGGCGCTTCGGACTGACATGCACTTCACATGGCTTCTGTCCAGCCACGTCATCCAGTCTCGAATCCACATCCCGAGCACTGCTTTGCAGCCCGTGAGCTCTGAACACGCTGGAGTCGTACTCAGCCGTGACACTCCACATTGAGCGCTTGATGATTCTACGACCGCTTGCAACCTTCTCGGGTCGCGCTGGTTGACCAGCTCGCGCTCGCGAGGAACGTGGCGTCAGTTTGCGCTTTGCCGACCTCTGCTTAGGATTGTCCCCTGTTCGCACCAGACAGCACCTTTCCCAAGGCAAGAAGCACACTACCTATCCCCGTAGTCAATTGCGTATCAGGGACCCCATCCATTCCGTCTCCGAAGGGGTTCTTGAAGTGGTTGTTGCCGAACTCGGTTGCCCATCCGGAACCGACTCTAGTCAACATGGTAGCCTCGTTGCGTAGCCATGACTCACGATGTTCGAGACAGAGCTTGGCCGCCAGGACCTCCTCCTCCGGAGGCACTGAGTGATCATGGAAATGAACCACTATCCCATTGTCAACATCACAGCAGATCTTGCCCATCCGACGCGCAACCGGAGTGTGCCGATGCGCCAACAGGTAGCGGTAGCCGGTCCGTCCTCCGTAGCAGATGAGCGTGCGTTCGGCAGCCCACTGCTCGTGCTGCTCAGGTGTGAGGAAACTCAGCAGCACCTCCGTAGCCGGATCAACGGCTCCCTCGAAACACTGAGGGCAACAAGGGGTGGGCCGCTTGACCGTAACGCCCGCCTTCGGATCCTCGGGACTCGACTCCACCTCTTGAGCGAACCGTTCCAGGTTCGCTTCGGTGCCCTCTACCGTCTCGACCTTCCCATTCGAGTACCTGACCGCCGATAGGGTCTGCTTGCCTCCCTTCAACTGCTTGGCCATCTCGGTAGCTACAGAGCTGAGCGGGGCTCCCAGATCCACGTGCTGCTCCTTTTTTCCCTCCGGGTTCCAAAGCACAGAGCTTTCGCACCACTTGCGCTTGACGAACCTCTCCCCCAGCACCTTCAGCGCCCCTTGCTCCGCCAACGTCGGCTCGTGCATGGTGAGCACAGAGATCTTGCTGTTGTTCGGGTTCTGCTCCACCCGAAAATCACCGTTCCAACTAGGTAGAAACCACTTCACTTTCAGGCTCCTTTCTGGAAGGCAGTCCATCGCTCGCATCAGCACCAATACAGGGCGCCGGCAAACCATCGATCTTGCGTTCGATGGCGAGAAGGATCCTCTTGTGCAGTTGTTCGTTGCCAGAAACGCGCGCGACCTCAGCTGCCTCCACCAACTCTCCCAAGGACGTCGGCCTCTCACTACCCTTGGCAGACGCCCGGGAGGCAAGTAGCGGCACCAGCTCCCTCAATACGCTAGCCCCAAAAGTCTCGGCACCATTCGCAGAAGCCAGGGAGTACGCAGACGGGTACTCACCAGACGGACCCGCCTGCTGCGGCGTCAACGACTCCTCGATCTGGCCTGCCTCTTCCTTGAGCTGCACGGTCAGATCCGCAAGCAGACTGCGCATGTTCTCGGCGAGAAATCCAATCGACGCGAGTTGTCTCACATCGAACTGTTCCGATTCTACGAGGCGACGGATCTCCTCCCGAGAAGCCTCCAGAAGAGCAGACCTGCCGTCCTTGGAGATCTCCCCGGACCGACCAATCTTCCTCCTTCTGGGGGACACCAACTCAGCACTATCACCGGACATGTACAAGTTCTCCATCTCTCCATCCTTTCCATATCCACCCGATATGCAACGCGAGCGGATGCGACCTGCTGCTACCCTTCGTCCTCGTCAACGAGATCTTCGTCGGAGCCCTCCTCGCTCAGCACAATGGGGGTAGGAAACAGGACCCTTTCCCCACTGTCGAATTCCAACAAGAATCCCCTTCGCACCACGCGGATCTCCGCATCGGTGATCCAGTCTCGAAGGGCACTAACCACGTACTCCAGTGCTTCTTCTTCCGTCACAGGCTCTTCTCCTCGGTTGAAGGCTCTTCCTTCCTTGGTTTGGCCCACACGCGCTCGCGCTCGTCCAGGAAGAGCTCGTACACGGTCTCGACGTCGCCCCTGGCTACTCTCACCGCTCCAGCAACGGAAAGCAGACTCTCGTCCGGCTGCTCGTCGCTACGCTGGGGACCCCTCAACTTGTCGTAGAGTTCGTAGTTCACACTCTCCACCCAGGTAATGGAAGACCAAGCCAGCTTCGGTGCTCCGTTTCCAAACAACCCTTGATTACGTGTGCCGCTAATCTCACCCACACGGCATCCCAGAGCGCATTGTGCTCGGGCCCTACCCGCTTAGGCAAGGCAACGTCCAGGAAAGCTGAGTGGTGTATCAACTGCTTCAGGTCCAAACAGAACATCGGCCACCCTTTCGGAAGCGCCGACATCGCCCCGAACAGCTGGCACAGCACCACCCAGTCGTAGTCGGAGTAGTACCCCCAGAACTCCGGGGTCTCTCCTCCCACGAATGCCAGGACATGCTCGGCAATCTCCTTGCGCGTACCCCATCCCTGAAGCACTCGGAGCCCGTTTAGCCCCATAAGCTCGAAGCCTCGACCGGTGTCCGGGGGAAGGTGAGGAAGCACGTTCTGACTCACCCACTCGTTCGCACGAGATAGATCGCACTCGGCGTTGCACAGATGCAGCGCGCAGTCACGCTCATCCACCATACCAATGCTGATGAGCTCGATGGTTCTCCCATCCTCAATGAACTCAGTGTCCAGAAAGATCCTCAACCTACACCTCCGTCCAATACCGATTGGGGTCGTCCCACATCTCGCGTATGCTTCCCACTAACACCAACTTGGGCACGCGCCCCTCCAGCAGTTCGACGATACATCCACGGATCAAAGCGCTGACCGAGATCCCGCACTTCCGAGCTCTACGAAGCAGTGCTTGCTTGGCACCAGCCGTGATCTTGGCAACCAGCCTGGTCACGTACGCGCCGTTTCCACCCTTGCGATCTAAGCAGATCGCAAGCCTCTGACCTCGCAACACCCAATCCTTTCCACGTGAGACCTCAGGCAGCTCCCGAAGCATCAGCATTCTGTGAATCAAGCTCCTGAGCAACACTCCAGAAGCCACCTGCCGAGTCTGACAGTAGGCTTCCCATTCCTCGTAGACCAAGCGAGGCAACACTATCTCGACCCGATGCTCCGTACCCCACTGGCCCAGCGGCGACATGTTAGAAGTACCAAGCCGCACTGGCGCACGACCATCCCGACGGCAGTCTCGTTCTAGAGACAGCTGAGCCTCCAGCAACAGCTCGGGACGCAGGCCCAAGCGCTTCGCAACTGCGTCCCGAGACTCGCCCTGAAACTGCCACCAGGTGCTCTCCTTGAGCTTGGTGACAATCCACCGACGAAACTGCGCCACGAACTTGTCGTCGGAGCGGGGCATACCCAGCTAGACGATGACCTTTCCGGGCTCATTGTCAGGAGCACCAGGGATCTGGATCCTGGGTTCCTGCTCGCTAGCCCGAGCCTGCTCGGCTGAAGGAAAAGCCTGAGTCACACACCGGATGTCGGCAGCATCGATGAGGTAGAGCACACGAGCCATTCCCTGATCCCCCAGGGGGATGCCCTCCATCAGAACGACCCTGTTGTGGTATTGCGTCGGCGCGAGCTCGACGCACTCGAACAGATCGTCTGCTTCGCGCTCGCTCTTGTCCGAATTCTGCTTCACCACGGGGCGCGCGTAGCACATCACGCCTGGCTCTCCATCCGGGTTCAACCCTCGGAATTTCATGACTCCTTGAGGCACGATCTTCCAGAGAGGTTCCTTCATCTGCACCGTGACAGGCAGTCCGAAGAGGGCGGTCAGCCACATGTGCTCCTCGTCCAACTTCAACTCGAACGGCAGATTGGACTCCGACGTCTCTTCCTGGGTCTCCTTGGTGTCGTCTTGCTTCTCTTCGCTCATCGTTCCTCCATACGCCGAATGAATGGCGCTAACTGTCTCTGCCAAGACCAAGCCGTACGCACCGAAGAAGATCTGGACTTCGCACAAGCGTTCAGCACCTTCCAATGCACGTACGACTCCAACAACTTCTCCGCCAAAGTACCGGGATCAACGAGTGGAGCAAGCGCCCCCGGCATATCGTCGATTGGGGCATCGAAACCATGATCCACAAACACGCAACCGTCTTCCCATTCGTGCTTGGGCATGTGCTGAGCGTGTCCGGTACACCGGGTCGCCACGACTGGTACCCCGCAGGCCCTGGCCTCCAGGGGAACCATTCCAAAAGCCTCGGCGCGCGACGGCTGGCAGACGACATGAAAACCCGACAGGAACCTCGCCATGGTCTCAGGTCCCGCGCCGTAGCCCCCCTCCAGACGGTGCATCACCTTGATCCGCCTGAGCTCCATCCCCTCCTCGGCAATCCGGTCACCCAGCGCTACCGCTGCCTCCGCATCCAGTAGCAACGTGAGTTCGCAATCGCACCCCAGCTCGCCCCCCAAAACCAACTGATTCCAAGCCCCCACTAGCTGCAGCGT
>Ga0272441_10012309_pt1 | contig 12523 bp, 10 predicted proteins | sample SSMProp6N_FD_193582 | JGI IMG/M metagenome (GOLD analysis project Ga0272441, IMG submission 193582) | Marine sediment archaeal communities from Little Sippewissett salt marsh, Falmouth, MA, United States - SSM-Prop-6N | ecosystem: Environmental > Aquatic > Marine > Wetlands > Sediment ...
GCGAGCGCCCTCGGCTCTCTCCTCATCATGGTGCCCGGGATCATGGGCGGCAACGCCGAACGGGGACTGACGCTCGTCGAGGATTCGATCGAGTTGGATCTCTCCTACCTGCACAATCGGATCATCCTCGCCGAATACTGGGGATTCACCTACAACATGTTCGGCGCGCTGACCGGCGTGCGCGACGCCGAGTTGATCGAGCGGGAGTGCGCCCTCATTCTCGCTGGCGAGATCGGCGACTGGCCATTCTGGAACCGGCAGGCCAAGCTCGAGGCGGAGCGGCTGCTGGCTCTTCTCGCGGAGCGGACTGACTAGCCTGTGCCTGTCGGTCTCGGCTGAAGCCGCTCGTAGCCGAACGCATCGAAGGCGAACGCCCAGTGCTCGTTGACCTTGGCGATCACGTCATCGGCGAATTCGTAGACGTTCTTCTTGTACCCGGCCACGCCGTCTAGGTACGCATGAATGCGTGGCTCGGCCTCTGCGAAACCAGGTAGATCGAGTTCCCTGTAGATTCGGCGCAGCTCGGCGATTGGAGAGGTTTGCAAATCGTCGAACCGGAGCTCGGTGTAGTTCCCTTCAGGTATCTGAGCGCGGTCGGTGAGGAAGCGCTCCAACAGCCGGACGTAGGACCGGAGGACGAACGCCTCCAGCCGCTCGGGATCGACGTGCTGCAACTGGGATCGTAGAAAGACCGTGTTCAGCATGTGCAGCGTCGAGAGGAAGACCTTGTACGGGTTCCGGTGAATGTGGATGAACTTGGCTTCCGGGAAACGTTCCAGCAGGAGCGGGATTCTGGCGCTGTGCGCGCAGTTCTTGATCAGCTGTCTGCGTCCGCCGGTCGCGAACGTCGCCTTGCGCAGAAGTGAGAGGTAGGCCTCGACCCAGCGGGTTCTCTCGTGCGGCGTCAACCCTTCGAGGAGGACCGACCGCTCGAAGATCTCGTCGGCCTGGCGCGGGAAGGAGAAGGTGTGGATGAACGAGTGCTCGGACAGATTCGCCAGTCCAAACTCATCCTCCTGCGGTGCGTCCATGTCGAGTGGGATGCCGTCGATCAGCCGCGTCGGGTAGTGGGCGGCCGTGAACCGGGCGATCGACCGCTTGATCCAACCGTTCCCGATGAGACAGAACCCGGGCGCCAGCGCCTGAAACGTCGTCAGCGAGCCGAGGTTTTCGTCCTGGCAGAGGAGGTTCTGCAGGTGGGTCGTGCCGCTTCGCCAATGACCGACGATGAAGACCGGTGACGGATGGATGGCGGTTCTTCGAACGGCGTTGCCATGGCGCAGATGCTCCCACGCGCGGAGGGGAGCCGTCAGCAGCGTCGTGCAGGTGACGAAGGCGGCGCGAAGAAGGAAGGCGCGGTCGATGTCCTTGGCTGAGCGCAGCAGGCGCATCCAGCTGCGGAAGGAGCCAAGCGCGACGGGATGCTCGGCGTTCGTCGGTCGGGTCGGTTGCGTCAAGGATGGCTCTCCATTTCTCGGGGTCGTTCGTCTACGGAGCCTCGTCGGCCATGCGCACCAGGCCGAAGATGGTTGTCGAGTAGGCGATGCCGCCGTCCGGATGGAGGAAGAGGGCGCCGGCCCAGTTGTTGAACCCCATCCCTGTGCCGACGAGCTTCTGGTAGACGGTCTCGCCCGAGGCGACATCGATGGCGGTCAGGTACCAGGTTGTCTTCGGGCAGTCGCCGCCGCGCCAGTAGCTGTAGACGAGACCGCTTCCGAAGGAGAGCTTGAAGACGCAGATCCCGTGTGCGGGATTCGTCCAGATCTCTTCGCAGCTGTACGTGCCGTCCGGGTGGCGGGTCAGATCGACGCGCGTGAGGCCCGGCTCCGGATGTGAGTAGGGGAAGCGGTGATGGCCCCAGTTATTTTCGACGACGACCGAGTAGACGCCGATCCCCTGACCCGTCTCATCGGCATGCTCGAAACAGGCGGCGCTGATGTCCGTTCCGCTCCTGTCCTCCTGGAAGAGCGGTTGCGAGCCGACGACGGCGCCGTCTGCCCGCCGGACGAAGAGCAGATGAATCCGGGGCGCGGCGTTGTCGGTGATCGCAACGAGCCCGTCCGTCCCACCCATCAGCGAGACGGACGTGCCCGATCCTCGCGTGATATGGCCCGGCTTCCGCGCCGGACCTCGCTCGTACTCGGTCCGCCAGTCGATGGAAACGCGCCCGGTTCCATCCTGACTGAATCGATACAGGGCGTAGTCGGAGACGATGAAGACGCCTTCTTCGGCGATGGCGTAGGAGTTCTCGATGATCTCGGCGTCTAGGGAAACCCTCTGAACCGCGCCGGTCTTGATGTCGATCGTGCCCACGATGCCACCGGTGGTGGCATACCAGTAGTACTTGCCACCCCAGTCCGGGAGGACCCAGGCCACGGAATCCTGGTGTGGCCAACGCATCGGGATGACGTGATCGCTCAAGTCGTATTCTCGTACGAGCTCGAAGTCACTGCCGCTGTCGGCTTCAGGCGTCTGGATCACCTGAATCGTGTTCTTCGTCGTCGGTACGACGGCTCGATCCTGATCGTCGAGGTAGAAGTACATGCCGGCGCCGATGTACTTCCAGGGCAGGACCCCCTGCAAGAGGAAGTACCACGGCCTGCCGGGGAGCGGATGCGAGGCGAGTTCTTCGAGCGTATGCGGGTCCATCAGCTCGAGCTTGAATCCTCGCCCGTTGCTGTAGACCGCCACCAGGCGACCGAGGCTGTCGAAAGTCACGGTTCCGTAGCCACCAAATCCTTGCGACCTCGACGAGATCCTCGTGTCTGCCCCGATCGGTCCCGCCGCTTCGTACGTGTCGCTCATGTAGCCGTCGCAGTGCATGTTGTTGCCCCGGTCGGCGGCCATGAACGGATGCGGGGGGATCGGGACGTGGGCGATCGGCCCCGATGCCTCCGGGGCAAGATGGCGTACGAAGTCGTCGCAGAGCCCCGTTTCAGAATCCGGCGGGCGGAAGACCGCGCGCCACGCGCCGCGAACGAGATCCCACGGAGGCGTCATCCCCTCCGGGATCGGGCGTACGCGAAGCTCGGCCTGCGGACCGTAGGTCCACTTGGAGTTCGATGGTCCAGCACACAGGAACAAGACGATCACCACAACCCAAAGGATAGCGCGTCGGACGCGGCCTTTCTTGTGCTCTTCCGTGTGCGCCAAGCGACGATCACCCGACCCGGAGTGTAATCGATCCCGCCGCGGCAGATTCGACATCCGGTGGGACGGGCCGTCGCGTTCCAGCTCTCGTGAACGTGCACTCGGCATGCGGCCATGGCAGCACATCGGCGAATGCGGGAGGTTCCACGTGGGTTCAGCGAGAGAAGGCTTCGCCCTCTGGTCTACAGGCCTTTCGGCATCAGGCAAGACAACGCTGGCCAAGGCAGTCGAACGGGAGCTGATCGAGCGCGGAATTCACAACGTTCAGCGACTGGACGGTGCCGTCGTTCGTCAGGATCTCACACGGGGGGGCTCAGAGTCAGGCCTTTGTTCTCGACTCTCGGAGCCTGGGGGGATCGTTGTTTCCGCAGCGTCCTAGAGGTTAAACAGGATACGCAGGCGGTCGTCGACACTCTGCATCGTCGATCCGTCAATGTGTTCGAGGAGCTGGATTCGGCGGAGCTCCAGTCACACAGCGTCAGACTCATTCCAATCTCTCGCTACGTACGACCGATCTCATGCAGGTGCGGGTTCTTGGCGCCGGCGATGTCGCCGAATTTGGTCAGGACGCACTCGGACTTGACCTTCATCAGCTCGTCGTAGCGGTCGTCATCGACCATGGCCACGATCCGGCTGATCGAACTCTCGCCGTCGACGAAGCGCCAGGGGAAGCAGCCGATCGTCGCCCGCTGGTTCAAGAGCAGGTCGATGTCGCCTCCCAGGCACTCGGCGTGGATGATCCCGTGTGGGAACAGCTCGATGTGCATCAACTGGTACTTCGACGCGTCGAAGCGCTCGACGAGAGACTGACCGTACTTCTCCTGGAAGTGCGCGTCGGCCTCCTTTGCCTGGCGAGGCATCCAGTCGCGGATGATCGTGTTCATCGGATGGTCGGCGCTCCCGCAGTCAAGGCCGATCCAGCGGATCTTCTTCTCGCGGCACCAGAGGGCGAACTCACGATCCGGGCCAGGATGCTTGACCATGTAGCGGATTTCGTCGGCCGTCGGCTGATCGAATCCGTAGTGATGGTAACCGGTGTGGATGATGAGGATGTCGCCCTCCTTGACCTCGACGCGTTCCTCGATCATCTCCGGCGTGTAGATGTCGTAGTCGCCGGCGGCGTCGGAGAGGTCGACGATGACGCCCTCGTGAACGAGGAAGTCGAAGTCGAGCTCTGCGATGTCCTTCCCCGGCGTGTAGAAGTGAATCTCCCCATCGAGGTGGGTGCCGACGTGGTTGGAGTGGGTCACTAGCTGTCCGTTCGCGCCATTCGGCGCCAGACGCTTGAAATACTTTACCTGCAGCGGCTCGTAGGTCGGCCACGGCGGCGTGGCAATCGACAGCGGAATCGTCAGATCGATGAACTTCATGGACTACCTCCTATCGTTGGCTTGTGGCTCGTTGCGCGTGGCTTGTGGGCGAGCCAGGCTCGTAGGGTTCATGGGGTCTCCAGGGTCTCGGCGAGGGCTCGCGCCGCTTCCGCGAAGATGGAGAAGGGCGGCGAGACCAGTCCTGCGCCGACCATGCCGACGCCTGGCTCCTTGTGCGCGATCCCCGTGTTGATCGCGGGGACGATCCCGCTCTCGACAACCTTCAGCACGTCAATCCCGGTTGGCGTGCCGCGGAAGCCGAGGGCGGGAATCTGATAGGCATGGCTCTCGGCGAGCGTAATCCGGCCCATCCGCTTCGTTGTCTCGAGGGCGAGGTTCGGACTCCCGCCAACAAATTGGACGATCGCGGGCGAGGCCGCCATCGCGAATCCGCCGTAGCCGGCCGTCTCGGTGATCGCCGAGTCGCCGATGTCTGGTGCGGCGTCTGCGGCACTGAAGCCGGGTAGATAGAGCCCGTCGACAATCGGCGCGGGAGCCGTAAACCAGCGATCGCCCGTTCCCGAAACGCGGATGCCGAACTCGGTCCCGTTCCGAGCCATCACCGTCACGAGCGAGCTGCCCGCGATCCCGGCGGCCGCATCGAGCGCGCACTTCCCGGCAGGCATCGTCAGATTGAGGAAGAAGTGATCGTTGGCGTTGAGGAACTCAAGGACGCGGGCAATCGCCTCCCTGGGTTTGGCAAGCCTCACCAAGGCCGGGGCCAATTCACGGACGAGGAGCGACGTCCCGGCGCGGTTTCGGTTGTGGCCTTCGTCCCCCATCTGGAGTGCCTGGGCGATGAGGCTGCGCAGATCGATCGGCCCGTGGCTCTCGATCGTCTTGACCAAGATCGGCGCCAGCTCGTCTCGCATCCAATGGAGGCGGTCGATCACTTCCTTTGAGAACGCGCCGTAGCGCAGAACCTTGCCCAGACCTTCGTTCAGCGTGCAGTAGGCGCGGTTACCGGCCGCAGCATTCTCGACAATCCAGACGGGCATCGATGCGGTGACGACGCCGGCCATCGGGCCGACGGCGTCGTGATGATGGCAGGGCGCAAACACGACGTCGCCTGAGGCAGCCAGGTCCCTGGCATCCTCAAGTGTCGCCGCTTGTGTTTCGTAGATGAGGCCGCCGATGACAGCGCCGCGCATCGGTCCGCACATACGGTCCCACGGCACCGGAGGCCCGGCGTGGAGAATCAGTCCATCGCGCATTCCGGGGATCACGTCCCTCGCGACGCCAATCCCGATGACACGCGGCTCTGCGGCAAGGACGTGTTCGATCGCTTCCGCGTTGGCCTTCGCGATCTGCTCGATCCAGGCCTCTCCGCTCTTGGCGCGGAGGGCGTCGACGAGATCCGCCAACCCGATGTCTCCGCCCGCCGGCGGACGCCAATCGACGTCGACGACGTGCGCGCCTACGGCGCGCAATGTCTCGGCGAACGAGGCGAGACCGAGATTGAAGACGCGTAGCTCACTCACAAACAAGCTCGAGATGGCGCTCACGGGGTATCCCCTTGGAATCGCTTGAGCAGGTCAATGGCCAGCCTAACGGCGGCTGCATTGCTGTCCGCGACAACGACTCCTGCATCCTCGAGTCGCCTACGCTGCTCGGACGCGTTCTGCGGATCCAGATCGGTCCCGGTGACGGAGGCGAGAACGATCAACTCTCGGCCCCCCGCCCGTGCCGCAGCGAAGGCGCGGCGCGCCGCCTCGGCCAGGCTTCCCGCGGGGTCATCGTGGGCGCCGTAGCCGATGACGCAGTCAACCAGGACGATGCGGACGTCAAGATCATTGCCCGCTCGCTCCACGCGTTCATCGCGCAACGACGGCTCGATCATCGGATGTGGACGGCCGACGGTGAACACATCGTCGCCGAGATCCCAAAGGACACTTCCGGCGACTTGCGCCTCCGGATGGATCTTCTTGTCCGGGTCGGCGGCGACGTTGGAGACGACATCGACGCCACACCGGTTCATCAGGCTCCACGCCTCTTGGCAGAGTGTGCCGCCGCAGAACAAGCCGACAAGCCTCCCTGCGGTAGGCTTGTCGGTTACGTTCCCGGCTGTCACCGGGAGTCGGGCAGGCTCTGGTCCAGTGACTTCAAGTCCCGCAGCTTCACAGGCGAGAACGGCCGCCTGCTCCAATGTCCCTGCGAATCGGATCTGATCGTGCGTCTCCCGCCCGGGTGCACCGACAAAGTGGATGACGCTCGTCTTGCCTGCCGCCGCCAGCGTGTCGATGACGCTCTGTGCAACCTCGGGGGCCGGCGTCTTGGAGACGACGACGATGACCTCCGTCTGCGGATCGTCAGCGAGCGCTTCGATGCTGAAGCGCGTCATCGCGGCCCCGACGTCGCTCGACAGATCCCGTCCGCCAGTGCCGATCGCCTGGGAGATGCCGCCGCCGAGTCGGTGGACGAGCGAGCTGATCTCCTGAATCCCGGTTCCCGATGCGCCGACGATGCCCATCGATCCTCGCCGACACGCGTTGGCAAAGCCGAGCGGCACGCCGTTGAGGATGGCGGTGCCGCAATCGGGACCCATCATCAACAGGCCTCGGTCGATCGCTTCCTGCTTGAGCGCGACTTCGTCCTCGACCGAGACATTGTCCGAGAAGAGCATCACGTGCAGCCCTTGGCGAAGCGCCTGCCGCGCCTCTCGCGCTGCGTACTCGCCGGGAACCGAGATGAGGGCCAGATTGGCCGATGGATCTGCCTCAAACGCCTCGCGAAGTGACGACGGGCGAACGTCGGCTGTGTCATCGGATGCATCCCCCGCAAGCAGTGCTTCGAGGCGAGCTTGAGCGGCGCCGAATGCGTCTTCCGTCTCGGCATCGACGGCGATCAGGAGATCGCTCGGGAGAATCGGCTTGCCCGATTCTCCTAGAGCGAATCCGGCCGTCGTCAGATTGTCGAGGTTCGCACGAGTGCCCATCGCAACGACCGCCTGTCGCACATCCGGGAGACTCTCGAGTTCCTGACTGATCCGCATCAGAAAGACAGAGTCGAAGTAGCGGTTCGTCTCGACGAGCACCCGCTTCACGGCCTACTCCTTCTCCGCGTGTGCTTCGAGGGTCTTCAAGAGGATGGTTTCGTAGCTCAGCGGCAGCGTGGTAAACTCGATCCCGAGCGCGTCGAAGAGCGCGTTTCCGATGGCGGAAGGCACCGAGATCATCGGGTGTTCGGCGACGCCGCGGGCGCCGTACGGACCGCCCGGCTGGGGGTTCTCGAGGAAGATCTGCTCCATCTCCAACGGGAGGTCCTTCGCGGTCGGAATCTTGTAGTCGACGAACGACGGATTGAGGAAGCGCCCGTTCTCATCGAAGCGGAAGCCCTCCCAAAGCGCCGAACCGAGCCCCTGGATCACGCCGCCGACAACCTGCCCGACGACGAGCTTCGGATTGAGGACCTTGCCCGCGTCGATCGCGGTCGCGATCTTGAGGATCTCGATCTCCCCCGTCTCGGTGTCGACTTCGACCTCCACGGCATGCGCACCGTAGGTCCAGTACTGAGCTGGCAGGCCTTGCCCGGTCTCCTGATCGAGGTGAGTCAGACCGGTAGCGATAAAGCGACCATGCCCGATGACGGGACCGCCAATCGAGTTCCCGTTCGGAAACGTGTAGCCCAACGCGAGTTCTCTGTACGGGATTCCCGTCTCCGGCTTGCCTCGAACAAAAGCAGCGGCATCTTCGCAGACAATCTCCTCGGGCGACGCCTCGAGCGCCTGCGCGGCGACCTCGCGAATCTGGCGGAGGCAGTCGGCGGCGGCTTCGATCACGGCGTTCCCCCCCATGTAGGCGAATCGGCTGGCGACCGTCTGCCAATCATAGGGAGAGAAGGCGGTGTCGCATTCCCACGTGACATGCGCGTGCTCGATCGGGATCTTGAGTTCTTCGGCCGCGATCTGCCGCAGGACCGTATAGGTCCCCTGGCCATAGTCGACGCCGGAGACGAGAATATCGGCGGCACCGTCTTCGTCGAGCTTGATCACAACAGCACAGGAGGTGTAGGTCGGCATCGCCGGCGCCTTGTGAAGCATGGCGATTCCCTTGCCGCGGATCTTGTGTGGCTCAGCCGGCTTCTCGCTCGGCGTCTCCCAGTCGATCGCCTGTGCGGCGGCGTCGAGACAGCCGATCGGACTTCCGTGACCCGACGTAAACGGCTCCCCTGTGATCGTCGTGTCGCCTTCCTTGAGGAGATTCAAGCGCCGGAACGCGGCCGGGTCCATCTCGAGCTTTCGCGCCACCATGTCCATCGCTCGCTCTACGCCCCACAGCACTTCCAGGTGCCCAAAGCCACGATATGCCGTACCGAAGACCTTATTCGTGTAGACGACGAACGAGTCGATCCAGCAGTTCGCAATCTCATACGGGCCTGCGCCGGAGTATGCGGCCGCGCGGCCGATATTGACGCCGTAGTCTGCGTACGCGCCGGCGTCCCAGATATACGTCGACTTGAGCGCCTCAATCTTGCCGCCACTTGTGCAACCGATCTCGATCGTCGAATGCAGGCCCTGACGCGAGGCGAGGGTGTTGAACTCTTCTTCGCGGGTCGCCACGACCTTCACCGGCCGCCCGCCAGCAGCGCGGGACAGCACATAGGCGAGCGGCTCGAGCCCGAGGCCGGCCTTCCCGCCGAAGCCGCCTCCGACGTACGGAACGTGGACACGGATGTTCGCGTGTGGCAGGCCAAAGGCAGCGCTCATTAGATGGCGAACCGTGTATGGCGACTGGCTCGACGTCCAGATCTCGACGCGATCCCCGGGAAGCACCTGGGCGATTGCGGCGTGCGTCTCCAGCGGGACGTGCTGGACCGGTGGGTTGTAGAAGCTGGCTGTCAGCGCAACGTCGGCCGCCCTGAATGCCGCGTCGAAAGCGCCCTTTCTGATCTTCTGATGATGGGCGATGTTCGTTCCCGGCTTCGGGAAGAAGACACCCTGCATGTGCTCATAGAGACCGAGATCAGGGTGGACGAGGTGCGCGCCTGACTGCATCGCATCCCGAGGATCGAGGGTGGCATCAATCGTCTCGTACTCAACGTCGATCAGCCGGCATGCGGCCCGCGCGACATCGACTGTATCCGCAGCGACTGCGACGACCGCCTCCCCCTGATAGCGAACGACCTCGCGAGCCAGGATGCACTTGTCCTGCATGTAGAGGCCCAGCCGATAGCACAGTCCGTCTCCCGTCAGGATTGCGCGGACGCCGGGGACAGCTGCGGCCGCGTCGGTCTTGATCCGGACGATGCGGGCGGAGGCGTGCGGCGAGGTCACGACCGCGGCGTGGAGCATGCCGGGAACGATGAGGTCATGCGTGTAGCGGGCAACGCCGGAGACCTTGTCGACGCCATCAGATCTGGAGACGCCTTTCCCAACGTACTTCAGATCAGACACTTCGCACGACCTTCCCCGGTTCGCCTCCAACGCGAACCCCTCGGCGTTCACGCGTAAGCCGCGGCGGACCGCCTTCGGGCGCTGAGACGGCATCTTCACGAGAGACATCCTGCCCAACGTGTCTCAAATCAGTCACGAGCTGTCGCCCTTCCGTCGCTCGGAGGCCAATCGCACGGCCGAAAGGATGGATTCATATCCGGTACAGCGACACAGATTCCCTGCGATCGCCTCGCGGATCTCCTCGTCGGACGGATCGGGATTCTTTCGCAGGAGACCACGCGCAGACATGATCATCCCCGGTGTGCAGAACCCACACTGGATAGCTCCTGCGTCGATGAACGCCTGCTGCAGGCCGGAGAGTTGGCCGTCCTCCGTCTCGCCTTCGATGGTCTCAATCGAAGCGCCGTCGATCTCGACCGCTAGGACCAGACAAGCCGTCACCGGAGCACCATCGAGGAGAATGGTGCATGCACCGCACTCACCGATGCCGCATCCTTCCTTGGTTCCTGTCAGATGAAGTCGCTCGCGCAGGAGCTCGAGGACGGTCGCCGTCGCCGGCACGCTTACCGTCTGGAGTTCGCCGTTGACGCGGAAGGATATGGTGTGCATCACACACCTCCCGTCTCGTCGAGCAGCCGCGCGATCATCCGGCGAACCAGGACAGGAAGCACGGCACGCCGGTACTCGGCCGACGCGCGAACGTCGCTAATCGGAGAGGCCGCGGCCTGGGCGTCTCGGACCGCCTCCTTCGTGATCGCTTCCGCAGTGTCTGCTCCTGTCTTGATCGGATCGAGGAGGATCGGCGTCGGTCCACAGCTTCCGATCGCGATCCGCAAAGTCCCATCGCTCGGCGACAACGCGCCCGCAACGTTGACTACCGCGAGATCGTGTCCGCGGATCCTCTGCTGTTTGAGAAACGCGGTCCGCGTCCCTGTCGCAAGCGGCGGGATCCGGATTCCCACGAGGATCTCACCGCACTCCAGACACGTCCTCTTGACGCCGGTACAGAAGTCGCGAAGCGCCACCTCTCTTCCGCCATCCGGCCCCTCAATGCGAAGCACGGCGCCTGCGACGAGGAGTGGTGGAATGGAATCCGAGGCCGGTGACGCGTTGCACAGGTTGCCGCCGATCGTCGCGCGATTGCGCAGCTGATACGTGGCGATCGTCAGCGCCGCCTCAGTGAGGGCGGCAATCCGCCCGCGCAGAGACTCATCCTCCGCGATCCGGTTGAGCGGCACCGCGGCGCCCAGCGCAATCGGCGAACTCTCGTCCCCAAGATCAATCCGCCTCAGAGACTCGATCTCCTTGATGTCAACGAGGAGCTTCGGAGCGCGGAGACCGTTGCGAATCTCGACGAGAAGGTCGGTCCCTCCCGCGTAGGCGACGGCCTCTCCGCCTCCATCCTTCAGCAACTCACATGCATCACGAATCGTTCGTGCGCGTACGTACTCGAAATCTCCCAGCAAGATCCGAACCCTCGCTTTCTCGATTCGGTGACGACGCCTGCACTCCCTCTAGAATAGAAACGACGAGCCAGCGCCTCGTCAAGGGGTGATGATAGGCTACGGCCATGAATCTGCCAAGTCGCTTGACAGGTTGGTCGATCGAAGCGCCCCGTCTTCAGACGATGAACGTGATGGCTGAATGCTCGCCCGGACGGAGAAACTCGATCTCGACGCGGGTAATCCGAATGAGGCAGAAGTTCGGATCCTCGGTTCCTGCCCAGTACTCGGCCAGGAACGAGATCTTGTCTCCAATCGCCGAACGCGTGTCCTGATCGGCCACAACCTTGGCCACGCCGGCGACGCGAACGTAGCCATTTCCACATTCCTCGGAGAGCGGAAGGCAAAACTCGACGTTCGGATTGCGCAGCATCTGCCGAGCCTTGGCGCTCCGCGTGCTGGTCGCAATCCAGAACTTCCGATCGATATTCAGCAGGCTCACCGGTCGAACGCGAGGCTGGTCCACCTCAGCCGTCGCCAAGTAGACGCACTGCGACTCCTTCAGCTGTTCCCAGACCTCCTGCTTGATCTCTTCCAACGACTTTCCCATGCGTACTTCCTTCGCAAGCCCGTCTTGGCATCCTTCCAGAGCCCCCTCTTGTAGCGCTCCTCAGGCCCTGCTGTCAAGTGCCCAACAGCGCGAAGCTCCCGGCGACGCCCTCCTCGCGCCACGCTCTCTTCAGCTCGGACACCCACCTGATGCCAAGTGACGTAGGCGAGGAGGGGATTTGCGAAGACACGGCGCCTTCGAGCAGAGAGCTTGCTCAACCATCGCGGATCCCTTCCGGCACCAACCACCGGAAGGCTTCCTAGAACGTCACTCCCTGTCGAGATGGAAATCGCAGCCGGAAGATACACCCGTCTCCCGCGGTTGGCCTGCTGTAGGTGGCAACTTCAGCGCTTCGATGCATGCGGCACGGTCTATAGAGTCACGCCGTACCATTTATGGCCGGCGAGTGCTGCATGTTCTCCGTGGTCGGAGCGTCGAGCGCGCTCTCGGCGATGTTGAATGCGTACTCGCGGATTCGAAGGAGGCTGTCGATGACGATGCTGATCGAGGGAGCGGCCTCGGGCTGTTTTTCTGCTGCTGTCTTCCTCGTAACCTGGAA
>Ga0272441_10012310_pt1 | contig 12523 bp, 13 predicted proteins | sample SSMProp6N_FD_193582 | JGI IMG/M metagenome (GOLD analysis project Ga0272441, IMG submission 193582) | Marine sediment archaeal communities from Little Sippewissett salt marsh, Falmouth, MA, United States - SSM-Prop-6N | ecosystem: Environmental > Aquatic > Marine > Wetlands > Sediment ...
CATACTAATAGCCAGTTCATTTTGGGGAACACGTTCTTCAAGCTGTATAAGCAGACATTCCTGCAAATCTCTTGCTCCAATGCCCGGAGGATCAAAGTGCTGAATAACACAAAGAACCTTTTCAACCACTTCAGGCGGTTCATTGATGGTCTCGGCAATTGATTCCACATCACCGGTTAGATATCCGTCATCATTGATGCACCATAATAGATATTCACCAATAATGCTTTCCTGTTCGGACAGCGGTGCCAGATGCAGCTGTTCCATTAAATGATCCATGAGGGTGACAGGAGCCGGTTCCGGCCGGTTTATTTCCTCGTCAATATGTTCACGAGGCGCTTTGATCTCATAATTATCTTCGTCATTTAAAATTTCATCCCAATCGATTTCTTCGTCACCAACCTCCTTTTCCTCCTCTTCCTCGTCTTCCTCTTCCTCGTCTTTTTCTTCCTCCTGCTTCATTTCCATCTCTTCATCAATTTCCAGATCCACTTCAAGCAGTGGATTCATTTCAAGTTCCTGCTTGATCCGCTGCTCCAAACGGAGCACGGGAAGCTGAAGAAGGGTTGATAACAAAACCTGCTGGGGGCTCTGCCTTTGCTGCAACGATAGTCTTTGGCTCATTTGAATCATAACAAATCCTCTACTCCATATCCTCCGTAAAACGGTCAAATCGAAATTGTTGGCCCAGATAGATTTTTCTGGCTTCTTCATCGTTCGCCAGAAACTCCGATGTTCCGGATTTTAATATTTTACCCTCACACAGCAAATAAGATCGATCGGTAATAGAAAGGGTCTCCCTGACATTGTGATCAGTGATAAGCACACCAATATCTCTGTCCTTTAAATGCTGCACAATTTTTTGTATATCTTCAACAGCAATGGGATCAATACCGGCAAATGGCTCATCCAGCAGAATAAATCTTGGCTGTGTAACCAGTGCCCGCGTAATCTCCAGCCGCCGTCTTTCACCACCTGATAATGTATAGGCTTTCTGACCGGCCAGATGCTGTATGGATAGTTCTCTTAGAAGCATACCGAGTCTTTCCATCTGCTCATCACGGTCAATACCCAATGTCTGTAAAATCGCCAGGATATTTTCTTCAACAGTCAATTTCCTGAAAATTGAAGGTTCCTGACTGAGATAACCGATACCCATACGCGCCCGTTTATACATCGGGAACCTGGATATATCCTGTCCATCAAAAAAGATCTGTCCGTCATTGGGTTTGATCATTCCCGTAATCATATAAAATGTCGTTGTCTTGCCCGCGCCATTCGGGCCAAGCAGCCCGACAATTTCACCGGTATTCACCTCAATGGAAACCTGATCGACAACCCGACGGTTGCGATACATTTTTACAAGATTTTTAGCTTCCAGACGATCACCCAAATCAACCATCTCCCTGCTATCTGCCCTGGTTTTCCCTCTCCACCATGTCTGCCGGAGAATAGATCCCTGTACATTGGCCGGGACTGCTCTGAACGTTTATCCTATGAAGTGCTGCGTCTTCAAACTCCAGTTCAATCCTGTCACCGGTTACAGTATTGGTGCCTTCGTAAATATCATCCTCATTATATATATGATAAAAACTCTCCGCCTGATTTTCAACGGTCACTTTGCGCACTGTATCCTGCTCTGTTTCCACATGTATTCTCCCCCCCTTCAGCTTGTCCTGATAAATACTGTCTGTGGAAACAATCATGGCATGCCCCCTGATGAGCGCGCCTTTAAAGTGAACCATATCCAAAAATACGTCTATGGAATCACCGGTCATGGTTTGTTTACGGTGGATGACTTGGGGCTGTTCCGTCAGGACAAGCACTTCTTCACCGCCACAGTATTCGGCTCGACGGCACCGGGCCCGGAGATCTCCTTTATATATGTGAACACTGTCCGTCACAACAGCCTGCTCATCTGTACCCCATACTTCCATTTTAAGACCGTAAATCCTCAACGTATCCTGCGATGCAGTATCAATCCTGACCAGAACCGGGTCATATTCCGCCAGACTGTAATCATTTTGCCTGTTATGAAAAATACGTCCCCCCTGCAGCGTTAAATTCTCCAGAATATCCTGTATCATCACATCACCGGTTGCCAGCGCTTCTTCCTTTTCCTGCCGGTAAATAACCTGTCTGGCTGTCAATACCCGGTCCAGGTTTTTCATGATGACATGACCGTCGGCTGTTTCGATTCTCTCCTGACCATTGTATCCGACACGGTCTGCCCACAACTCCCGTTTACCATCAAAAATATAGACCTGACCATACAGTGTCGCCCTATCCTCTTTCTCCCACCAGACCGCGTGATCACAGTTCAGCAAAGCCCTGCCCTGCTGAAGCTGAACAGCCCCCCATAATTCAATAATCTCCTTTTCCTCTGCAAATATATTGATCAGACTGTCGGCCCGTATCAGCTTTAGCCGCTCTTTTCCGGTAACCGGTTCAGAGAACGCTTTGCAATGATAGCTGACAGCCACAATCAGGATTATGAATCCGATGGGGTATTTATGATTCATACAATCCTTCATTTTTCCGACCAACCATCGTGGTGTCCTGCTCATTCGGTTTTTCAAATGATTTTTCAAGCGCTTCGATATCAATTGTCTCCTGGCTGACACCTCTGGCCTGGCGAATAACCCTTCGCGATAAATCTGAATTGGATTCAAATCCCACGCCCCAGAGTGTATCCTGTTTTTCAGTGATCACCATCACATTCGTATCGGACAAAATTTTGCCCCGTTTGTTATCCCAGCGAAGCACTTCTGTCATCAGTATCGCACCGCTGTCCGATACGACCGTGACATTCCCGATACCGTATACATCTTCACTCTTTTCATGGTATTCGCCCTGATCAGCAACCAGATGCGATGTATGACGGCCTTCTTTATCATAAAAATCCACATTCACGCTTTCGTCAAAATAGACAATGGCTTCATCATTGTATTTGACCATATGACCATATACAACTTCGGCCTGACGCTGACCGGCTCTGGTAAGTATCAATCTGGAATCCCAGCCTTCCTGAACTGCGATCCTTGTCTTGTTGTCCGTGCCCACAGAATCCTTTTCATCCGTTTCTGAACAACCGAGGAAAAGAGCCAATGCCAGGAATAATGTCAATGAACGTTCACCCATAAAATGCTATGCCAGTCCTGCTTTTAATAGATCGTGTATATGCACCATGCCGACCGGTTCATCATTTTCATCGGTAATTATCAGCTGATTGATACTGAATTCCTCCATGACATGAAGAGCCTCCACAGCCAGCACACCCGACTTAATGCGTTTTGGATTCCGGCTCATAACATCTCCTGCGGACAGTTTGTGAATATCCATATCCTTCTCCATCAGTCGTCTTAAATCGCCATCCGTGATAATACCAACCAGATGTCCGCTTTCATTCATTACGCAGGTGGCGCCAAGCCTCTTTGTGGTAATCATCAGAATGGCCTGGGTGAGAGCACTGTTTTCATTAATCTTTGCAATGTCATCTCCCGTACGCATCACATCATCCACGCGCAGTAAAAGCCGTTTTCCAATATCACCCGCAGGATGAAGCATGGCAAAATCCTCAACACTAAAATGCCTTTCCTGCAAAAGCGCAGAAGCCAGGGCATCTCCCATTACGAGAGTAGCTGTGGTACTGGCGGTGGGGACGAGATCAAAGGGACAAGCCTCTTCCCGGACGCTGACATCCAGCACCGCATCACTTTGTGCCGCCAGGCTTGAATCCGGATCGCCTGTTAAAGTGACTATTGGACATCCCTGTCGCTTAAAAAGCGGAAGAAGTCTGAGTATTTCCTCTGTATTACCGCTTTTTGAAATGCATATGACCACATCATCCTTAAGGACTGCGCCCAGATCGCCATGCAGACCCTCAGCAGGATGCAGAAAGATAGCAGCTGTGCCGGTACTGCACAATGTGGCCGCAATTTTTTTTCCGATAATACCCGATTTTCCCATACCCGTCACAATGACGCGGCCCGTGCAGTGTAAAAGAATGTCAATCACCTTTTGAAACCGCTCATCAATACGCTCTTCCAGCGCCCTTACGGCTTCCGCTTCAATACGGATAACCTCTTTGCCTTTTTGAATGCTCATACACCATTTACCATCTGTTTAATCAACCGGCCAAATCATATCGGATATCATTAAAATCAAACGTTTATCTTCCCTGCTCAGCTTTTTTCCAGTCTGCCAGGAATTTCTCAATGCCAATATCGGTTAACGGGTGCTGCATCATCTGCTCGACGACCTTAAACGGCAGTGTCACGCCATCCGCACCCGCAAAAGCTGATTCCAAAACATGATTGGTGTTTCGAACACTGGCCACAATCACTTCTGTGCCGATATCCGGATAATTGGCATACAGGGCCATGATATCCCGGATAAGATCCATGCCCGGGTTAGATATATCATCCAGACGACCGACAAAAGGACAAATAATATCGGCACCGGCTTTCGCAGCCAGTAAAGCCTGGGATGGCGTAAAAATCAAAGTTAACGCGGTATGAATACCCTCTGCGTTCAGAACATGAACAGCCTCCAGACCCGCCCGGGTTAATGGAATCTTGACCACAACATTGGAAGCCCATTTGGCATATTCTCTTCCTTCCTTCACAATATCTGCGGTTGTGTCACAAACCGGTTCAGCCAGTACCGGTCCTTCAATTAGACCGGCTATTTCAGCAATCACATCCTTCTGGGCACGGCCGGATTTCATTATAATCGTTGGATTTGTGGTTACACCATCCGCCAGTCCAAGTGATTTGGCGGTTTTAATATCGTCTACGTTTGCTGAATCAACAAAAAACTTCATGCGGCTCCCTCCCGGGACTGAAAATGGGATTTAATTTGGCCAAGAACATTCTGCCATTTTCCCTGACCTTTTAATATCAATTCAATGGTTTCCCGTATTGCGCCGTGTCCACCGTGATTTTCTGTGACATAATCACAAATGTCCTTCACTTCGGGCCGGGCATTGGCCACAGCAACAGAAAAACCGGCTCTTTCCAAAATGACCATTTCAAGTAAATCATCACCAATATAACATACCTGTTCATCCGACAACCCGTACTTTTCTAAAATTTTTAAATAGGGACCCAGCTTGTCAGGCACACCCTGATAGCAGACATCCATATGCAGTTCTTCGGCCCTGCGAGCGACAATATCCGATTGCCTGCCTGTGATCAGTCCTACTTTCAAACCGGCAATTCGGGCAAGGGTTACACCCATACCGTCCTGTACATCAAATACTTTGTACTCGCTGTTTTTTGTACCCAGAATGATACCGCCATCAGTAAGTACGCCGTCCACATCCATCAGAATCAGCGCCACGTTTTCAATTTTACCCTTGAATCGATCTGTATCCATCATACAAAATCCAACACGGCTCACGCAGGAACCGTTTCCTGTGACTGAAGTAACTCATGAAAAGCTTTCAGTTGTACAAGAAGGGCTTCCAGATGCTGCAGCGGCCACATACTGGCCGCATCACAAAGTGCTTCGCTGCAGTTTGGATGTGTCTCAATAAAAATCGCGTCAATTCCCGCTGCCACCGCTGCCCTGGAGAGCGCCGGTACAAACTGGGGATTGCCCCCTTTTGGATCAGAGCTGGAAATGCCGTAAACACGAATCGCGTGTGTGGGATCAAAAATCACCGGATACCCCATACTGCGCATGATTTGAAAGGACCGCATATCCACAACCAGATTATGGTATCCAAATGAACTGCCCCTTTCGGTCAGCAGTATCTGCGAATTGCCCTCACCTTCAATTTTTCCGACAATATTTTTAACATCCTGCGGATCAAGGAACTGCCCCTTCTTCACATTAACCACTTTTCCGGTTTGAGCCACAGCCAGTGTCAGACTGGTCTGCATGGATAAATAAGCCGGAATCTGAATAATATCAAGGACTTCCGCCGCGGCTGCCACATGGCTGGATTCATGCACATCGGACAATACAGGCACACCGGTCTCTTCTTTTACACGCTGCAGGATTCGCATGCCTTCTTCCAAACCCGTGCCCTGATAGGTTTTCGAGGATGACCGGTTATCCTTTAGATAACTGGATTTGTAAATGAAAGGAATATTCACACGATCGGTGATTTCCTGAATCTGAGCAGCAATCGACAGAGCCAGATCTTCCGATTCGATCACACAGGGACCTGCAATCAGGACCAGCGGACAACCTTCTCCAATGGGTATATTCTTGACATGAACCGTTTCCACGTAACCTCCTGCTACCTGCCCGCCTTATGGGCCAGTGATGCTTCGACGAAAGATCTGAAAATTGGATGGGCAGTCAGAACCCTGGACTTGAATTCAGGATGAAATTGCACAGCAAGGAACCACCGCTGATCAGGGAGCTCGATCATTTCAACCAGTTTATTATCCGGAGATAATCCGCAGAATACCATCCCATGATCTTCAAGTATTTTCCTGTATTCATTATTGACTTCCAGCCGGTGTCTGTGTCTTTCAGAAATATCTGTGGATCCGTAAATCTTATAGGCCAGACTGCCTTTTTTAATTTTACAGGGATAGGCACCCAGCCGCATGGTGCCTCCTTTGTCCTTTTCATCACTTTGGTCAGACATATAATCGATAACCGCATAACGGCTTCTGGGTGCAAACTCGCGGCTGTTTGCAGCTTTAATGCCGCAAACAGTCCGGGCATATTCAATCACCGCACATTGAAGTCCCAGACAAATTCCGAAAAACGGTAAATTCTGCTCCCGCGCATAACGAACCGCCTGAACCTTGCCTTCAATGCCCCTTTCTCCAAATCCACCGGGTATCAGCAGTCCACTGACATCTTTCAGATACGGTCTGGCGCCATATTCCTCAATATCTTCCGAGGCGACCCAGTTCAGCTCGACTTTTGCGTCGTTGGCCACACCTGCATGAACAAAGGATTCCATAATACTCTTATAGGCATCATGCAGTTCTATATATTTACCGGCAATAGCGATTTTTACCTGATGTTTGGGTTTAATAACCTTTTCCACCATGGGCCGCCATTTTTTCAGATCCAGCGGTTTGGATTTTAAATTCAGTCTTGAAACAATCAAATCAGAAAGATTCTGATCTTCCAGAGCCAGTGGAACCTGGTATATTGTGGGCACATCCCGTGCTTCAATAACCGATTCCGATGGCAGGTTGGCAAAAAGCGCTATTTTGGCTTTGGCTTCTTCTGTGAGCGGATTTTCAGATCTGCATAGAAGAAAATCAGGCTGTATACCGATTTCTCTCAGCTTCTGTACGCTGTGTTGAGTGGGTTTTGTTTTAATCTCCCCGCTGGCCCTGATATAGGGCACCAGTGTAAGATGAATATTAATCGCATTCTGCGGTCCCATTTCCCGTCTATACTGCCTGATAGCTTCCAGAAACGGTAAACTTTCAATATCACCCACTGTACCGCCCACTTCAACCAATAAGATATCGACATCTCCGCCATCCTGAGCTGCAAGATCGATACGACGCTTAATTTCACCCGTAATGTGAGGAATTACCTGAACTGTATTCCCCAGGTATTCTCCCTTTCTTTCTTTTTCAATCACGGTCCCATATATCTGTCCGGTTGTTGTGTTGTTGTTCTGGCTCATATTGATATCAAGAAAACGTTCATAATGACCCAGATCCAGATCCGTTTCCGCGCCATCATCCGTTACAAATACTTCACCGTGCTGATATGGACTCATGGTGCCGGGATCCACATTCAGATAGGGATCGATTTTCATAATGGTCACACGAAATCCCCTGTTTTTAAGCAGCATGCCAAGAGAAGATGTGGCAATGCCTTTACCCAGTGAAGAAACTACCCCTCCTGTTATAAAAATGACTTTGGCCTTTTCTTTTTTCACAGTGAATGCTCCGTTTCCGTTAAACCGTCTTCTGAATGACCATTTTTCTTACACGCTCGAGATCTTCCTGTGTATCTATGCATACAGGATCATATTCAGTCTCAGCCAACTTAATGCGATATCCCTTCTCCAGTATGCGCAACTGCTCAAGTTTTTCTGTTTTTTCAAGACTTGATACGTCCCATTCCGTTATTTTCTTCAGAAAAGAATCTCTGAAGCTGTAAATACCCACCTGTTTGAAATAGCAATGACTGGAAATCCATTGTACCGGATTATTTTCGTCCCGAAAATATGGAATAGGACTTCTTGAAAAATATAATGCGTTCATTTTTTCATCAACCACAACCTTGGCTGTATTGGGATTCAACAATTCATCCACATCGGTAATCCTTTTTACAAGCGTACCCATCACAGCATCCAAATCATCAGTCAGTATTTTTGCAACCTGATCAACCTCCTCCGGCTCAATGAAAGGTTCATCACCTTGAATATTAATCCATATATCTGCCTGAAACAAGCCGCTGACATGAGCAACACGGTCTGTCCCCGAAGCAAGGCTCTCAGGAGTCATAAGAGCCTGACCGCCAAAAGACTCCACAGCCTCCACAATCCGGTCATCATCGGTTGCAACAATGATCCTGTCCGGTAAAGCTGCACGACTGGCATTTTCATAAACCCATTGTATCATCGTTTTGCCATGAATATCCACGAGCGGTTTCCCGGGCAAACGGGAACTTGCGTAACGGGCCGGGATCACACCGATAATTTTATCTCCAGACACTGTGTATCCTCCGGCTCATTGTATGACCTTGGGTACACGGACAAAACCATGGCTGTGCGCAGGCGCATTTTCCATCACTTTTTCTCTTGGCAGAGACGGTTTGACTTTATCCTCCCTCAAGTGATGATCCGCCTGATGAACCGTATATGTGGGCTCGGTATTTTCTGTATCCAGTTCGTTCAGTTTTTGAACATAATCCAGTATCTGTTCCAGCTGAGCCTGATATTTTTCTATCTCTGCCTCTGTCAGGTCCAATCTTGCCAGATCGGCTATCTTTTTCACATCATCTTTGGATATACGCATACGGCTCAACCCTTTCAGGTGAAGAAAAACACAAGACAAATATACACTTTCGCCCAGACATTGTCAAGCCTAAAAACAGTTCTGGCACGTTATTTGTATGGTGGATTCTGATCTCCTGTTCCAAATATCAAATGATATATAATTTGATTAAAAAATGGCTGGCAGAAAACAGATTGGCATTTAAATAGTTAAATCCGGCAGAACTTCCAGTACTGCATTCTTTAGAAAATCTCTTTGATAAATGTCATGATCCACAACCTGACCGTTCCAGATAATGATATCAAGATCAATGGTTCTCGGGCCGAATTTGGGCAAGGTTCTGTCCCGTTTTAATTCATCCTCCAAATGATGCAGCCAGTTGCGGAGGGATGTCTGATTAAGATCCGTTTCAATTAAAAAGACACCGTTAAGAAAATCCGGCTGATCAGTGATCCCGATCGGACTGGTTTGTATAAATGATGAGATTCGTATCAGTCGATGCACCTCGGATATTCGTTTTTTGGCTAAGTCAATATTTTCATGGGGATCAATATTGGATCCGACACCAATGACAGCCTTATTCACACTTCTCTCTCCGCAGTGACCTCAACCGACACGGAATCAGCAAAACGGAGAGCCCTGGGCTTATCAACTTCCACACGCGCCCTGTGAATACGCTTCTCTTCCATAATAATTCTGGCGATTTCATTCCCGAGTTTATCCAGCAGCTGATATCGGGATTCTTCCACAACTTTTATAATTTGCTGTTTAATGGTTTTATAATTCACGGTATCCATTATATCATCGGTTTCAGCCGCTCTTGTCCCGTCATATTCAATCTCAATATTTACAATTACATCCTGTTTGTGTTTTCTTTCCCAGTTTTCAATACCCACAATGGTTCTCAGCCTGAGATTTTTAATCCGAATAATCATAACGTTTCCTCTATTTGAGATGGTCACCACCATCCACATACAATATCTGACCGGTCATATACGTGTTGTCAATTAAAGAAAAAACAGCGGAAACCACATCACCGGTATTTCCTTTTTTACCCAGCGGTAATTGAGCGGCCATTTGCTCGATTTCTTTTTCACTGGATTCAGAAGACGGAAGTATAATGCCTGGTGCAATTCCATTCACCCGAACCTCCGGACCCAATGCTTTTGCCGAAAGGGTCGTTAAAGCGGCAAGCGCTTTTTTTGAAAGAACATAAGAAAAATAACGAATCGGATTTTTGGATATTTTCGAATCAAGCATGTTAATAATGAGCCCCTTTTCACAATATTTGGCAAAGGCCTGACTTAAAAAAAAAGGGGTTTTCAGATGAATCTGAAGGAATTGATCCAGATTTTTTTCATCTGTTTCAAGAAATTCCATTCGATAAAAAATAGATGCATTGTTCACCAGAAGCCTGCAATCGGGAAAATGATTAATCACCCTGGGAATAAGATTCTTCACATCTTCCCGGTTTTCCAGATCCGCCTGAAAAAGAGCGCATTCACATCCTTTCTTATGAATCTCTGCAGCCAGTTTGTCCGCTTCAGCTTTTGATGCCCTGTAATGCAATGCAATGTCATACCCCCGTTCCGCCAGTCCATGTGCAACAGCCCGGCCGATCCGTTTGGCGCCGCCTGTAATGCATGCAGCTTCTGCCATATCAAACCTCACTGCAATTTTCTGATTTCAATAACGATGACAAATTCAATTAATCAGCAAAATATACAAAAAAAAACAAACTGTATATAGTATACAAAATTTTTTACATGGAGAAAAGCGCAATTCCGAATACTTTATGATTCCATGCGTGAAAGTTTATATTAAACAGGACTTGAATTTCTTGCAGATAAAATTGTATCGATATTCGAAGTTTTATATTATATATCTTCAAAGAGAGGCCGCTATATAAAAAAAGGCCGGATTTTATCCGGCCTTTTTCACTCTCTCCCTTACTTCATCAGTATACATTTGCGGTGTTTTACAATTCCTTCTGTTATCATCCGAATGACATACATACCTGACGGAAATGTATCGGCATGCCAGGTCACTGTGTGATATCCCGCTGTTTGCTTCCCTGAAAACAGTGTTTGTATTTGTCTGCCGTTCATGTCAAAAACGGTGATTCGTACATCCACTGATTTGGGAAGTCCATAAATAATATGGGTTTCCGGATTGAACGGATTCGGATAGTTCTGCGCCAGTGTGAACTCTGTGGGCATGCGTGTATCATATTCTGAGATGCCGGTGGTTCCCGTGGCTGTTACAATCGTGGTATCACTGTCCGAGGCACCATAAGGATCCGTTACGGTGAGAATCAGCTCCGCGACCCCGGCATAGTCAGGCGCCACGATAATGCAGTGCTGATTCTGATGGTCCAAATGCACCTGTATTTTTTCATTGCTGATCCCGGCTGCCCAGGTCAGATTCTGCGGGGGATTATTCGGATCACGCACATACTGATTCAGATCCAGATAGATGGAACTTTTGTTGTCAAAACTGGTATCGGGTATATCTGTAATAACAGGCGGCGGATTGATAACCCTTATGCTGTTTTCTGTCTCTGCATAACCGGTTAATCCCTTGGTATTTTGAACACTTAACCGCAGTCGTAAATTATCACAAATCAAATCATCCGGCAGACGCCAGTTGAAGGAACCACTGGTCTCGCCCTCCGAAATCAGGGTTTTTTTAAACTGGCTGCCCGCGTCTGTGGAATACTGAAGCTGTACGTACCGGCTTAAAAGCCCGGTTTTATCCTCCGATTTCCAGGCGATGGGTACAGTGGATGCTGCTTCCCATATTTCTCCGCCTTGAGGACTCAAAAGTTCTATTGTGGGACAGGAATAATCCACGCCAAGACCGATGTCTGTGATGTCCGCTGCAGTTGTACTGATTTCAAGTACGGCCTTAATGTGAACATTATTTAATGTGACTTTCGGCAGTTTCCATTCATACCTGCCGTCATTGGATTCACCCTCGACAATGATATGCGGATAACCGCTTTCACCCTCCGCGCCGTAATACAGGTTCACTGTGCCGCCTGTAAAATTACTCTCCCACTCAATGCCATAAATTGAACCACCGTCCAGCATCAGGCCCTCTGCAGGAGAGGTCAGATTAATGGTCAGCGGATGGACGGAAAAACTGTTTTCTGTCTCCGTACTGTTTTCCCAGCCGGCCGCATCATTCACAGTCACTTTGAATTTCAGGTTGCTGTTGTTCATATCCGCGGGGATATCCCAGACAAAATGATCATCCGAAGAAGTGCCTTCATATATAAGATCCGGATACGTTGCACCGCCATCTTTTGAAAGCTGCAGTGCCAATGCGCCACCCTCTACTGAGATATTATCTGATGTCTCCCATCGAATCTCAAATGATGAGCCTGCTTCATATTTCTCTCTATTAGGACCGGTGAGAGATATTTCGGGTGCTTCCGAGTCTATGGCGGACAAGGTTAGGCTTTCTGCAGTCAGAATCACATCACCGGTCAGCTGAACACGGATTTTCACACTCTGCGAGTTGATCATGGGCACGGTCCAGTCATAGGCACCGTCATTGGGCTCATTCTCAGCGATTAAATTCGG
>Ga0272441_10012311_pt1 | contig 12522 bp, 8 predicted proteins | sample SSMProp6N_FD_193582 | JGI IMG/M metagenome (GOLD analysis project Ga0272441, IMG submission 193582) | Marine sediment archaeal communities from Little Sippewissett salt marsh, Falmouth, MA, United States - SSM-Prop-6N | ecosystem: Environmental > Aquatic > Marine > Wetlands > Sediment ...
GTCCGTGAAGTGACCACAAACCCGGAGGGAAAAGCGACTGGGGTTTCCTATATCAACAAGGAAGACCGGAAGGAATATCAACTCAGGGGAAAAGTAGTTATCCTCGCCGCTTCTGCCTGTAGTTCCGCCCGTATCCTGTTGAACTCCAAAAGTCCCCAACACCCCAATGGATTGGGGAATAGCAGCGACCTGGTGGGGAAATACCTGCACGATTCCACCGGCAGTAGCCGGGCTGCTTTTATACCCGCCCTGATGAACCGGGAGCTGTACAATGAAGACGGAGTGGGGGGGATGCATGTTTACTCGCCCTGGTGGCTCGACAATAAAGATCTCGACTTCCCGAGGGGCTACCACATCGAAGTTTGGGGAGGTATCGGAATGCCCAACTACGGTTTCGGTTTTAATCCAAACGAGTTTAACACCTTTTTCGGCCTGAAGACGGGAGGCTATGGCGACCAGCTCCGCAAAGATGTCAGGAAGTATTACGGTGCCGTTATGGGATTTGGGGGTCGCGGAGAATCGATTGCCCGAAAGGACAATTATTGTGAAATAGATCCGACCACGGTGGATGAATTCGGAATACCCGTTCTCCGCTTTCATTACAAATGGTCGGACTATGAGCGCAAGCAGGCCAAACATATGCAGATGACCTTCGAGGAAATAATAAATCAGATGGGAGGGGAGCCTTTGGGGGAAACCCCCGGGGCAGAAAGGGATTATGGACTTGAAACCCCCGGTCGTATCATACACGAGGTGGGCACCACCCGCATGGGGGATGATCCGGCTACCTCGGTTACAAATCGCTTTCAGCAGTTGCACGATTCAGACAATGTTTTTATCACCGATGCCGGGCCGTTTGTTTCCCAGGCAGATAAAAACTGTACCTGGACGATATTGGCCCTTTCCATGAGGGCTTCGGACTATATTGTAGAACAACTCAAACAACAAAACATCTGAAATGGATAGGAGATCGAGTTTAAAAAATATCCTTTTGGGCACGGTTGCCGGGGGGCTTGCAGTACATGGGTGTACGACAAGGGAAGCCGCAGAGGCCGCTGAACAACTGGGCGCAAAACCCGGTTTTGGGTACGGCAGGGTTCCTGAGGAGATGGAGGCCCTTGAAAAATTGAATGCCGAGACCTTTTTAAACCCCCATGAAAGGGAAACTATAGAAATTCTTGCAGAGCTCATACTTCCTCCCGATGATAAATTTGGAGGCCCGCTGGAAGCCGGGGTGCCAGATTTTATTGAATTTATGGCTAAGGACTATCCGGATTTCCAACCTACCTTAAGGGGAGGGCTCATGTGGTTAGATCATAAAAGCAATACGGAGTTTGGAATGGAATTCAAGAGTATTCCTGAAGCTCAGCAAAAGGCCCTTTTGGATGGGATTGCGTACTACGATTCAAAAGTTCCCATGGAGGAGCATCCCCTGGAAATTCAGTTTTTTAACCTGGTCCGCAACCTCACGGTTTGCGGATATTATACCTCAAAAATGGGAATTGAGGATTTGGGCTACAAAGGCAATATGCCCAATGTCTGGGATGGTGTACCCCAGGAAGTTTTGGATAAACACGGCCTGGCCTATGAACCTGAGTGGCTTGAGAAATGCGTGGATCAGAGTCAAAGGGGTGTGATTGCCGAATGGGACGAAGATGGAAATCTACTGACCTGAGTGTTCTGTGGAATCGGATCCAGGTTACGATTCGGGTACTTATTCTGCAGGTCTGACGGCCACGCCCACCATAGAATCCGCAGTGCCGTAATAAAGGAACCACTGGTTCTTATGCAACACAAGGCCTTCTGCGAAAGTAGTCCCCGCCTTGTACTGGCCACTCACCTCGTGCGGCAGTGAGGGACAGATAAATGGAGAGCTGAGACGCGCTATGAATTTTTCGGGTTCTGTATTGTCAAAAAGGACCTGACCACCACAATAAGTTCCCTCCGGCGTAGTCTTGCCCGCTCCTTCCCCGCTGAGGTTTTTTCCATTGTAGATCAGTAAAATCCCTGCTTCGGTATAAAGGGCAGGAGGTCCCGGTTCTACCAAATGACTGTCGAAATCATTAAGGGTCGGGGTAAAGACTGCTAAAAGCTCATTATCAGACGTCAGACGTGGCGTCCAGTCATTTCCATCTGTTGATGTGGCCAGATTTACAAAGAGTTCTCCCCAGTACATCTGATAGGCGCCATTGAATTTTTTGGCAATCAGACGCCCGTTTTTAATCTCGGTAACCACAGATCCGGACTTACTCCAGGTGTCGAGATATTCCCCTCCATGTGCAAATTCAAAGACGGGGCCTTGTTTTTCCCAATGAATCAGATCGCGGGATACCGCACTGCACAAACGGGCCGTTTCATTGTTCCAGGCAGTGTAGAGCATAAGGTATGTGCCGTTTTCCAATTCCACCACCCTGGGGTCTTCCACGCCCCCAGGGTACTCCCATTTTAAATACGGGTCCTGGTCGGGGTAGAGCACCGGATGAGGGTATCGATTAAAATGAAGGCCGTCTGTACTCCAGGCCAATCCGATGCGGGAGGTTCGTTCCCCCAGTTTCGCCTTCGGATTGTCCTCTGCCCTGAAAAAAACAAAAATAGTATCGTTACGCACCACAGCCCCGGGATTAAAGACGTCAGCCCGTTGCCAGGAGACAGAATCCTTGCGCACGGGGCAGAAGAATTGAAAGTCGGAATTTGCCTGAAGGATAGGGTTTTCAGCCGGCTTTTTGAAGCCGGTCAACCAGGGTGACTGGGCCCAAAGCCCCAGGGGAATATAAATAAGTAGGATAAAAAGGAAGTTGCGCATGGACTAATATAAGTCCTTTTGGCCGGATGGACGGCATAAGGGGGTTTCGGGCTGCTTCCAAAATGTGTATTTTCGTGTAGTTACGGCAAAAGAGAATGCAAGTTGCATAAAATAAAGTTAGGCTTTTGGGTGCTATTAATCAGTGGTATTTCCTGTATTGAGGCTCATAGGGAAAAGCAGGATCGCTCTCCGGAAAGTTCAGGGGTTATGGAGATCTCTGCTACCCAGGACGGGGATCCAAAGGGGCTTTCGCCTGAAAAGGTCACAGATAGTCAAGGGGAGGGCACCCGCCAAAACCTGGCTGATGAAGCTGACCCGGAATCCGATACCAGGACTGTAAAATCACTTCCTGCCCTGGAATCCCTTCCCGATACCGCCTTTGTCCGACTCTCGGATTACAGTACAGCGTTTTCTTTTGACCTGCGCTACGCTACCGAAAATAATTTTATGAAGACACGGGTCTACGATTGCCCGAAATGCTATACCCGAGCCATTACCGCCCGAGCCCTTATCGCGGCCAATACCGCTTTTTTAAAACACGGGGTGCGCATCCGCTTTTTCGACTGCTACCGACCCAATTCGGTGCAGTACATCATGTGGAGCGTAGTCCCGAATCCGCAATATGTAGCCAACCCGGTCAAAGGTTCTATCCACAACAGGGGAGGAGCCGTAGATATCACGCTCGAAACGCTTTCTGGTAAACCCCTTGATATGGGTACCGATTTTGATTATTTCGGAAAGCCTGCGTACCACGACGCCACCGACCTGCCGGCTCAGGTGCTCGAGAACAGAAAATTACTTAAAGAAACTATGGAAAGCCATGGATTCTGGTCCGTACGCACCGAGTGGTGGCATTACAACCTGAAAGCCGCTTCTGCCTATCCGGTAGCCAATTTCCAATGGTCCTGCGCCATGGGGGAACCGCTCTAGTCTTATTTCAAGTGTTTTCAATACGCTGACAAGCCAAAACCCGGAGCGACTCATCAAAGGACCGCACAAAGAAAAGGTAGGTCTCGCCTCCATCTTTTATGCGATTCCGCTTCCTCAGGGTTGCCACGGATTCCGGAAAATTACGGGTGCTCACATTTGCCCTGGTATAAGGAAGCTTTCCGGGTTTGTATTCCAGATTCTCAAGGATTTTAAACCGCCTTCCAGGAAACGCAATACAGGAGTCCGAGGTATAAAGGTGTGTATTCAGGTGGATTTTATACAGGTGGTAACGGGCAGCTATCGATTTGAATCCGCCGGCCTTCAGAATCGCGGCATTGGGCTCGTATAGATATTCCTTAGGACTGGAGAAAGGGGCCTCTGCAAGAACCTCCTGTGAGGTATAAAATCGGAAAGGTGTGAAGTTGGTTTTCAGATCCACGGCAATGCGCTCTGTATCTTTTGAATAGCCTTTTTGAAGCAGCCAAAGCAATTCGCGGACTTCATTGCCAACCCCCACTATATGCACCTCCCGAACATTTCGCATCAGTCTGATGCCTTCTGTGATATCCAGCATAGGGGAGGTCTTGATCATGATATTTTCACTTACCTTGAATAATTCAGGAAGAATTTCCGGTAAGGGTGGTTCACAATCCTCCAATAGAAATACTTTTGAACGATTCTTTTTCCGTCTGGAAGGATCCAGGTAAATCCAGTCAAAAGAGCTTTGGCTAAGGGCTTTACCCTCTGTCAGATCACCTTGCAGCAGGGCCAGCGCATCTCCTTGATGTACCCTGATGTTTTTCCCTCCGAGTACTTTAAAGTTATGTGCGGCAATCTGAGCGAGATCCTGGTTTCGTTCCATATAATGGACTTCCCCGAAGGCCTCGCGCATCAGGAAAGTGTCGATGCCGGAGCCTCCTGTTAAGTCGAGCAGGGTATCGCCCTGGATCAGGGAACCTTTATAGCGCCCTGTGCGCTCCGAAGAAGCTTGTTCGAGGTTCAGCAGGGGGGGATAATAAATACCTGTTTGTTCGTACCAGAACGGCAACTTGGCCCTGGCTTTTTTCCGTCCGCTGAGTTGTCCGGCCAGCTCTCCGGGTGTAACCCCGGGAAAGGGACTTTTACCCAGGGAAACAGCCAGTGGATCGAGATCCGGATTCTTAAAAAGAAAATCCTGAATATCAGATGTGAGGAGTTGCTTGTTCAAGGGAACCCTAGATGTTCTGAGTCATTCGCTTTACAATCTTGTTTTCAGAGAGAAATTCTTTGAGAATGACTTTGATTACAGTATAGCCCGGAATAGCGACAATCATTCCCGTGATTCCGAAAAGCATTCCGGACATGAGGATGACCAGAAAAATTTCCAGGGGGTGCAGCTTAATCGCATTCGAGAAAATGACCGGTTGGGAAATGAAATTATCGATCAGCTGGCTGATCCCGAATCCGAGTAGTACCCATCCGACATCAGGAAGGATGACAGTATTAAAATCAGCCCCCAAATGACTGGTAATGGTGAGCAGTACCATCAGCACCAGGGCAATGAACGGACCGATCCAGGGAATAATATTAAACAGCGCACAGAGAAAGGCAATGACCAGGGCGTTTTCCACTCCAACTAACAAAAGAATAATGGTGTAGATGACAAACAAAACCAGAATCTGCCCGAGTAGTCCCAGAAAATATCGGGAGAGTAACACTTTGATTTTATTGATGGAGTGTAATAACCCGGATTCCTTAGAATCGGGTACCAGAGTCAACAAACTGTTTTGAATAAGTTTACTATCCTTTAAAAAGAAAAAGGAGATAAAAAGGACGGAGATCAATCCGAGGCTGAAACTGCTCAGAACCGCGACCAGCCCATTTAGGATTTTAGGAATAAAGCTCATCTCAATTCCCTGTATAAATTCCTTTTTAATTTCCTGGGTATCAATCACATTTTCCACAGTAATATGCGACCTGCCCAGAAATTTGTTGATTTCCACTTCAATTAATTCCAGATTTCTCTGGAAGTCGTTCACATCGAGAATGGACAGGTTTTTACCCTGCTCCACCAAAACCGGTATAAAAAGCAGTATAAGCCCGATCAGAAGGCCAAGGATTAAAAGGATTACGGCTATAACGGCCAGGGTATCCGGGAATTTAAGTCGTCTTTTCAAAAATTGAACGATTGGCCTGCCGATCAGGGCAACGACCCCTGCAAAGAGCAGGTAGACAAGAACCGTCTGAATAAGGTAGAGGAAGTAGAGCAGAAGTATTACCCCCGTCAAAATGGCTATAGCCCGTAGAATGCCGTTGGCTATTGTTTTCGAATCCATTGCAGTATCAATTGTTAAAGGCGTAATATAGAATATTGGTCCCCATTTGAAGGGCCTTTTGCCGTATTTCTTCAGGATCGTTATGTACTTCTGCATCTTCCCATCCATCTCCCAGATCGGACTCATAGGTAAACAGGAGCACTAACCTTCCCTCGTGAAAAAAGCCAAGGGCCTGGGGACGCTTTCCATCGTGTTCATGAATCTTCGGGAGTCCTTCGGGAAAAGGGTGAGGTTCCTGGAAAATGGGGTGGTCTGCTCCAATCTCTATCAATTCTTTGTCCGGGAATATTTTTGGGAGTTCCTTCTCCAGATAGGGTGCCATGCCGTAATTGTCATCGATATGCAGAAATCCACCTGCCAGCAAATAGGTCCTGAGGTTGTTGGCTTCCGCCTCCGAGAGGACGACATTCCCGTGTCCGGTCATGTGTAAAAAAGGGTATTTGTAGAGTTCGCTGCTACCTACAACGACGGTTTCAGGCCTTGCATCCAAGGCCGTCCCAATAGCTGTATTACTATATTGAATCAGGTTCGGAAGGGCCGTGGGGTTTGCGTACCAGTCCCCACCCCCCTGGTATTTCAATAGCCCAATGGTCTGTGCGCCGGCCGAAAAGGATCCTGTAAATACCAGCGCACAAAAGAGAAGCGGTAATCCTATTTTAAAAATCCTCAGGTGATCCATGATCCATTTAGTGGTTATAAGGTTTTACGGGCTCAAGTGGCATCAGGTGCCATTGATCAGGTTTATGGTAACGCAGGCATAGATGGCCGCAGTTTCCGTCCGCAGCCGGCTTTTCCCAAGGGACACAGGTAAGAATCCGGATTCATAAGCGGTTTGAATCTCAGCCCGGTTAAAATCCCCTTCAGGTCCGATGAGGACAACAATGTCCTTATCCGGCGCAACACGCCTTTTGAGTTCCACTTTTTCATCATCTTCGCAATGTGCGATAAACCGCAGGTCGGGAAGGTTCCCCTTTACAAATTCCGCATATGGTGTCAGGGGGTTCAGTCGGGGAAGATAGGTGCGCAGACTCTGCTTCATCGCTTCCTGCACAACCCGTTGGAGGCGGTCCAAAGAAAACTTATCCCTTTCGGAATGCTCGCAAAGGATTGGGGTGATTTCAGTCACGCCAATTTCGGTAGCCTTCTCCAGAAACCACTGAAAACGCTCCAAACGCTTCGTCGGGGCGACGGCCAGGTGCAATTCAAATCTGGGGGGGATTGTTTTTTTGGAATTCAGAACACGCCCAGAGCACTTTTTCGGATCGGCTCCTGTAATTTCTGAGGTAAAGAGAAATCCCTTGCCATTGGTTATCAATAACTCATCTCCTTCTTTTTTTCGCAAAACTTTGACGATGTGCCGACTCTCCTCCGGTGAGAAAGAGAACTGGGAAACACTGTTGTCCAAAGTCGGGTGATAAAAGTAATTCATGAGCCACCAGGTGTTTTAGTCGACGTTTTTTCTGCTCAACTTCCGATGGTATAGCGAGCAGTAGCCGGGGTGCCGAGGTCCGTAAAACGCCCGTCAAGATACTTTAAATATCCTGCAATTCCTATCATAGCCGCATTGTCCGTGCAGTATTCAAGGGGTGGGATGTGGGCGGTCCATCCCCTTTGGGATTCCGCTTCTTTCAAAGCCTTCCGGATGCCGGAATTGGCTGCAACCCCCCCGGCCAGAGCAACCCGATCGATCCCGGTTTCGAGGACGGCCTTTTTGAGTTTGCGCATCAGGATCTCCACGATAGTCTTTTGAATTGAGGCGCAAATGGCATTTTTTTCGCGTTCCACAAATTCCGGGTCGGCAGCTGTCTCGCGTTGCAGAAAATACAAGATACTGGTTTTGAGCCCTGAAAAACTGAAATCAAGACCACCCACTTTAGGGATCGGAAATGTAAATCGATCCGGGTCACCCTGCTGGGCGTATTTGTCGATCAAGGGACCTCCCGGGTATGGCAGGCCCAGTAATTTGGCACTTTTGTCAAAAGCTTCTCCGACGGCGTCGTCGAGTGTTTCTCCCAAAACCTCCATCTCAAAATATCCCCGGACCAGCACGATTTGGGTATGGCCCCCGCTGATGGTCATAGCCAAAAAAGGAAAAGCCGGAACCGCTGCATTTTCAGTTTCCAAGAAATGCGAAAGGATGTGCGCCTCCATATGATTTACCTCAATAAGGGGAATCTCCAGGCCCATGGAAAGCGATTTTGCAAATGAAGTCCCTACCAGAAGCGAGCCTAAAAGGCCGGGACCTCTAGTAAAAGCTATGGCTGAAAGCTGTTTTTTGTCGATATTTGCTACGTCAAGGGCACGATGTACCAGGGGAACGATATTTTGCTGATGGGCGCGAGAGGCCAATTCAGGTACTACGCCCCCATAAGACTGGTGAATCTGCTGTGTAGCCACAATATTACTGAGTGCTTTACGGTTGTGTAGAATAGCGGCGGCGGTATCGTCACAGGACGATTCAATCGCGAGAATAAAAATATCTGAAGTATTCACCTGTTAATGGTACGGATTTTGGTTTGACAAAGGTAAAAAAACATCCTATCCGAAGACTGCGAAAAATAGTCGTACGTATTTTGCTGGTATTGCTGGTGATCTGTGTATTGGGGACTGTGGTACTCTCTTTGCCCGCGGTCCAAACCCGCCTGGCCGGTTATGTCACCGAGCGTATCAATGCGGAATTCGGGACGGATATCCGGATAGACAGGCTGCGTATATCACTGATAAGCTGGGATACCGCCCTTCGGGATGTCTATATCGCCGATTACAAAGGAGATACGCTGATTTACGCGAGTGAATTGAATACCTCCATTTTAAGCCTGAGGGATCTTGCCGGTGGAAAGCTCGAATTCGGTGATATAGAAGTGAATGAGCTCTACCTGAACATGCGCACCTACAAGGAAGCTCCGGATACCAACCTCGGTATTTTTATCGATCAGCTCGACAATGGCAAACCCAGGGCACCGGGTACTCCTCCCTTTTATTTTTTTTCCGAAGGCCTGGAAGTTTACAGCAGTCGGTTTGTGTTGCGGGATGACAACCTTGAAAATCCTGATATCCTCAATTTTACAGAGCTCAACATCGTCGCAGATAGTTTTAGGATCCAGGGTCCTGAAGTGCGCACGCGCATCTCAGATTTTCAGGTGCGCACTTCCAGGAACGTACGGGTGGAGAAACTCGCCACTGATTTTACCTATACCCGTGAGAACATGGTTTTTGATTCACTTTATATCCGGACCCCCGGCTCGGAGCTCAAGGGCAACCTTCGTTTTGACTACAAGAGGGAGGACCTGCCGGAATTTACAGATAAGGTGCAGGTTACCGCGACTTTTGACGAATCTACCATTGCCCTGGATGAGATCAATCAGTTTTACGACGGTTTTGGGAAGGGACGTACAGCACTTCTCTCCACCTCCGTGTCCGGCACCCTGAATGATCTTCAGCTGGATGATCTCCTGCTGGTTTCAGATAACACCGGGATACGGGGCAGCTTCAACTTTGACAATCTTTTTAACAAAGAGGAACCTTTTCAAATGGACGCCCGAATCCGGGATATCACTACGAGCTACTATCAGCTCAGGGGATTGATGCCCGAGCTCTTTGGGAATTCGCTGCCGGAATTTCTAAAAACACTCGGACAGTTCACCATTCGTGGCCCCGCGCTGGTCACGGAGACTTCGGTGAGCACACAGGTCAACATTCAGAGTTCCCTGGGAAGCAGTTACGCCGACCTGAATCTAACCGGATTTGACGATATTGACAATGCCGAGTATACCGGGTTTGTCTCACTAATCGATTTTGATCTCGGGCGCTTTACCGGTACAAACTCCCTGGGCAAGACTACGGTAGATGTGAATGTGGAAGGCCAGGGTTTTTCCAAGGAAAAGCTGAACACCGAAGTCATCGGACAAGTCTACACGTTTGTTTTTAATGGTTATGAGTACTCAGACATCGCCGTCTCCGGAATCCTCAAAGAAGAACTCTTTGACGGTTCTCTCAACAGCAAAGACCCGAATTTCATGTTTAATTTTACGGGTTTGGCTGATTTCGGGAGTGCTGAGAACACTTTTAATTTTGTAGCTTCTGTAGATTATGCGGATCTGCATCGGTTGAATTTTGTAAAAGATTCTACATCCACCTCCATTTTCAAAGGGGATGTCAATATGGATATCAGTGGCAATACACTGGACGAAATTAAAGGGGATATCCGATTCAGTCAGACGAGTTTCCAGAATAAGAACGACACCTACTTTTTTGAAGATTTTAAAATCAGCTCCAGTTTTGATGCCGATTCTGTCCATACCATTACCATCAACTCTCCGGATATCATTACAGGATATATGAGCGGAAAGTTCCGCATAGGGGAGCTGGGGAAGCTCTTCAAAAATTCCGTGGGAAGTATCTACACGAATTATCAGGCAGATTCGGTCTCCGCAGGTCAGGAGCTCGCGTTTAATTTCAAAATTTACAATAAGATTGTCGAAGTGTTTTTTCCTGAAGTGTCCTTTGGGCCGAATACGTTTGTCCGTGGAAATATCGTGGCAGATGAGAGTGATTTTAAACTCAACTTCAGGTCCCCGGGTATCGAGGCCTATGGGAATACCCTGGATACTATCGATATCCGTATCGACAACAAAAACCCCCTGTTTAATACCTATATTTCTGTCCGGGATGTCTCCACCGTATATTACGATTTAAAGGATTTTGAGCTGATCAACACCACCCTGGCGGACACACTGTTTTTCCGAACGGAGTTCAAGGGAGGGAGTCAATACAACGACCGGTACAGCCTGAATTTTTACCACACATTCGAAGGGGACAACAATTCAGTCATCGGATTGAAGCGCTCAGATATCAGTTTTAAAGGGAATACATGGGTGCTCAATAAAGATGGAAATTCAAGGAATAAAGTAGTCATCAGTCCGGGCCTGGACAGCATTGATATTCGTGAAATCGTCATGATCAATGAAGAACGTGAGGAAATCATGCTCAAGGGGCAGTTGGCGGACTCTACGTATAAAGACCTGGAGCTGAAATTCAAAATTGTCTCCCTGGATAAGATTACCCCGGATCTCAATGGCTTTGACCTTAAAGGTGAAGTCAATGGGGTTCTCAACGTTCTGCAGGAGGATGATGTCTATCTCCCCATTGGGAATCTCAGCATAACAGATTTTATGATCAATGATGAGGTTCAGGGGGATCTGGATATCGGGATCGTCGGGAATCGGGATTTGACAGAATTTTCTGTGAATACCAGGATTACAGACCAGGGAACGGACAAATTCAGCCTGATCGGTAATATTTATAATACTTCTGAGGTGCCAACAGCCCAACTGACCGCTAATTTCCAGGGCTTCTCCCTGTCGTCATTTAACAGGCTGGCTGAAGGAGTGCTGGCCGATATCCGGGGAAGTGTGGATGGAACGGCCCGGGTAGAAGGAGATCTGAATAATCTGTCCATCAGTGGAATGCTCGATATTCACGGTGGGGGTCTTGCCATACCCTATCTCAATGTTGACTATGACCTCAGTCCGAATTCCGGAGTCCGTCTTTATGACCAGACCTTTGAGTTCGAAGGTGTCACCCTCACGGATACCTATGCCGGTACACAGGCAGCCCTGGGGGGGACAATCAACCACTCGGCGTTTACGGACTGGCGCCTGGACCTTAATTTGAAAAGTTCAGGGGAACGCCTTCTGATTCTCAATACGGAATTTGATGAAGACGAATTATACTACGGACAAGCCTTTGTAAATGGTTCCGGTAGAATATACGGCCCTACTTCAGGGCTGAATATTGAATTTACAGGAGCCTCTGCCCGGGGTACTACCCTCAAGATACCGATTAGCGACGTTGCTTCCGTAGGGGACTATTCTTTTATTACGTTTATTGAGAAGGAAGATCTCGAGGCTTTGGAAGCCGGACGCCTGACAAAAGATTTTCAAGGCCTTGAGTTGAATTTTGACCTCGACGTAACCCCGGATGCTGAAGTGGAGATCGTAGTGGATCAAAAAACAGGGAGCTCCCTTAAAGGTACCGGGGCCGGGCTGATTTTTATGAATATCAACACAAATGGGACCTTTAACATGTGGGGGGATTTTGTGGTCGTCACAGGGTCATATCGCCTGAAATACGCCGGGCTTATCGATAAGACGTTTAGTGTGCGCCCCGGGGGGACCATCAACTGGGACGGGGATCCCCTGGAGGCCAATTTAGATATGGAGGCCGTTTATGAGCTCAATGCCAACCCCGCGCCTTTATTGGAGAATTCCGGGTACACTCGGCGTATCCCGACCGAAGTGGTTGTGCGCTTGACCGATCAGCTCGAAAAGCCGACTGTTGGTTTTGATATACAGTTTCCCGGAACGAGCTCTATTGTAAAATCAGAGTTGGAATACATGCTTCAGGATCCCACAGTTGAGGAGCGTAATGCTTTGTTTTTATTGGCGCAGGGAACTTTTGTGAATGACCGAACCG
>Ga0272441_10012312_pt1 | contig 12521 bp, 7 predicted proteins | sample SSMProp6N_FD_193582 | JGI IMG/M metagenome (GOLD analysis project Ga0272441, IMG submission 193582) | Marine sediment archaeal communities from Little Sippewissett salt marsh, Falmouth, MA, United States - SSM-Prop-6N | ecosystem: Environmental > Aquatic > Marine > Wetlands > Sediment ...
CGCCGAGGCTGACCTCGCTCAGACTGCCGAACACGGCCAAGGCCACGGCGGCCAGGATCGTGATGAGAACGACCGTCCGCGGCTCGACTGTGAACCTGTCTCGCGCGGCCAAGCGGGCGCCGCTGGTGGTGCCGAAAGGCTGATTCACGGTTCATTCCCCGGCGTTCGGGCGGCGCAACGCGTCGCCTGCGGCAAACGTGACCCGGCGGACGGCGGGACGCCCGGTCGGGATCGTTCGAACAGCAGCAGGTTACCGAATCGTTTGGGCTCGTCCTGAAAGTCGCCCGTGGCCCGGACTGCGGCCGTCACGTCCCGGCTCCAGACCGGGCGGTCGTCCGGGATGACCAGGTAGCGGCACCCCTGTGCCTGGACGATGCGGACCAGGTCGTCCGGAGCGTTCTCATCGAGGTGGTGGGCGTTGTAGCTTCCCGAGGGCGACCGGAGCTGCGAGACGTAGAGCAGCAGGGTGATGTCGGGGCCGATCACCTGGTCCTCGGCCGGCCGACCGTGCTCCTGGAGATAGCGGCCGCACTGTATGTAGGGCAGCCAGTCGCCGCCTTCGTACGCGGCATAGAAGTCCCGGCTGCGCATCCAGCCGATCTGTCGCAATGTCCTGGGCATGTCGGCGGCGACGACAACGACAAGCACGATGTACAACGAGACAATGACCCGCCGCCGTGGCGGCTTGACGAGCCCCTGGCGCTCCCGGCGGTTCAGCAGGTTCGGCAGCGCGCCCAGACGTGCCACGCCCAGGAGGAACCCGTAGGCCAGGAAGGGGATGGCGGGCATGAAGTACCGCGGGCCGACGGCTCCCGGCGTGTAGACGATCAGGAAGGCCAGGTACGCTGCGTAGGGCATCAGGACGCCCCACTGGCGGCGGCGAACCATCTCGACCAGCCCGATGAGAAAGGGGACCGTCGGCACCAGGCTGAACGCCCAGGCCGACATCTTGTGGCCCAGCATCGCGCCGCAAAGGGCCGTAGGGAACCGCGCCAAGGCGTCGCCGATTTCCGCCAGCTTGTTCCAGGAGGACAGGTCGGCGACCAGCGCCCGGGCGGCAGGCCGGATGTAGTCGATGGTGCCGGTGTCCTGGTGGGAGCGCACCAGGACCAACCAGAGGACGAGGGCCATGGCGACGGCGGCGCCGGCGGCGAGCGCGCCGTAGAGCCTTGGGCCGCGCGCCCGCCGCGCGGCGCACAGCGCCGCCACGGTCGTTCCGGCCGCGAAGATCACACCCGGCAAGCGGCTCATCGTGGCCGCCACCAGGGCCAGGGCGGCCACACCATGCCACCACCAGTTGTCTCGCAGACCTCGGGCAAAGGCATACAGGCCCAGCGTCACCAGGAACGCGAAGGGCACGTCGGTCATGATGCGCGTCGATTCGATGAACAACCTCGACGAGCATCCCACGACGACCAGCACCCCCACGGGCAGCAGGCGCCGAAGCGGGTCGTCCAGGTCCTCACAGAGCAGCCGAGCCAGTCGCCAGGCCAGCAGCGCCGTGCCGACGGCCATCGACGTGATCAGAAGGTTGACGAGCCAGTAGTGCTCGCCGACGATCAGGCGGCACGCGGCGACCAGCATCGGCAGCAGCGGCGGGACGCCCCAGTGCTGCTGGCCGTTGAAGGCCATGCCCTCGCCTTGGGCCAGCGAGCGGCCCAGGGACAGGTAGAACGCGGCGTCGCGCTCCACGGCCCAATGGTCGTTGACCGCCAGCAGGTACAGCGCGAGCCCCGCGACGAGGAGCCACCAGCGATGCCGGCTGGAAACCGTGGACAGGAATCCCTGCATCATGGGCGGGGATTATAGGGTGTCTGCCCCACAGATGTCAACAAAGGTCGCTCGTCGCCCGGTTCATCGCCCGGGCGTCCCATCGGCCGCGCCCGTGTCCTTCGGGACCGGGCGGCGCAGCGCCAGGAAACCAAAACCCGCCAGTGCCGCCTCGCAGAGCGTCTGGGCCAGTCGCATCATCACGACCACGATGGCCGCCGTCTCGGGAGCGACCACCGTTCCCAGAAGCACCAGCAGCAGCCCTTCCTGGACACCGAGTCCGGCCGGGGCGAACAGGACGACGAACCCGCCGATCGTTGCCACGACCATCGCGCAGAGGAATGCCGGCAAGGCCTCGATGCCGACCGGCGCGATCGCCAGGGCCAGCAGCCAGCACCCCAGGCCCAGAAACGCATATTGAACCAGCAGGGCGAGCACCGGCTTGACGTACGTCAGCACAGAGGGCATGCGGTCGAAGGGCTCCACGCCGGCCCGCTTCAGCAGGGCGTTGGCCACCGTGCCGAAGACGCGCGGATGGACGCAGACCAGCAGGCCGACGACCGCCAGCGCGCACCACAGCCAGGCCATCGGCAGACGGGGCCGGATCTCGTCCATCAGGGTGATCGGGATGGCCGTCAACAGGCCCACCACGACCGACAGGCCGTCGACGATGAAGATGCTGCTCAGGGCGACCCGCGCGGAAATGCCTTCCTTCCCGAGCAGCCAGGCCATGCCGAGCACGGCTCCCACCTTGCCCGGCAGGTACTTGCCGGTCTGCGAGACCCAGACCACCGGGGCCAGCCGGCGCCACAGAGGGCGCCGACAGAAGTGGCCGACCATGATGCCGTACGGCACGAACGTCAGGGCCTTTGCCACGAGCACGGCGGCCAGCGCGGCGACCAGCGGCCACGGGCGAAGCGTCAACGTGTCCCACCGGACGGCGCCGATCTGCCGGCCCAGCGCCCGGGCAACGAAGCCGAGGACCACCGCGAAAAGCAGCCACTTCGCCACGGTGAGCGACGTGCGTTTCCAGCGTGGCGGCGTTGGCGGCGTGTCGCGAGGATCGGCCATGGGTATCCCTGGAACGACAGCGCCGGGCCGCCGGGCGAGCATCAGGTGATGGCGGCGTCAAGCTCGTCGCGGCTCGGCGTGCTGACCAGCACGGCTCGGCGGCGACCGTGGAAGACGAAGAAGCTGCCCGCAGCCACAGCGGACGCGCCGCCGACCTTGATCGCTTCGGTGAAGTGGGCGACGCTGCCGGCCCCGCCGGCGGCGATCACCGGAACGCTGACGGCATCAACCACCGAGCGGATCAGCTCGATGTCGTATCCGCCCATGGTGCCGTCGCGGTCGATCGACGTCAACAGGATCTCGCCGGCCCCGCGCTGCTGCATTTCGCGGGCGTAGTCGGCCGGCGTGCGGCCAAGGCGGTCGCGACCGTTGTGCACGTACACGGCGTACTGGCCCAGCACGCCCTTGTGGGCGTCGACCGAGACGACGACGCTCTGGCTGCCGACGACCCGGGCGGCCTCGTTCACCAACTCCGGCCGCTCCGCGGCCCGGTTGCCGATGACGATCTTCTCGTACCCGATGCCCAGGATGCGCCGAATGTCCTCCACCGACGACAGCCCCCCGCCGTAGCTCAAGGGCATGAACGCGTTGTCGGCGATGCTCTTCAGGAGGTCGAAGCTCGGGCCGCGGCCCTCGCGCGTCGCGTCGATGTCAAGGATGCCCAGCTCATCGACCTCCATGTCGTTGAACAGCTTGACGATGTTGATCGGGTCGCCGAGGTAGACCGGGTCCTTGAACCGCGTCGTCTTGACGCAGCCGGTGTTCCTGAGCAACAGGCTCGGAATGACTCTCGGTTGGGACATCCCGGCTCCACCTCGGTTCAAGGCTCCGAGTGTCGGTGCCCGCTAGAGATCCTCGACAAAGTGCTTCATCAGCTCCATCCCGTAGCGGTGGCTCTTCTCGGGATGGAACTGCACGCCGACAATGTTATCGCTGACGACCGCGGAAGTAAACTCGCAACCGTGGCGGGTCGTGGCCAGGACGTTCTCGTCGCGGTCGCAGCAGACGTGATAGGAGTGGACGAAGTAGAACCGCTTGGCGGCGTCCGGGTCGGGGAAGAGCGGGTGCGGCCGGGTGACGCGGATGGTGTTCCACCCCATGTGCGGAACGCGCAAGGCCGCGGCATCCGCGTCGAACCGGAATCGTCGCGTGTCGGCGTCGATCCATCCCAGGCCGGGCGCGGCGCCCTCTTCGCTCCGGCGCGACAGCAGTTGCATGCCCAGGCAGATGCCCAACAGGGGGGTGCCGCTGCGCACCGTCTCGGTCAGCACCTCCTCGTAGCCGCGGCGCCGCAGGTTGTCCATGCCGTTGTCGAACGATCCGACGCCGGGCAGAATGAGCTTGTCGGCACGGCGCAGGTCGTCGTCGCCCTGGCTGATGGCGGCCTTGCCTCCGACCTTCCTGATGATGTTGGCGACCGAGCCGAGGTTGCCCATGCCGTAGTCCACAATGACGATCATGCCGCCTCCGCGTTCGCCTGTCCCGGGCAGGGCGCCGGCCATGATAGCAGGTCGTCGCGGCGGCGTCATCCCAGATACTTGAAGTAGAGGATCGGCGAGATCAGGCCCATGCGATAGGCCAGCGTCAGCGGCCCGCGCACGGCCCGGATCAGGGGGTAGTACGTCGGGTAGTCGCGGAACGACTTCGGCGGGTCGTCGAGGATCCGCTGCCACTGCTCGGACGTCAGTCCCAGCTTTCTGATGACGTACTCGACGAGTTCGGGGTCGACGTGGTAGGGCGTGTTCTCAAGTTCCCCCAGCGCCTCGTCGCGGGTGATGTGCCCGGAGCGGGCCATGGCCGACAGCTCCAGTTGGCGCTTGTCGATGTTGAACTTCGGTGCGAACAGGGCCGCCTGGCAGAAGTGCGTGTACGACGATTCGTGATGATGGCCGCCGTAGTACTGCCAGTCAAGCGCCTGCTCGAGCTCGGCCATGATGTCCTTGTGGACGTAGCGGATATAGTTGAGGACTGGCACGACGTGGATGCGCTTGACGAACGAATAGTGGAAGAAGTCCCAGGCGGTGAAGTTGGGAACCGTCTTCTGCCTTCTCGTGCCGAACCGCCTGCGGATGTGGCGGATATAGCGGCCGTCCATGTAGGTCCACTCGATCGGCGCGATGCCCTCGGTGCGGAACGAGTGGCCGAGGATGATGTAGCGAACGCCTTCGCGGGCCGCCGCCTGGTGCAGGGCGCCGTGGATGGCCACGTCGGTCGGAATCTCCGCCTCGGGCACCGACGCCCTCAGGAACGCCACCTGGAGGTCGCGGAACTCGTCCCAGTCGGCCACGTGCGTATACAGGTCCACCCCCAGCTTGCTGCACGCATGCTTGATGTTGCGAACGCCGATCTCGCTGTTCCAGCCGTTGTCGAAGTGGACCGCCAGCGGCCGCAGCCCCAGCCGGACGGCCTGGTACAGGCAGTACGTGCTGTCGCGGCCGCCGCTGACGCCGCAGATGCAGTCGTACGGCTTGCGGCGCCCGGCCCGCTTGATTCGCGCGACGATCGCCTCCAGCCGACGCGTGCCCTCTTCGCCGAGAGGGAACTTCTCCTCGAGCACGTCGTGGGCATGGCAGTAGTTGCACACGCCGGCTTCGTCAAAGCGAATGCCCGGCAGCCGCGCGTCGCACACGCACCGCACGCACATCTGACCCCGTTGGCGGCCTTGGCTCATGCGAACTCCCGGACCCCCGGTGCTCCCCGACTGCCCTCGCGCCGGTCGGCGCCGAGCGGGGGTAGTATAGCGGGCCGTTTCCGGTTTCGCAAAGCCGGAACTGCGCCGATGGAATCTCTCCGGGCGGAAGGGGTCCGGCCGCCTTAGGCTCTGTGCACCGGGCCTGACCTCACGGTCCTTCAGGCGGTCACCTTCCAGCGCGGCCGTGTCTGGCCTTGTGCGGTCACATCGGGTGTAACGGCACGATATGTATCGTGCCCGGTCCCGATGCCGCCTATCCATGAACGCCAACGAGGAGTAAGATGTATGTCCCCCCACGTGGCTGGGGGGAATTTGCCGGCGGCCTGCGGGGAACGCCGTGCTCCTGATGCAACAAATCGAGGGCAGGGCGGCGTTTCTTGAGAAACTGCCCGCCGCCGCGGCGTCTAATAGCATGTGCGGACGCATCGGGGCCGCTCGCCTCGGCATGCCGGCGCAACGGCGCCGGGGCATCGCGATCGCCCCGTTGGTGAGGCGGCGGCATCCGCCAGAAACCCGTCCCGTCAGGCTCTTGTACCGCAACAGGAGGTCGGTTCGTGTCGGCAGCCGTGCTGGCGACGTGCCTGATTCTCTCCGTGGGCCGGCCGGCTCTCGCGGCCGAGGGACCGACGTCCGTGGTGGTCGTCGCGCCGGTGGTTTCGGGGAACGAGGCATCCCGCCAGGCCGCCGCGGCCATGCTCTCGGACCGTCTGGCCGAGCATCTTGGCGCCATGGCGAGTGTCAAGGTCGTCGACCGGACGCAGATCGACCGCGTTCTGCGCGAACGCGCCACGAGCGGCGCAGACCATGGGCCCGTGCTCTCGTTCGACCTGATTCTCCGCGTCCGCGAGGACATCCGCCCGTTGACCCCGGCGCTCGTGGTGGAACTCGTGGACTTGTCGCTCGGCAACGTGGCCGGCTCGTGGCGCCTGGAGGGCTGGGACGGCGCGATCACCGACGCCCAGGTGGCGCAGGCGGCCGCCGTCGTTCGCCAGACGATCGAGGCGTTCGGCACCCCCGCGCCACGCCCGGTTGCCGTGCGCCTGCTCGGCGTCGGCAACCCGGAGCGCAGCGTGCGTCTCGATCCGCTGGCGGCGCACCTGGTGGACCTGATGGCGGCCACGGTTGAGAAGTCGCCGCGATGCCGCCGGGTTCAGCACCTCGAGGCCCTGACGGCCAAGGAGGAATCGCTGTTCCTGCTCGTCGGTCTGAGCCGCCTGGCGGGCGGGCGGCAGTTCCTGCCGCAAGCCGATCTGAAGATCGAGGCGACACTTCGCGAGGTCGACGGCGTCGGCAGGACGTTCGATGAGACACCTCTGGAACTGTCCTGGTGGACCGAGCGGCGCGGTGACGGCCGCGGCGAGCCGCGCGTCCTGCGCGAGCCGGCCGGCCGGTGGCCCGAACTGGCCGGGGAGTTCTGCCGGGCCCTGGCCGCGGACCTGGGCGAGGCGTCGCCCGTGCCCTTCGGCGACTACGCCACCGAGATGGCCCGGCGGCGCCGGCAGGCCCTGGCCGAGCTCGCCGCCGCGGAGAACGAGATCGCCTCGGACCCCGGCGCCGACCGCCGCACGCTGGAGGGTCGGCTGCCGACTGCCAGCGGCGGCTTCGAGGTCCACCCGGCCTACGCCCGCATCGCCGCCGCGGCAAAGCTCGACCCGACCTGCGAGCAGGCGGCCTACCTGCTGGCCCACCGGTCCGTCACCTACGGCATGATGAAGCGCGCCGAGGAGCCCCTGGCGTGGTCGGTCCGCCAGTGCCTGGACTACCTCGAACGGTTCCCGGACCATGCGGAGCACCGCAAGAGCGTCCTCATCGACGCCATCGTCCAGGCCCGGGGCCTGTACCTGTTCGACCTCGATCGCGGCGCGCCCCCGCTCAGCCCGCTCAAGGTCGAGATGCTGGACGTCTTCCAGGCCGTCTTGGAGCGCCTGCCGCCGAAGCCGCTTGACATGACGACCCGCTCCCTGGCCGCCTACCACGCCGGCACGCTGTGCGCCCTGCGCAGGCGTGGCGGCGCGTCCCGGGACGAGCGCGTGGCCTGGCTCGACCGCTACCGTCGGCGCTTCGAGCAGTCGGCCGGCGAGGACCAGATCGAGTTGGTGATCGTCGAGCTGGAGATGGCCCTGGACGACGGCGACCTGCCGGCGGCCCGGGCGGCGGCCGGCACGATCCTGACGCGCCCGCTGCCGGTGTGGGAAAGCCACCCGCTGGAGTATCCCCGCAAGGTGTACGGCCTGCTGGAACGGATCGGCGACGAAGCCTACCTGACCCGCTTCCGCGAGTGGTTCGAGCCGCAGATCGAGAAGATTTCTCATCCTTATGGCAGGCATGAGGCCCGCCGGTGGCTCGCCGAGAAGTTCCCGAAGGAGGTCGAACGTCCGCCGGACCTGGGGCCGTCGCCGGAGGAGCGCGAGCGGCGGCACGCCGAGTATCAGCAGAGCAGGAACGAACGCGAATGGCGCGAGCTGCTCGAGCCGCTCGACGCCCGCGACCGCACGACGTGGGACCTTCAGCCGCTCTTGGTGCACGGCGGCTGGCTCTACCTGGCCCGCGGGAGCCTGGTGTTCCGCGGCCGCGGCAACAGCGAGACCCGTCCGCCGCCCAAAGGCGAGCTTCTGCGCATGCGCGTCGATGCCAGGGGGCGGGCCCTCGGCAAGCCGGAACCGCTGCCAGGGGCCCCGCGGGCGTTCAGCCTGGCGGCCGTCGCGGCCTCGGGAACGCGAGTCTACTTCAGCCTGCTCGGCGACGGGCTGTACGAGTTCGACACGGCGACCGACGCGTGGCGCACCTGGGGCGCCAAGGACGGCCTGCCCACGGTGCGGATCCGCGACATCGTCCCCCTGGGCGACGGCGACCTGCTCCTCAGCGGCCGCGTCGAGTCCCTCACGCAGGTGCTCGTCCGGCTGAACACCGAGACCGGCGCGGTGACGCTGCTCCGCAGGAGCTACGAGGACTTCCCCGACCTGAGATGCCTCTGGCCCGTCGGCGACCGGTGGCTGTCGCTGAACGGGCATGGCCGCGTGGTCGACGGCCTGGGCGGCGGACTCGTCGGCCGCTTTCCCGCCCGGCCCGGGTCGTGGGAGGCCGACAACTGCGCCCCCTCCAGCGCCGTGGTCGGCGGCCGGCGCTGGGTCGTCCTGGCCGGTCTCTACGAGATCGATCCGCAGGGCAAGGTCGTCCACAGCTACCTCGGCAAACGGGTCGGCCGGCACGTCGCGCCGCCGTTCTCCCTGCCCAGCAGCACGCGGGAACTCCGCGTTCTGGGCACGGCGAAGCACCTCGTCCTGGTGACCGATTACCAGGTGGCCTGTTACGATCCGGCCGGCGACACGTGGTACGGCCCCCTGGGCGACTGGAGTCGCGACTTCCGGCGTCCGGTCGCGGCGCCGGGCGGCCTCTGGCTCCATGCGAGCCGCGGGCCGGGATTCATCGATCTGGACCGCTTCATCGCCGAGGCCCGCTCCCGCGGCCTGGCGAGGAAATCCGCCCGGGCGCCCTGAGCCGTCGGACGTGCACGTATGAACGTCGCGCCAGCCATGTTTGTCGAGCGACAGGAGGACGCACCGTGAGAACCGTCTGCCTGATCGGCGTTCTGACAGCGGCGGCGGTGGCTGCGTCTGCGGCCGCGTCCGCGGTCCGGGCCGACGAGCCGGCGACCGGCGCTGCGGCGCAGAGCGCCGGCGCTGCCCCGGCGACGATTCTGTTTGCGCCGCCGGAAGAGAGCTCCGAGCAGGCCGTGCTCGCCTGCGACCGGCTGGCCGAGGCCCTGTCGCAACACAACCTGCGGGTGATCGACCGCAGCCAGGTCGAGCGCATCCTCCGCGAGCGGCGCCTCGATCCGGCCATCGAGCAGCCCATCCTGGCCTACGACCTGGTGCTTCGCGTGAGGTTCTCCGGCGGCGACCCCGGGCGCGAAACCCGGCTGGAGCTCTTGGACCTGTCGACGGGCAACGTCGTCGGCGCGCGGGCTTTCGCGCAGGCCCAGGCCGACACCGAGCAGCAGCTCGCGGCGATGGCGGCGTTCTGCGAGGAGGTGGCCCGCGCGGCCGTCGCGACGCCGCGCGAAGGCATCCTGACCGTCCGGCCGCTCGGCGTCGTCAACGCCGACCGCCTGGCCCGGCTGGATCCGTACTGTCGGCGGCTGGACACCGCGCTGGAGCAGACCATCGGCCGGTGCCCGCAGGCGCGGATCGTCCGCCACCTCGAGGCCATGACGAGCAAGGAGGAGTCGCTGTTCCTCTTGATGGGCCTGAGCCGCCTGCCGGGCGGCCGCCAGTTCGCGCCGCAGGCCGACGTGACGGTGGAGACCGAACTGGTCGAGGTCGAGTCCGAGGGGCGGACGTTCGACGAAACGCTCCTGGAGCTGCGCCTCCGGGTGACCGGCCGCGGCGGGGCCGAGGCGGCGTGGGAGCCGCACCGCAGCACGGTGGCCCGCTGGCCGGAGCTGGTGGTCTCGGCGTGCGGGCAGTTGGGTCGGCAGGTCGGGGCCGCGCAGCCGGCGGGAACCGCGGCCGCCGAGGACGAGATGGCCCGGCGCCGCCGGCAGGCCGAGGCCGAAGTCGCGGCCGCCATGCGCGAAAAGGGCAAGTACGTGGTCCCCGATCCGCAGCGCCTGGCCACGGCGGCCAAGCTGGACCCGACCAACGAGGAGGCCGCCTTCTGGCTCCTCGGGAGCGCGATGTTCCATCCCCGGTCGACGCCGGAGATGCAGCCGCGCGTGCCCGCCGAGGCCCTGAGCTACCTCGAGCGGTTCCAGTCGACGTCGAAGCGCCGCAAGCGGGCGTCGTACCTGGCCGTCGCCGCCGTGGAAAACCGGTCGCTCGAGCCGCAGCAGGTGCCCATCCTGCGCCGCATCGTCGAGATCAACCTGAGCGGCCGCATCGGTCAGTACGAGAACATTACCAGCCGCGTCATCGTCCGCGTGCTGGCGGGCATGAAGGACGCCGGCGCGTCGTGGGACGAGCGGAAGCAGTGGCTCACCTGGGCGGTCGAGCGCGTCGACGCCCTGGAGAAGGACATCGGGAAGGTCGGCACGCTCTACCGCAGCAACGTCCTCTACGGCCTGCTGATGACGAGGGCCCTGGCCCTGAGCGCCGCAGCCGACGCCGGCGACGTTGCCATGGCCCGGCCGCTGGTCGAGGGCCTGATGACCCGCAACCAACTGATGGCCTGGTGCAGCATGTCGTACCACGTCATCGGCGTCACGCGCAAGGCTGTCGCGGCGCTCAACGACGCCGCCCTGTCGGAACGGTTCGAGACCTGGGCCAAACCGCTCACGACACCGGTGCACCACCTCTCGATCAAGTGGCCGGACCCGCCGGTGTACGGCGACCTGGCGGCCGCGGACGTGCCGGCGAGCCGGTTTCGCAGCGCGCTGCCGCTGGTCATCGCCGAGGGCAAGCTCTTCGTGGCGACGGGGCAAGGCGGGGCGAGCCGCGACGTGCTCACCGGCCGGGTGGCCAAGAGCAGCACGAATCACGGGCTGGAGTACATCCCGCTCAACGATCGCGGCGCGCCCGTGAGCGGGATCATCCCGCTGCCGGCGCCGCCGGGCGAGGGGAACACGGTCGTCTCCGGCGCGGCCTTCGCCGCGGGCAGGCTCGTCGTCTCCACGCGGAACAAGGGGGTGCTGGCCTACCACGTGGCCGCGAAGAGGTGGAAACACTACGACAGCGAGGCGGGGCTGCCGCACCTGAGCGTGCACAGCGTGCTGGCGCTCGGCGGGCCCGAGGTGCTGTGCGCCGGCGGGGAAGTGGGCATGTGGCGGTACATGTACAAGCTCAACGTGGATGCGGGAACGGTCACCGTGATTCGTCGGGCGGAAGGCAGGGCGCAGCGGGGCGACATCCCCATCGGGCGATACGAGTACCTCTGGCGCAACGGGGATGTGGTCATGGCCGCGTGCAACAGCGGCCTGATCACCGACGTGCTGGGCCCCAAGGCGGCGTTTCGAAGGGGCTGGCCGGGCATGTCGTCCCACGGCTGGCGGCCGATATCCAACTCCGTCAAGGCCATACCGGCCGGCGTCGTCGTGTGCCGCGGGCGCCGCTGGGTTGGCGGGAACGCGGGACTGGCGGAGGTGGACGACTCGGGCAAGGTCCTGCGAACGTGGAGCAACCGTCTGCACTTCGTGCCGTATGGAACGCGGTCATCCGGCCTGATCACCGCCTGTCTGGACACGGCGAGCGACTTCCCCGGTGACCGCCGCTCCAGGGAATACGACTTTGTCGTCGGCACCGAGACGCACCTGTTCCTGATCGGGCACGGTGGCCAGGTGCTCTGCTACGACCCACAGAAGGACCTGTGGTACGGCCCTCTGCCGCTGGTTCGCGCCGACTACGGCCTGAGCGGCAAGTCTGGCGCGTGGCTCTGCGGCGAGAGGGAGCTGGTCTATCTGGAGCCCGAGCCGTTCGTCGCCGAGGCCGAGCGCGCCGGCCGCGTGATGTCCACCGACGACGTTCGCCGGCGCAAGCTCGAGCTGGCCGAGGCGGCCGCGCCGCTCGAGGCCGTCAAGTACCTGATCCTGATGCACGACCTGGACGCCGCCCGTGAGCGCCTCGAAGCCTACCTGGCTGCTCACCCGCAGGATGCCGACGCACTGTACCTGATGGTTGTCCTCCACGACGCGTGGTGCCTCAACCAACCCGGCGAAGCGCTGGCGTGGTGCGAGAAGCTGGCCGCCCACGACGACCCCGGAGCCGCCTGCACGGGCTATTACGAGAGGTTCCGCATTCGGCGTGGTCAGCGGCAGTGGGACGAGGCCGTCCGGGCTGGCGAGGCCCTGCTGGAACGGTTCCCGAACCTCAACCACATGGAGAGCGAAGTGGCCCGCTACATCGGCAATGCCCGGCGCGCCCGGGACCGCGAGCAGGCCCAGGCCTCTGAAGCGCCCAAGGACGAGTAGCCGCCGGCCGAACGGCCGCGCAGGCTCGACAGGATGATCGAAGGACAAAAGCCATGAACTGCCGCCTCGTCGCCCTTGTCGCCGCGC
>Ga0272441_10012313_pt1 | contig 12521 bp, 7 predicted proteins | sample SSMProp6N_FD_193582 | JGI IMG/M metagenome (GOLD analysis project Ga0272441, IMG submission 193582) | Marine sediment archaeal communities from Little Sippewissett salt marsh, Falmouth, MA, United States - SSM-Prop-6N | ecosystem: Environmental > Aquatic > Marine > Wetlands > Sediment ...
TGCACCTCGGCCAGGTCGAGCGACCTACCTCGCACCACCACCGAGCCGGTCGGGTCCTCGTTCGGCCGGGCGATGTACATGACGAGATGGACGTCGGAGCCGCCCACCTTCAGGGCCAGACCATCGGTCGCCAGCCGCTCATGATCGTACACCACGGGCCCGTCCAGGCGGACGTCCCGGCCCAGCCACCGGATACGGGCGGCGTCGAAGCGGAGGCGACACGACTCGACCTCGGTACCCCGGGCGTCGGCGGCCGCCTCCAGGTTCACCGCGACGGCCCCGGTGGGCTCCAGGTCGGCCAACCGCCACGGCAGCAGCGAGGCGAGGAGAGCGGCGTCCGGCACATCGGCCTCCAGCCGCAACGTCCAGGCATCCGGTGCCTCAAGCACGAGCAGCCGCGGGTTGTCGAACAGCAGCCGGGCGGAAGCCGACGCCGTCGCCTCCGCCACGTGGACCTGCACGTCCTCCACGATCATCTCGCCGGGCACCTCGCCGTACCGGACCTTGAGCCGGGCGGACGCAGGCGTTCCGGCATCCTTGACGGTGACGGGCTCGTCGCGTGCGCCCCGGCCGGCGGCCGCCGACACCCGGCAGTCGGTCGCATCGAGGTCCAGGTCCATGCGCCCGCGGGTAGGTGTGCCCGCGAGGGTGAGGGTCCAGGTGGTGGTGCCCTCCAGGCCGCATCGCTCCTGCAGCGGCGCCAGCCACGGTAGCATCCCGTGGAGGGCGGACCCGTGCCGCCAGTCGCCCTTGACCGTGACGTCGACGTCGCCGAGCGCGGCGGCGAGACGGACGGACCGCTTGACCGGTGCCACCAGACCCGCCCAATCGAGGCGGACCCGGCCGTCGGCACGCGTCACGGACTCGCCCAGGTGAACCTCGGCCGGAGCGAGGCGGACCTCAAGCCAGCCGTCGGCACGGGGCACGACGTCGCCCGCCACGCGCCCGCGGAGTACCCGGCCGGCCGGCTTCGTCAGCAGGCCGCCCAGGTCCAGGGCAGTTTCCGTCAGGTCGAGTTCACCGGTGGCCTGGAGCCCGTCCGGGCGGAGCGAGAGGACGAAGCGTCCCTGGCTGCGGCCATCGGCCCGCTTCTCGGTCAGCACGTCGGCCAGCAGCGGCGAGAGCGCCGTGGCGCGCTTCAGGTCTGAAACCTCGGCCTTGACCTCGATGGTGCTCTTCGGCGCAAGGGTGACGTCGACGGAGGACCGGGGCCTGGGTGCCGGCTCGGCGGCCCCGCCGGCCGCCGGCTCGCCGTCCTCCGCAGCCGGCTGCTCCTTCCACCGGGCCACGAGGGTCACCTGCCCCAGAGCCGACAGATGCACGCCGGGCAGGTCGAGGTCGGCCTCGCCCTCCACGTGTTTCCAGCGGCCGGTGTGCCAGAGGCTCGTGAGCGCGAGCGAGGCCGGCCCGCCGGCCGGTTTGACCAGGTACCGCCCGAGGCGGAGGTCCATGTCTCCGAGGCCGGCTTCCATGTGGGTGCGGAGTCGCCCCTCGGCCAGGTCGGCCGCCACGTCGAAGACCGCCCCACCGGCCAGAGGCGCCGCGCCTTCAAACCGCCCGGGCGCCAGGATGGCCCCGGCCTTGGCCAACCCCTCGAGCGTGAGGGTCCCCTCGAACCGGCCGACCGGCTGCTCGTCTTCCTTCCGCGGCCAGTCGATCCGGGCCGAGCCGTCCCATACGACCGAACTCTCGCCGAGGCGGACAGCCAGCCGCCGCACGTCGGACCGGCGGACGGCCGGCCAGAGGGCGGCGTCGGCGTCCAGGCGGGCGAGGATGCCAGCCGGTTTCTTCGACCCGCCGGGCACGCGCAGGTCCAGCGCCGCCCCCGTCAGGTCCGCGCGAAGGGCCGCCGTCCACCCCTCGGCGGCCGAGGGACGGCGGCCGGAACCGGCGGACGCACCGTCGCCAGCCCCGATCGGCTGAAAGGCACATTCGAAGCGGCACGGGCCGCGGACCTCCAGTGACCCCAGCCCCCGGACGAGCCCCGGCACCAGAGCAAGCACACTCGCCGTGTCCTGGACCTCGGCGGTCGCCGTGGCCTGCGCCCCCGCCAGGAAGGAGAGAGGCCCCGGCGCGCCCGACCCGTCCGCAGCGCCCTGGGCGTCCGGGCCGGTCCCCGCGACGGCGTCGACCAGACCGCCCACCGGCACCGTTCCCTTCAGGCGAAGGTGGGCCCCGGTCGCCTCGACGTCGAGCAGGGCATCGGAGAGAGTCCGAAACCGCCGGTCGCACGTTCCCTCCAGGCGAAGGCGGAGCCGGTCACGCTCCTGCTTCTCGAACCGCCCGTCGGCCACCATGATCGAGTCGCTGAGGTCGGCCGAGCCGTTGACGCGGAGACCCTCGGCGGCCGTCTTGACCTCCAATGTGACCCGGGCCTTGCCCCCCAGACGGTCGAACGTCTCGACGAGCGGCCGGAGCGGTGCCGCGTTCTGGCACAGGGGTCCCCAGGTGACGGTCCCGTCGGCGCTCAGGTCCAGGGCCGGGAGCCTCCTCGGCTGGCCGGCCCCGCCCTCGGCCGTCTTCTCCGAGGCGGGACTGGACGGCGCAACCGTCCCGGTCACTTTCAGATTCAGCCCCGGGGCCGAGAAGGTCACCATGTCCAGCACCACGGGCCACGCCGACGACGCCCGGTGCAGGCGGAACCCCAGGATGGCCTCCGGCAGGAGGTTCGTCGGCGAACCGTCCCCCTCGGCGGGCCACGCCAGGCGGCCGGCCTGGACGGCGCCTTCGGCGCTCCAGGTGCCCCGCCCCACCGTGGCCGACATTCGACCGGATGTCTCGCGGAGGATCCCGGCCACGGGCGAAGCGGGCGCCACGGCCGCCCACAGGCGATCCCACGGCAGGTCCGACCACTCGGCCTTCAGGCTGCCGACCGGCATCTCGTCCGGGCCGACGTGGAGCCGGTCCAGGTTGGCCGTCAGCACCACCCGGCCACAGCGGCGTGACTTCGTGGCCTGCGGTCCGGAAACGGCCTCCGACGCCTTGCCGGGCTCACGGCATAGGTCGGCCGAGAGGCTGACGTACCCGTTGCCGGTGCCGCTGAGTTCCCCGACGCTGGCGTGGACGTTCTCGAAGTCGAGGCGTCCGTCCGTCCGCCGGTTGAGGAAATGGACGCGGGCGCCGCCGACCTGGATCACCCCCACGTCGAGGGGCTCGCTCTCCAGGAAGTCAGCCACGTTCAACCGGCCGTCCTTCTCCAGGACGAGCCAGAGTTCCAGGCCCTCGAAACGGAGGCTTTCGAGGTGTGCGCTGCTTCCGGCGGCGGCGTGGGCGGCCTCGGTCGGCGTGAAGAGGACGGTGAGGCGCTCGACCTCGGCCAGGGGGCCTTGGCCGTCGCGGCGGGCGATGCGGACGCCGGTGGCGGTCAGCCCCTCCCGCCAGTCCAGGCGGGCCGACGTCACGGTCACGGGTCGGCCGAGGCGCTCAGACAGCAGGTCGGCCACCTCGCGACGTACGGCCGAGGCAGGTAGGAGGTCCGGTAGAAAGACCAGCACCACGGCCGCGGCGACGACGGCCACCGCCACGAGGAGGGCAAGCCACTTGAAAAGGCGGGCGCGGGATGTCGGGGTGTCGTTGTCGGCCATCGGTGCACTCCGACCGCCAAGGGTACCGGTTTCCGGCGGGCGAGTCCAGACGGTGCGCGGACGATCACACCAGCAGCCGGGCCACCTCGGTGGCGTGGACGGCGGTGCGGCCGGCGAGTGCCTTCGGCACGGGCGATGCGATGAGCACACCCCACCCGCGGCCGTCCTCGAGCACCAGACCGTGCGATCCGCGCACCCGCTCGGCCGAGAGCGGTACGCGGCGGGTGCCCGGCTCCACGAACAACTCCGCCGCGTCGAACCCCGGTTTGGCGTGGATGTCCACCGTGGGGGCGAACGCCGGGGCCTTGGCATCGTCCAGCCACCAGTAATACGTGAAGTGGGCGTCGGGCTCGGCGAGCAGCACGAGGTCGCCGCTCCGTGGATGGTCGAGGCCGCGCTCGGACAGGTCCGCGCGGGCCAGTACCTCGGCCACACCGTCCAGACGGGCGAGGCACCGCCGCGCCTTCCGCCGGTCGGCCTCGGGGTCCAGCGACGCCGGGAAGTAAACGTGGGCCACCTGGTTGTCAACCACGGCCAGCGCCCGGCAATCTCCGGGATGGAGGTACTCCCGGCCATCGATCCCTCGAACGGCCAGGAGGCCGGCCTCGCGTAGCGCCCGGTTCGGCGCCACCGGCCGCGAGACCGGCAGGAAGGCGTACTCCGAGAGGACGAGCACGCGGGCGCCGTCTTCGTCTGCAGCGGCCAGGAGTGGGGCCAGGAGCGGGTCCAGTGCCGCGGCCGCGGCGCGATGGGCCTCCGAGTCGGGCCCCTCGCGGTGGCCCGAGTAATCGAGATGCGGCAGGTAGGCAAGGAGGAGGTCCGGGCGCTCCTGGCGCCAGACGGCAAGAGTGGCGTCGGCGATCCATCGGCTGGCACCCAGGCCGGCGAGCGGGCCCCAATAATCCATGAGGTTGAACGGCCCGCGCGGGCGGCCGGGCGCCAGGGCCGAGTCGCCCTCGGCCAGGCGGCGGTACAGGTCTGCGGGACGCGAGTAGACGTCCTGGATAAGCCCCTCGGGGCCGTGGACGGGCTTGGGCGTCAGCAGGACGTCGGCCGAGCCGTACATCGACTGCTGCCAGAACAGCATGGCGACCTTTGGCCGAGCGGCTTTCCGATTTCCGGTTTCCGATTTCCGGTTTGCGTGGCCCCACGCCCGTGGCACTCCCAGGAGATGGGCGGACTGTTCCCAGAACCGCACCTCGGCGGTGTCCGGGAAGTAAAGGCCGTTTGCGACGATGCCGTGACCGGGCCCGGCCCGGCCGTGGCCGGGGGGCCGGCCGGTCGTCAGGGTGGCCTGCATGGGGCACGTGGTGGCAGGGAGGGCGGGCTCCAGGTCGAGCAGTGCGCCGGCGTCGGCCAGGGCACGGAGGCAGGGGATGCGCGGGACGAGGTCCCGTCCCAGGCCGGCCACGTTGATGACGAGTGTTGGCGGCATGGGTCTCTTGTAGGCCAGGGCGGCAGCGCGGTCAAACCAAAAGGCGGCCGTCGTCGATGAAAAATACTTGCGGCCGCGGCGATTTTTTGGTCCATCATAAATCGGGACTTGTTTAATGACACGCCTGTCGGGGTTCGGCCTGTGGGCCGGGGCCCCGGCGCGGCGAGGGTGGCCCGCTGCACGGCCCGGCGCGGCCGCCGCTCCGACCTCGGGGCCGTCCGGAGATGCAAGACATGAAACGTCTCACATGGTGGGCCCTTTCGCTGGCGGCAGCCGCGGTGCTCGGCCTGGCCATAGCCAACACCGCCCAAGCTGGCCGGAAGGAAGGCGACACAGGCCAAAAGGAAATCAAGGCCCACAAGGCCGGGAAGAAGTCGAGCGGCCTGCGAGGCGAGTACGCCATCCTGGCCAGCGAGTGCAACCTCACCGCCGAGCAGGAAGCCGCCCTCAAGGCCAAGGTCGAGGCCCGCAACCAGGCCATGGCCGAGTGGCAGCAGGCGCACGGCGAGAAAGCCCTCGACATCAGGAAGGCCATGAAGGCCGCCAAGGACGCCGGCAACAAGGAGGAGATGAAGCGGCTCGGCGAAGAGATGAAGGCCCTCTCGACGGAACGCCGGCAGATGGAAGAGAAGACGATGGCCGCCATCTACGCCATACTGACGCCCGAGCAGAACACCACCTGGGCGGGCTTCCGCCTGTACCGCCAGGCGATGGGGTGGTGCAAACGGGCCGGCCTTTCGGAAGAGCAGCAGGCGACGATCCGCAAGATGGCCGACGCCCGGGCCAAGGAACTTGCCGACGCCTCCGACGAGAAAGCCCAGCGCCAGATCAACATCGCCCTGCGGGAGGAGATCGAGCAGAGCGTCCTGACGGCCGAGCAGCGTGAAGCGCTGGCAAAAAAACCGACGAAGACCAAGCCCGAGAAGCACGCCGGCGGCGCCGAGAAGAGCAAATAGGACGCCAGCGGGAAAGGCTGACGCGCGACGCCTTTCGCGCGGCCCGGAAAGACCGAACGCCACGGCCACAAGGGGTCGTGGCGTTCGGTCTGCGCAAAAAAGGCGCGGCGGACCGGGGAAGCCCGCCGCGCGCGAAATCCCCTACTCGAATTTCACCTCAACGAGGTGGGCCGAGCAGGAGATGCAAGGGTCGTACGCCCGGACCAGCATCTCCAGGAGGTGGGTAATCTCCTCCTGCGACTTTTCTTCGTCCATCAGTTGCGGGATCCAGGCCCGGAAATCGGCCTCGATGTTGGCCAGGTTCTGGTTCGTCGGAATGACGAGGTTCGCCCCGGTCACGATGCCCTTGTCGTCATATTCATAGTGGTGGACCAGGGTGCCGCGGGGCACCTCGACGACGCCGACGCCCTCGCCGCTGCGGCCGTCGGGCCACGCCAGCGGGGGTTTCTCGTCCTGGATACCCGCCTCGAGCAACTCGTCGAGCAGCCGCAGAATGTCGTAGTAGCAGTGGACCGACTCGATGATCTGGGCCGTGTTGTTGTGGAACGGGTTCGTGTTCGGGCCGGCGAGGCCGAGTTGCTCGGCGGCCTGTTTCGCCTGCGGCAGGAGTTGGGTGTGGTTGTTGTTGAACCGCGCCAGAGCCCCGACCATGAGGCTCTCGCGCTTATTCTTCACATGCTTGGCCGAGGAATGCTGGACGACCGTTTCGTGGATGATCTCGGCGTAGTCGTGCTCGTCCACACGGTCGCCGTCGCTGGTCATGAGGTCGCCTTTGAAAAAGGCGTACTCGTCCGGGTGAGTGATGGACTCGTACTCGGTCTCGCGCTCGAAGGCGGGCGGGGTGAGCGTGGCGAAAAGGTCGACGGTGGCCTTGACATCGTCCTCGAAACTCGCAATGTGGTCCCGCAGTTTCTTCAGGTCCCGCAAGGTCGGCAGTTTCATGTACCCGCCAGGCACCATGCTGACGGGGTGGGTGTGCCGGCCGACGAGGGCCTGGCAGATCTCGTGCGATAGGCCCTTCAGGCGCATCGCCCGCAGGACCACATCGGTGTGGGTCTTGGCCAGGGGGATGACGCTCGGAGCCCCGAAGAAATCCGGGGCCACCAGGAAATAGCAGTGGAGCCAGTGGCTTTCGAGTTGCTCGGCGTGGAGGACGATCTTTCGGAGCCGCTCAGTCTGCTCGCTGATCTGGATGCCCATCGCGTCTTCGGTGGCCCGCAGGCTGGCGGTGCCGTGCCCGCACGCACAGATGCCGCAGATGCGTGTGGTCAGGAACATGGCGTCCTTCCACGAGCGGCCGCGGAGCATCGCCTCGAAGAAGCGGGGCGATTCGGTCACCTCGAACCGGGTGTCCACGAGTTCGCCGTCGCGGACCGTCGCGACGATGTTGCCGTGGCCCTCGACGCGCGTCACGTAATCGACGCGGACGTCCATGGATTTGGCAGCCTGGGTCATGCGATCGTTACTCCGTTTGCTGGTGCCGCGGCACCGGCGGCTTGTCGCGCTCCCCTCCGGGTCGCGGCTAAAAGGTGCGAAATCGCCTCACTTCATCTTCTCGACCTGCTCGTAGTTGCCCTGGAACAGGCTGAACTCGCGGAAGACGTCCTCGACCGTGAGGCCGAACTCGGCCATCACGTCCTCGGCCGCCTGCGTGTTTGGGTCGTCGACGAGTCCCCGGCACCCGATGCACTTGTGCCCCGCGCTCGGGCACAGGAAAGGGGCGCAGCCCGCCCGGGTGACCACGCCCAGGCACGGGATGCCCTTGTGCCACAGGCAGACGTTGCCGGCCAGTTTGCAGTCGACGCATACGGGGTAGTTCGGCTGGCGATAGGGCTTGCCCATGAGGAGGCACTTGGCCGCTTCAAGGAACTCGTAGGTATTGATCGGGCACCCGTGGATCTCGGCGTCGACCTTCACCTCGGCCGACAGCGGCCGGGTGGAGATGTGCGGGAACCAGTCCTTCTTGTCGCCGTAGACGTACTCAGCCACGTCGTCGGGGTCCTGGAAATTCTTGACCGTGTTCACGCCGCCGATGGTGGCGCAGGCGCCGAGGGCGACGAGTACGTCGGTCTTGGCGCGGATGGCCTGGATGCGCTCGATGTCGTGGGGCGTGACGATCGAGCCCTCGACGAAGGTAATGTTGTAATGGTCGGCGTCGCCGTCGGAGGCCTCGCGAAAGCGGACGATGTCCGCCCGCTCCAGGATGGGCAACAGTTTCTCGTTGGCGGCCAGCACCTGGAGTTGGCACCCCTCGCAGCATGCCAGCGAGAAGAACGCCAGTGTAGGCTTGTCGGCCATGCGTCTGTTCCTTCCGATCGCGCTTCGCTTTATCTCGCGGCTCTGCCATCTCAAATCTGAGATCTCAAATCCCAGACATGAAAGTTCAGATGCCTTCCCTCAGCCGCTTCACCTGCTCGTACGTGAAAACCGGCCCCTCGCGGCAAACGTACGTGCCGCGAATCTGGCAGTGCCCGCACTTGCCGATGCCGCACTTCATATGCCGCTCCAGCGAGCAGATGATGCGGCCCTCCGGGATGCCCTCGGCCAGCGCTTCGAGCACCGTGAACTTGAACATGACGGGCGGCCCCACGATGACGGCGTACGTCTGGGCGGGGTCGAGGTCGATCTTCGAGAACAGTTTCGTAATCACCCCCACCTTGCCGTCCCACGCATCGTCGGGCCGGTCCACGGTGACGAGCGTCTCGACGTCGTCGCGGCCGGTCCACGCCTGGAGTTCGTCGCGGAAGAGGAGCAGGTTCGGCTCGCGCGCCCCGACGAGGATGGTCACCTTGCCGTAGTCGTCGCGCTTGTCCAGGACGTAGCGGATGAGGCTCCGCGTGGGCGCCAGGCCCAGCCCGCCCGCCACGAACAGGACGTCCTGGCCCTTCATCTCGTCGTAGGGAAACGTGTTTCCGAACGGCCCGCGGATGCCCAGCCGGTCGCCCTCGCCGAACTCCCGCAACTTGTTGGTCACGAGGCCGACGCTGCGGACCGTCAGTTCGAACCCCTTGCCCTGGGTCGGGCTGGAACAGATGGAGATGGGGGCCTCGCCCACGCCGAAGACCGTCACGCCGACGAACTGGCCGGGCTCATAGTCGAGCGTCCCCTCCTCCATCTCGAGATGGAAAAACCGCTCCGTCTCGGTCATCTGCTCGGCCGAGGTGATGCGTGCCATGCGCGGCACGTACGGGCTCTGGGCCGACGCGCCTGCCTGCATATCGGTCTGCGTCACGGCTATCGGCTCCTTGTCATCTGATTGGAACTCGGTTACCGGCTTCCGGCAATCTGGACGTACGTGTCGCGGATGCTGATGCCCGACACACACGCCCGCTCGCACCGGCCGCAGCCCACGCAGCCCGGCCGGCCCGTCTGCTCCAGAATGAATTTGCCCTTGCGGAACATCCGGTGCCGGAGCCGGCTGGACCGTTCCTCACGGAAACTCTCGCCGCCCGCCACCTCGGCGAACGGGTCCAACTGGCAGGAATCGTACCGGCGGGTGCGGCAGCCGCCGGAGAGGTCGTCGGCGATCTCCTCGTACATGTCCCAGCAGTAGCAGGTGGGGCACGTGGTGTTGCACGACCCGCACGAGAAGCACCGCCGGGCAATCGCCTCCCACACCAGGCTGTCGTAGGAGGCCTCCAGGACCTCCGGCAGGTACTTGACCTCGTACGGCAACTGGTAATGGAAGTTGCTCCGCTTCTCCTCGGTGAACTTCTTGTGGGCCTCCATGTCGGCCTTAGTGGCCGGCCGGGCCGCCGCCGCCTCCACCAGCGCCTGGCCCAGGTCCGTCGCCACCTCCACGAAGTAGTCGTCGCCCATCGGGGTCAGCATGACGTCGTACCCCGACTCGGGGTACAACGACCCCATGTCCAGGCAGAACGAGGTCTCGTCGCAGGGGGCGGCGCAGTCGATGCCTACGATGGCCGTGTCCGCCCGGCGGGCCAGATAGTGCGGGTCCGCCACGTCCTTTGCGAACGCCGCGTCCAGCGTCCCGATGGCCGTGATGTCGCACGGATGCACGCCGAAGAGGACCTGCGGCTCGTGCTCGATGAGCGCCTCCGGCGCCGGCCCGTCGTCCAGACGGTAGGAGACCAGTTGCTGCCGCGGCGGCCAGAGGAACTTCTTCGGGCCGAGGACCGTCACCGTGTAGTCGAGCCGCACGTCGTTCGGATCCTCGATGTACTCCCACCCGAACTTTTCGTCGCTCGGGTCAGAGACGTTCGTCTCCTTCAGGACCGGCGCGGCCACCTTCCGCTCGGCCATGAGGGCCTTGACCCACGAGGCCAGATCGCTTGCTTGGAGCACCTGTGGCAACATGCGCGTTCGCCCTTTGCGTTGAGCCTATCTCAAATCTGAAATCTCAGATCTCAAGTGTGCCGTTCAGCCGCTCGGAGGACCACGGTGCGCTCCGCATTCCACACCCCGCACTCACTTCTTCCCCATCACTTCCGCCATTGTCTCGAGCAGCCGGTCCGGATCGACGGGCTTTTCCAGGAACACGTCCACCGGCATGTAGTCGGCGTCGGTTTCGGGCGAGAACTCGAACCCCGTCTTCTGCGACACGCTCGTCAGCATGATGATGGGGATGCCGGCTGTCGCCTCGTCGCCCTTCAACTCCTGCGCCACGTGGAACCCCTCGGTGTCTTTGGCCATCATCACGTCGAGCAGGACGCAATCGACGCCGCCCTCGCGGATGCGCGAGAGGCCGTCCTGCCCCGTCAGGGCTGTCGCCACGTCGTACCCGGCCCCCTCGAGAACCACCTTCGTGGCCTCGACGACATCGGGGTCGTCGTCGATGATGATGACGGTCTGCTTATCCTCTGCCATGAGTGATGCTCCGTGTCTCCGCGTGGTTCCGGAACCCGTTCGGGGCGGCGCCGGCGGGGATTCACGACCCGTCGTCGGCTCGCCGCGGGTCGGGCAGGCCGCTGTGAAAGGTTTCACAGAGGCCGCCAAAAATATATACCCGCCCCAGCGTTCAGCCATTGTACCGCTGCCGACCACGTTGTCAACCCACTTGCCCACGTTTTTTTCCTTCCAGGCCCCACCAGACCTTGACAGCTGGACTCCTCGGGGCGAACAATCCTCAAGCAAAGGGAGCACCAGGATGAGACAGAGCCAGCCGTTTGTGCGAGCCTGCATGGGCGTCGTCGCGGCGAGCGTTCTTCTGTGGTTGCCCGAAACGACGCAGTGTCTTTGCGTCGGCCGCGACGGTCCGTACACCTCCGTATTGAAAGGAGACCACGTCCCGGCCGCAACCCTTCGCTTCTGTCCTTGCTGCCAAACGTCCGCCGGGCTTGCAGGGCGGCCATGCCCGTCCCCCCGCGCCGCGGCGCGGGGCCCCTACTGTTCGGCCAAACGCTGCGCGTGCCGACACGGGGACTGGCTGACCTCAGACCTGCCGAAACACCTCCGCACCCTGCGGCACCTTTCGCGGCCCGACCGTGTGGCCATCCTGGCATCCCCCGCCCGGCCCGCTTCCGCATCCTGGTCATCGTCCGAAGCGCATGCCCTGCCCCATATCCCCCCTGGCGTCGAGGGCCGGTTGAACATACTTTACTGTTCGTTCCTTTGTTGAGACGCCTCCAGTCCCGTCATGGCGCGCCGTCTCAGGCGAGCAAGATCCGGCGGGGAAAGACCGGGCTCAACAAACACCTATTATGGGAACGAACGCAAGGAGCAAGACCATGAACACGCGAATCGCCATTGTGGCGGCTGTCGCACTCGCGGCGACAGCCCTCGTCGGTGCCGGTGTGACCAGCAGCCTCTCCGAGGTGACCCCCACGGCAACCTGCACGTGCGGAAACTGCACGTGTGCGGATTGCACCTGCACCAACTGTACACCGGACGCCTGTCAGTGCAACGCTTGCACCTGCGGCCAGTGCACGTGTGAGGATTGCACGTGCACGGATTGCGGCCCAGGTGCCTGCACGTGCCGCGGATAACGGCGGCGGCGCACGGCAGACAGAGAGGCCCGGGGCCTTATCCCCGGGCCTCTTTCATTGACCATCCCGTGAGGTGCGGCTCGGCGGCCTCGCCGCCACCTCCGTCCCTCGTCCCTCGCCGTCAACAGATGCGCGGGAGGTCCTCGCCGTACGGCATCTCCAGGACGCGCTCGCCGCCGATGCGGGTCCGCAGCGTGACCCGCGGGCCGCGGGCGGGCTCGGGGAGGACCTCGCCGATCTCAGCCGCCTCCCGTCCTAGCGGATGGCCCTGCATCGCCCCCAGTGCCGCCTCCACCTCGTCCGGCGCGACCACGACCACGAACTTGCCCTCGTTCGCGACGTTCAGCGGGTCCAGGCCGAGCGCTTCGCACGCGCCCGCCACAGCCGGACGGACGGGCACGCCCCCCTCCTCGATCCGCATACCGACGCCGGCCGCCTCCGCCAGTTCGTTGACCGCGGCCGCCAGGCCCCCGCGGGTCGGATCCTTCAGCACCCGCAGGCCGGGGCACACCGCCAGCAGGACCTCGGCCAGCGGCCAGAGCGGGGCCGCGTCACTCGACACGGCCGACTCGAACCGCAGCCCTTCCCGCCGGCTCATCAC
>Ga0272441_10012315_pt1 | contig 12520 bp, 11 predicted proteins | sample SSMProp6N_FD_193582 | JGI IMG/M metagenome (GOLD analysis project Ga0272441, IMG submission 193582) | Marine sediment archaeal communities from Little Sippewissett salt marsh, Falmouth, MA, United States - SSM-Prop-6N | ecosystem: Environmental > Aquatic > Marine > Wetlands > Sediment ...
GATGAAGCCCAGTGGATTTTATCAAACGTACCCGGAATTTCGGTTGTGGATGATTTGGAAAATCATCAGTATCCACTGGTAATCAATGCGGCCGGACAGGATCATTGTCTCGTGGGCCGTATCCGTCAGGATCCGAGTGTGGAACACGGTCTGATTCTTTATGTTGCCGGAGACAATCTGCGTAAAGGGGCAGCACTGAATGCGATACAGATCGCAGAAACCATTATCCAAATGGATTGAGGATGATTAGTGAATTTTACCAATGCGTATGCAGACAGTATTCGGGCTGAAGCGTATGCCCAGCTTGAGTTTCCCGGGTGTTATTATCTGGCCTACCGGGACTTGCCGGAGATTATCCTGCGCCATGTTACCGGCAAAAATGCACTCGATTTTGGATGCGGTACCGGCCGGTCGTCCCGTTTTTTAAAAAGGCTCGGTTTTAAGGTCATTGGTGTGGATATTGCTGAAAATATGATTTCGATTGCCAGGAAGGCGGATCCGCAAGGGGATTATCGTTTGATTAGAGAAGGGCAGTTGGATGGGCTGGAAAAGGAATCGTTTGATCTGATACAGGCGATTTTTACATTTGATAATATTCCGGGTAAGGATATTCGGATGTGCCTGATGAGTCAATTAAAATCCGTGTTGAAATCTGATGGAGCTATTCTGCTGTTAGATTCGACTCCAGAGATCTATTTTCATGAATGGACTTCCTTTTCAACGCAGAATTTTCCAGAAAACCGTGAAAAAATGAGCGGCGAGAAACTGAAGATTGTGATTACAAATACGAACGATCACCGGCCAGTTGCAGATATTATCTGGTGGGATTCGGATTATCGGAATCTGTTCCGAAATACCGGACTCAGCCTCATCGCTTCATACAAGCCGCTGGGAAGAGCGAATGATCCGATTGATTGGGTGAATGAAACCGAGATTGCCCCTTGGATCATTTATATATTGAGGAAATCCGAATGAAAAAGATCCGATTCTATCAGGTGGACGCTTTTACACATCAAAAATTTAAGGGCAATCCGGCGGGAGTTGTACCGGAGGCGGATGGATTATCCGAAGATCAGATGCAGGAAATCGCCCGGGAAATGAACAATTCCGAAACCGCATTTATGCTTTCTCCAGATGCTTCGGATCATGATGTGCGTGTCCGTTTTTTCACGCCATTGACCGAGGTGCCATCCTGCGGGCATGCAACTATTGCGGCCCATTATGTGTACGCGATGGAAAAGGGACTGCACAATTGCACGGTGGTTCAGAAAATTGGCGCAGGTATTTTACCTGTGGAGATTCAGAATCATCGGTACGATTATAAAATGTTCATGACTCAAGGCAAGATTTCATTTTTTGAACCGTTTGCCGGAGAAATTGAAAATAAAATTTTGAAATCTCTGGATCTCGATCCTGAACAAAGGGAACCGCGTTGTCCGATGCAGATCGTTTCCACCGGCCATTCCAAAATAATCATCGGAATCCGCAATCGATCCGTGCTCAATGCACTTCAGCCGAATATGTCCGAATTGGCTGACATCAGCCAATCGATTCAATGTAACGGTTATTTTGTATTTACTTTTGATTCTGATTCGAAGGATATTTTGACGCATGGCCGTATGTTTGCCCCGGCCATCGGGATCAATGAGGATCCGGTGACAGGCAACGCCAACGGTCCTCTGGGAGCGTACATTGTGAAGCATCAGTTGCGCCCGACACTGTATGATTCATTTTCATTTCGCGGCAAACAGGGAGAAGCGATGGGTCGTCCGGGTGTGGTGGATGTCAATGTCAAGATTGTCAATCAAGCACCGGTTTCCGTGAATGTCGGCGGACAGGCGGTGATTTTATTTCAGACAGAGATCGAGATTTGATTGATTTTCTGAGGTATTTTACATGACACCTGGATGAGATCAGAGCCTTGATTTATAAGGATCGGCCCGGTTCTGGCTTTTAATGGATTGATTGACGAAACAGGGAGATTGAATGATAAAGAATATTGGAATTATCGGTGTTGGAGGTGTCGGTGGGTATTTCGGCGGAAAACTGGTGAAAGGATTGTCTCGAAATCCGGCCCTTAAAATATATTTTATCGCTCGCGGTGCTCACCTCGAAGCGATTCGAAATCATGGATTGACATTATCCACTGCCGATGGAGAAGACATGACATGTATGCCCGCACTGGCCACAGATCAGATTGAAATGCTCCCCCCGCTGGATGTTTGCCTGGTATGTGTGAAATCCTTTGATCTGAACAATGCAATGGTCCGGTTAAAATCTGTTATCCATGCGAGCACATGGATCATTCCGCTTTTAAATGGAGTGGATATTTACGAAAGAATACGAAATATCTTGAATAAAGGGATTATCTTTCCCGGGTGTGTTTATGTGGGCACACATATTGAATGTCCTGGTAAAGTGGTTCAGCGGGGTGGCGCCTGTAAAATTTTGTTTGGAAAAGATCCGAAATGTGCGAATACGGTTCCTGAAGAATTTATACGCCTTGCAGAAGAGAGCCGTGTCCGGTATGAATGGATGGACAATCCTTATCCGGAAATCTGGAAGAAATTTTTATTTATTGCCGCGTTCGGCATGGTGGGCGCTTGTTATAATCGAACACTCGGGCAAATCATTCAGGATGAATCATGCATCCGCGATGTTCGCTCGATTATGCATGAGATTGTCCATGTCGCTCAAAAAAAGGGTATTTGTCTGGAGGACGCGGCTATTAAAGAGGCCAATCAAAAAGCGTTTCAGTTTCCGCCTGATGCGAAGTGCTCCTTTCACCGGGATTTTGAGCAGGCGGACAAACCGGATGAGCGGGATCTGTTCGGAAACACCATCATTCGTATGGCTGAGGTGATGAACGTCCAGGTTCCTGTGACAAAACAGATCGTCGACCGACTTGAATCCCTGAAACCGAATGCAGGATTGTAAAAGAAGAAACAAGAATCAAGGAAAGCAGTGGGCCAATTGAATGATTGAGTCGATGGTTTGAAGGTCTGAAACATAAAGAAAATATTCAAGAATCAAGAGAAAAGAATAAAAGAATAAAAATCTTTTAATTTTTAATTGTGAGGGGGAATGATCGGGATAAAATGTATTGTATGCGAGAAGGCGAATAAAAAACAAACAGTCGAATTATTGTGATTATTACAGATAAAAGTAAACAATGAGAGTGAATCATGCAAGGTAAGGAAAAAGTTATAAGCGCTTTTAAGCATACCGAATGGGCAGATGCCCTACTGGCCAAAGCGTATTGTGACCAGGCGGATCACCTGATCCAGGATCGGCCCAGGTTGCTGGCTCTGCTTCAGCTCTTTTACAAAATTTTTCTTGGGCAGCGGACCAGGATAAAAGTTCTGGACCTGGGCTGTGGAGACGGTATTCTCGGTTCTACACTGAAAAATTTTGATCCATACATTGACTTGTCTGCCTGGGATGGCTCGGAAGATATGCTGATGGCTGCAAAGGCACGCTTATCTGCATGGCCTGATGTGAAGTATCAGCAGATCACCTTTCAGGAAATCATTCATAAAACGGATTTGGAAAGTGGATATGATTTTATTGTTTCCTCTTTTGCCATTCATCATCTCAGGCATAAAGAGAAACGAGCCCTGTTTGCACAAATTCAGCAGCTTTTAAACACAGGGGGATTTTTCCTGAATTTGGATACGGTCCAGCCGGATCATCCTGTCTATGAGACATTCTATAATGAAGTCTGGAGAGACTGGCTGCATCAACGTCAGGAACAATTCCTTTTGGATGAAGACATACTGACAACGCCTGAGAGAGCAAAAGCAAAACCGGAAAATCAATACGAGCCACTTTCTGTACAGATCCGTTTCTTGGAAGAAGTCGGATTTAATGATGTGGAATGTTTTTACAGGGCCGGGATGTTTGCAATGTATGGAGGGAGGAAATAAGAAAAAAACATAGGAATATAAGGGAAATAGGGGAAATATGGCTGTTGAGGCGTTGGTTGAGAGAAACGGTGAGACGGAGAATAGGAGAAAAAAAAGTTAAAAGTCAAGAACTAAGAATTAAAGAACAAAAAAATCCTTACTTTTTGAATTACAAGAGCGGATTATAGGGATAAAATGGATTGTTTGCGAAAAGAGACATGCTGAGAACCAGGAGAAAATGAAATGAAATCTGAAGTTGCAGAAATGGCGCACGCACATTTTAAATCCGGTCTGAACTGTGCGGAATCTGTATTACAATCTGTTTTAGAGTATACGGATGGTCATCAGGGGAGTGCTTACTATCGGCTGGCCACACCATTTGGTGGTGGGATCGGAGGCTGTCATGAAGAGCTTTGCGGCGCCTTGTCCGGCGGCGTAATGGCCATCGGTTATCTGACAGGCCGGAATCATCCTGATCAGGACGAAACTCTTTCGAGGGAAATTGCTGTCTGCCTGCGTAACCGGTTTCAGGAATACATAAGCTGCACACAATGCCGGTCAGTACTGGACCGGCTGGGTCCTCAGGAAAATTCGCATCAATGCGCCTATCTGGTAGCGCACACAGCCGGATGGGTGATAGACCTACTGAAACAATATAAACTGATTTCTGTAAAGGAAGAATACAATGCAAAGAAAACTCAGGTTTGTGATTAGTGATGTGTTTGCCGAATCCAAATACACCGGCAATCAGCTGGCCACATTTTTGGATGCGTCGTCTCTGACTGATGATGAAATGCAGCAGATGACCCGGGAGATCCATTTTTCCGAAACCACATTTATTTTTCCGGTGCCTCAGGAAAACGGCGGATACCGTGTGCGTATATTCACACCCGGATGCGAGGTGGATTTCGCGGGGCATCCGACTTTGGGTACAGCATCCGTGATTCGAGACCATCTTGTGCGGGAGCCTGTCGATCGGGTTCTGCTCAATCTTAATGTCGGGCCGGTGCCGGTGACATGGCAGGATCCGCAAAACAAGGACGGACTGCTGTGGATGAAACAGGTCGAACCTGTATTCGGGGAACAAATGGATGCGGCCAGGATGGCCGAAGTGCTTGGGCTTGATCCTGACAATCTGGATGCGAGATGGCCGGTGGAATCTGTATCAACAGGTCTGGCGCATTACATTGTACCCCTGAAAAATAAAATTGCACTTCAAAAGGCGAAAATTCAGCATGGTTTCTATGATCCACTGATAAATCAGTCGGATACCAAAAGTATTCTGATATTCTGTCCGGAAGGATACAATGATACACAGACGCTGGGTGTCCGTGTGTTCGATGATTATTACGGCATTCCCGAAGATCCGGCCACAGGAAGCGGCAACGGATGCCTGGCCGCCTATCTGGTCAGGCACCGGTATTTTGGATCGGAGTCCATCGATATTCAAATCGGTCAGGGGTATGAGATCGGACGCCCTTCTACTCTGGCGCTGAAGGCGGCTGCAAATCAGGACGGGATTCAGGTGCAGGTGGGCGGCAAAGTGTTGCAGATTGCAGAAGGATTATGGGATTGATCAAATCGGTGAAGAAAGGATAACGAGAATTGAGTCAGGCAGTTAAAGCGAAATGGGACGCTGAAGCATACGCCAAGCATTCATCCGCCCAGGCGAAATGGGCGGGTGAATTATTATCAAAACTCAAATTGAAGGGTAATGAATGTGTAATCGATATCGGATGCGGCAACGGCCGGAACACCCATGAAATCGCCAGCCGATTGCCTTCAGGTTCAGTGGTCGGCATTGATTCATCTGATAGTATGATTTCTTTGGCGAAGCGATCCTGGCAGAGACACAATTTGTCATTTCAGACCATGGATGCCGCGAACATCAATCTGGACCGACAATTTGATGTGGCATTCTCAAATGCGGTTCTACACTGGATTGAAAATCATCAGGCTGTTTTAACAGGTTTGAAACAACATCTGAATCCAAATGCACGGATTTTGTTACAGATGGGTGGTTATGGGAATGCCCGGGACATTGTTGAGGTGTTTGAGTCGATTATAGCCTCCTGCACATGGTCCGTATATTTTCATGATTTTCAATTTCCCTATTATTTTTACAAACATGGAGATTATGAAAAGTGGCTGCCGGAGTGCGGTTACCAGGCATTGCGTACTGATCTGATTTTCAAAGATATGATTCATGAATCTGTTTCCGGTCTCAAAGGATGGCTGATTACCACCTGGTTCCCGTATACGGACCGGGTGCCTGAAGATCGCAGGGATATATTCCTGGATCAGATTATTCAGACGTATCTGGCCGGACGTCCACTGGATCAATATGGCCGGACACATGTTCATATGGTGCGGCTTGAGGTGGAGGCGAAGGTTTCCGGGTAAAAATAGTCATCAGTCAAAGTGTCTAGATAAATAAAAAAAATGAAAAACATTCTGAAAAAATACAGAGAAAGCTATGCCGGATTGCCCAGGGAAGCCTGGTGGCTGGCTTTGGTGGTTCTGGTCAACCGAAGCGGGATGATGGTCGTTTTTTTCATGACTCTTTACCTGACCCGAAAATTGGGATTTTCAGTGGGGCAGGCCGGTCAAATCATGAGTGTCTGGGGTATGGGCTCCTTGTTCGGCTCGTATATCGGCGGATGGTTGAGCGACCGCTGGGGAACCTTCCGTGTTCAGCTTTACAGCCTGATCTGGAATGGTATTGGATTTATTGCGTTAAAACAGATGCAAACGTTTGAATCCATTGCTGTCGCTATTTTTATCACAGCGATTGTGGGGGAAGCGTTCCGTCCGGCGAATATTACAGCCTTTACAGAGATCTGTCCGCCCAAAATCCGGGCGAAAGGCATTGTGCTCAACCGGCTGGCCTCAAATCTGGGCATCGCATTCGGTCCGGCCATTGGCGGTTTCCTGGCACGCGTTAATTACAGTCTGATCTTCTGGGTGGACGGCATCACCTGCCTGGCTGCGGCATTTCTGTTTTTTGTGCTGTTTCGATCAGTACCGGAAAAACGGCTGAATCATGAAGAAGATATTCAGACAACAAGGTCACCTTTGAAAGACGGTGTGTTTCTGAGCGTGATGGGGCTTCTTTTGATCGTGGGGCTGATATTTCACCAGATTTTCAATACATGGCCGATTTACATGCGTGAGGTCAACGGGTTTCTTGAAGATCAGATCGGTCTTCTGCTGACCATCAATTGCATACTTTTGGTTCTGTTTGAAATGCCGGTGATTCACCATCTTGAAAAATACCATCCCCTGCGCAGCGTACTGGCGGGCATTGTCTTTCTTTTTAGCGGTTTTTTCCTGATTCCCTTCGGCCGAAGCTATGGTTATGCAGCTATGACCGTGGTGCTCTGGACAATCGGAGAAATGCTGGTATTCCCGCTAATCGCCACATTTATTGCCAACCGTTCAGGCGATTCGAACCGCGGCCGGTATATGGGTTTGTTCACACTGACCTTTTCCATCTGCTTTGTGCTGAGTCCGATCACCGGATCGTATGCGTATACGGTTTTCGGACACAGAATGATGTGGATGTACGCCGGCATGATCGGCATCGGGGTCTGGCTGGGATTTTTCTTTGTATACAGGCGTCTTCTGCATGTCAACAAAAGCCGACGCAGAGGCGTCATAATTGTAACAGAATAAATTCAGCATCGTGTTATCGGTACAATTCAGTGCAGAGAACGCCCGGTTTTTCTCTCCCCAAAAGCCTCTCGGATTTCGGTTCGGGGGGCTTTTTTACATCCATTTTCCTCAAAGGTACTGTGCAACAAATCACCGAAATCCCTCCCGGCTGATGACGGGCCTTGTCAGTGAGCAAACTTCCTCCTCGATCCAGAAAGCGGATCGAGGTGCCCCTTGACAGGGGAGTAAAGAATTTTTTGTTGTTTACCGGATCATCCGGTTTGATATTCAATCAAAACAAATGCCGCTGACAGGGCCTGTCCCGGACTTGCTCGCCAATCCGTTTGACGGGAACCGGGAATGGATATTTGCTCCCCCTGTCAAGGCCTGTCCCGGACCTGATCCGGGAGGGATCCTTGAAATGGAAGAGGGTTTTAGACATTGCATTCATTCACCATTTCTGTTATCTTTCAATCAATCCAAATTGAGATGTATGGATCTCTCTTTTATCAAGGGGGAGCCACCTTTTTTTCACCAGGAGAATCATCATGACTGCATTTCAGGGATTTCAGCCGGAAGCCATCCGGTTTCTGATCAAAAACCAGAAACAAAACAGAAAACCTTGGTTTGAGTCTCATCGAAGTCTCTATGAAACTTTGTTGCTGAATCCATTTCGACAGCTCATCCAGGAACTGACGCCTGCCATGATGGCCATGGATCCGGAGTTCGACATGAAACCGGCGATCAACCGCTCAATTTCCAGAATTTACCGGGACACCCGGTTTTCCAGAGACAAGTCTCTGTTTCGCAATACCATGTGGCTGGTGATCCGGCGTCTGGGTCAGGATTGGAAAACATCCGTCCCGGCGTTTTATTTTGAAATCATGCCTAAAGGGTACCGGTACGGCATGGGATTTTATCAGGCTTCACGAGAAGTGATGGACCGGTTCCGGGGCGCCATTGATAACAAGCCGGAGAAATTTAAAAAAGCTGTCCAATTTCTGGATAAATCAAATCTATTTACACTCTATGGCGATGTATACAAGCGCCGGCTGCCCTGTGAGCATGCCGAGACGATTCAAAACTGGTATCAGCGGAAATCCTTTTATCTTTCCTGTGACAGAGAGCATGATGATATTTTATATTCTCCCAGGCTGGTTGCAGATTTGATCGAAGGATTTGAAATGCTGGGTCCGCTGTACCGGTTTATTGTTCCGGTCTAAATGGTGCAACAGTGACCGCCTGCCAAGAGCTTCATATGTGGTTTTTGTTGTATTCCTTAATTTCCTGTGATACATTTATAGGAGCAGATTGAACCAGAGCTGTCGTTTTTATTTGGATCGGAGCCGTTATGTTTTTTAAAAATCGGCTGTTCATGCCAGGATATCCGGCTTTGAAAAACATTGATAGTGAAATTGAAAAATTTTAGAGATTTTTTTTGAAAATACGATACCGTTTGTATAATCGTCCCCCCAGTTTTTCCATTTCTGCTCGCATTTTAAAATTGGATTCCAGTTCATGATGGCTGTCGATGAACTGATATCCGGCTTTTTGGGCGGACGCAATGGTTTTCAATCCTAAAAGCACATCCAATCCAAGGCCCCGATACGGCTCCCTGACACCCCCCATCAGCAGATCCATCTGCTTGGATTTTTTTGCGGAATACAGGATATGGAAAATACCGATTGGAAAAAGATGCCCTTTTGAGCGGCGAATGCCTGCGCTCATATTGGGAACACCAATGATAAATCCAATCACGTCCTGTTTTAAGGTTGCAATTTTTACAAACCGCGGATCCATGATCGGTAAAAACTTGTTTGCCAGATCTTTCATTTCTGAGGCATCCAGCGGAACAAATCCATAGAGACCGGAGAAACACTCATTCATTAATTGAAGTATAGGTTGGATGAATGGCTTCATTTGTCTGCGACTCGTAAATTCAACCAATTGAAACTTTTTGCTGCGCATTATCCGGGTGTATATTTTTTGATAAAAAGGCGGAATAATGTCGGGTACAATTACTTGATAGACCACATAATCGACTTCTTTTGTATACCCTTCATTTTCAAGCAACCGGATAATATACGGATAATTGTAATATGTGGAAAGCGTCGGGGGATATTCATATCCTTCAATGAGATAACCTTCCGGATCCTGATCGCTGAAACCCAAAGGTCCTACGATCGTCTTCATCCCCTTTTCTCTGGCCCAACATTCTACATGCTGCAGCAGGTGATGGGCAACCTCCGGATCATTCCAGCATTCCAGATAGGCAAACCGTCCCATTTTCTCACTTCTTGCTTGATTGTATCGATAATTGATGATCCCCATAATTCGTCCGACAACCTCATCGTTCTGATAAGCTAAAAAGCGTATCGCTTCGCTATAAGCTGTATATCGATTTTTTTTCAGGTTGAAATAGTGCCAGTCGTCTATATAGAAAGACGGGACCCAATTTTTGTGATTCTTATGGATTTTGGCCGGGAGATAAATAAATTGCCTGAGTTCCTTTCGATTTGAAACCGGCCGGATATTAATTTTTAACGTCATCTTCAACTCGATCCATGATGGTTGAAGTGATAGCGATGGATTTCAGTTCTGGGCTGTGGGTTGGGCATGATCCAGTCCTTCAACTGTGTGTAGAGTGACAAGATAGGCACCATTCGCGTCAATATTTTTTTTGAACGGGGAATTTTAAAAGTCCCTTCAACCGATTCCTTCAGATTTATTAAATATTGGCGAACCTTCTCAGATGGCGCTTTGGCGACGGCAGTTGAAAGGAGGGGATATATTTCGATACAGAGATTTTTATATTCGCGCACCCTAGCTTGAAAAAGAGGATTTTGCGTTTGATGCAGTGTTTGGTATCCCTGATGATAAATATCCAGGATTCGGCATACCGAGGGCCCCAATTCCTCGTATTCTCTTCTGAAAAACTGATTCAGGCGGGCTTCCAGCTGCTCTGCATTAAAATTGGGATGCCTCATAAGCGCATGAAATCCATCATGGTAAATATAGGGAACGTTCAGCAGGCGATTCTCACGAACCATTCTTTCATAAAGCGGCGTTTGCGGACATGGGCTGTACATCATAAATTGCGACAGGGCGGGTTTTAAAGAGAGAAGATATTGAAAATCTTCTTCCAAAGACGTTTCATCATGCCAGTCATAACCGACAATCATCGAGGTAAGTGTGACGATCCCCACCTTTTTTAAAGCATCCGTCAAGGCTTTTGCATCAATGTTTTTCAATTTTGCATATTTTGCCCGAATGGATTCTATTCCGATCCAGGCCCCCGATAAACCCATGGTTAAAAGCTCTTCGATGGTATATTGAGATAAGCTCCTCAGGCTTGTCAGGCAGGTAAAAAGGATCGGCTTTTCGATTTCCTGACCGTTCAGTGCAATCATATCCTTCATGCGGTTTCGATCCGCCAGAAAATCTTCATCAATGACACCGATATTACGGAATGTGCTTTTCGAAAAATCAGTGGCGCGCATGACTTCGTGAATTTCGCGACCCGTTTTGAGAATGGGAACATATTTTTTGTTAAAAAAATGACTCGTACAGCAGAAATCACATCCTCGGGAACAACCCAGTCCTGCGGGAATGATGGCTTCAGGGCGTGTTGTGACAGACATGATCTTCAATGTTCTTTTAACGGGAGGAATCACATATGAATGGATTTCTTTTTGATTAAGCAGCTTACGGAAGAAATTGACGCCTTCTTCTCTGCATACAAAATCGGCATAGAGATCACATTCTTCAAGAACAGTGCCATAACCTCCCAGCACAATTTTTGTGCTGGGAGCGACCTTTCGGATCCATTGGCAGGCTTCGATTGTTTTTTGAAATGTGCACATGACGAAGCTGATTCCAACGTAATCGTATCCTCGCTTTAATTCGCGAAGCAATATTCGTTTCGTTGGATAATGCAGTACAGTCACAGGCACATCGAGATTTGCGGCGATAAATTCCAAACCCCAGCCTGTGCAGATAGTGCGGATGCTGAAAATGCCCTGCGCCCGTGTCACCTGGCTATGATACATTTCCGCCTGAATGTTTGCGGTGCAGTTATCACTATTAATACCAAGCGGGCGGTGAACTGTTGATAGCAATATTTTTTGCATTGTGTTGGATATTCTGATTTATTCATGTTTTTTATGTTTGTGTTCAGGGGCGATGTTTATGGGCGCTCCCCAAATATGATATTCCTCATAACGACATGCGGAGACAAGCCGATCATTCCAAAAAGTCTTATTTGGACAACCATCACAATTGTCCTGTTCCCCCGTATCCAGTATGTCCACAGGTTGAACAGCTGAAATAGACTGAAGATAGATTCTTTTGAACAGAATTCTTGGGTCCGAAATGACAGAGCTCCAATAGCGTTTCATTGCACTTCTAATTTCTTTATCAAAAAATGCGAGCAAGAATGCCATTCGTCCTTTTCGGTTTGCTTGCGTTTTTGTATACGCAAGATATTTGCCTCGAAAGAAATGGGAGGCGTATTGTAGTAATTCCATAGATTTACAACCTAAATTACCAAACGATTGATTCTGAGTACCCATATGGGTTCCCAAAATCCATTTTAATGAAGTGGGTAAGGCTGTCCCCCCCAGATAAGCACAGAATTTGTAGTTGGGCAATATCTTTATTATCTCTTTGTATATGTCAATAGAGCTTAAATTTTTATAGGGAACCTTTGAAACATACGGCGTTTCTCGGATATCTATTTTTCCGCCGCCAATAAAAAAATCATGAGAATTTTCCGGGGATATCATCCGGACCGGTATCAATGTCACGATATGCACTTTATCAATATTTTGAACCGCCCAGCGAACAATATCAGCTACATCCTTCAAGGTGTCTGGAAATACAGTGATATTAAATGCGCAAGAGAGGCCGCCTGCCTTTTTCAACATTTCTGCAAACTGCAGACGAAGACCATTCAGTTCGTT
>Ga0272441_10012316_pt1 | contig 12519 bp, 11 predicted proteins | sample SSMProp6N_FD_193582 | JGI IMG/M metagenome (GOLD analysis project Ga0272441, IMG submission 193582) | Marine sediment archaeal communities from Little Sippewissett salt marsh, Falmouth, MA, United States - SSM-Prop-6N | ecosystem: Environmental > Aquatic > Marine > Wetlands > Sediment ...
CCTTTTCTTTAAACATTTTCAGGTCTTATAACCCCGATAAAAGACATCGGGGTAAAGATTATTCAATTCATCGGCATTCTGCCACCTGGTTCGCATATACGAAATCGAAACTGTACTTAAATGAATCATACTGCACAGTGTTTATAGGACCGATAGACCTATAGCCTGACCGGCGGGATTAAAGGTTCAAATTATGGGCTTCTCGATCCTCCCGATGTATATCGGGACTTCGGGATGGGATTCTGAGAAATTTCAATTTCCAGGTAAAATCGCCGCATTTTTGAGCCGATTATAAGGTTAGTTATGGTGATAGTCTGGTCTCGAAGTACTTCGTGATAAGACTATATCAATTTTGATTTTGCGCCGTGACCTGCCACGGCTTGCCCGCTGCGACGCGAGCGTCACATCGCGGCGAGATGTCGCTGTCATGGTGGGAAGGATTTGTAAACTTGGACTTGAAAAAATGGCTTAGATTTCCGAAGGACGAAGTCCTTGGTTTGGACATCGGCTCATCCGCCGTCAAGATGGTTGCTCTGCGTAAAGACAACTCCGGCTACACCGTTGACGCGGCAGCAATAGCTGAAATCGCACCGAGTGACAACAGCAACCAGCGAAAAATCAATACTATCAGGGCGATTCATGACTGTTTAAAGTCGGCCGGGACAAAAAGAAAACTGGCGGTCTGCGGCATAAGCGGCCCGGAAGTAGCGGTACGAGATTTCGAGTTTCCCCTTCTGGACACCGAAGAGATTTCCGGAGCCGTCAGGCTCGAAGCCTCGCAGGTTTGCCCGTTTAATACTAACGACGGCGCCGTCGACTATCAGATTATATCCGACCTGTCGCGACGGTGTCCCGACACGGCGGACACGCAAGCGGAAACTTCCAGTCCCGCAAGTCAACCAAAGGACGCCTCGCGGCGGGATGGCCAAGCTAACGATCAAAGCGATAATAAAACAAAAGGTGTCCTTGTTGCAGCCACAAATAAGCTGATTAACAGCAAGGTGCAATTTGCCAAAGAAGCTCACTTAAAATGTGTCTTGATGGACGTGGACGGACTGGCACTTTTAAATTGTTTCAATGAGCTTGCAGATGAAGATTTACGAACTAAAGGCGCCAGGGCAATTTTAAATGCCGGCGCTTCTAACATGTCTATTGCAGTAATGGGCGCCAACGGCTGGCCTTTCATCCGTGATATGGCTTATGCCGGCAACGATATTATTGAACAGATTGCAACGGAAAAAAATATACCGACCGAGTCGGTTAAAGAGATGTTATTCGGTAATTCTCAAGCCGCCGGAGTCGAGCTTAATCATAGTTTGGAACAAGCCTGTCGCAAAGTGATTGATGACATTGACGAAACACTGCGATTTTATTCGGCCCAGGTAAAATCAACCACGGTCGACAGGATATTTGTTTGTGGGGGTTTCGCCCTTGCTGCAGGATTCGTCGAATTATTGAGCAGCCAGCTTGGTATTGAAGCTGTTTTCTGGAATCCGTTTGAAAAATTACGCTGTGATATTCCCAAACCCGGCTCGGCTCGATTGAGCTCGCCGAAGCCCGGACAGGACAACCGGCAGTATCAGGATTTCTTCACAAAGAATGGCTCGGTTATGGCGGTAGCAGCCGGCCTTGCTATGAGATCGATATGATCCGTTCCGGCAATCTCGGTTGATCCGGCACCGGACGGGAATACCGGAGACGAGAACGCAGCCTGTGGCTTACTCGTCAATCCCGAAATATTTCGGGAAAGGCAAAAACTAATATGGCAAAAAAAGAACAAGGAATGTTTACGATAGACTTACTTAACGGCCGGGCCGTTCCGCTCAAGAGCAGGCCGGGTGGGATTGCTATTGTCGCAGTGACCGCGGCAATGCCGATTATCGTCGCTATTGCGATGCTCGGTGTTTATCTGCAGAATGATATCATTTTATCTGTCAAAACACAGGAAGAAACCAGATGGGACGAACAGATTAACAAATTGTCGGGCGCTGTGGAATGGAAGCAATTAATCGATAAAGAGCAAGCTATTTACAACAATTGTTTGGCCGAAGTGCGTTCTTCTATAAGCAGGCACACCCAATGGTCGCTTGTTTTACTGACATTAGTTGAAAACATGCCGGACTCGGTAGTTCTGACCGGAATGGACATTCAGAAGCAAACCAATAAAAAAATGGTCCCGAACAAGGATGTTCCCGACGAGATGATAGAAATCAACATCCCGTCAAGAACATTGTTGATAAGAGTCAGGGGCAGCTCGCAACACGATTGCGTACAGGAGGTCAAAGAGTTCGGTGACCGTCTTCGCTCGTCGGACTATCTGGGGCCTAAGCTCGAGAACATTACATATACACAGCAGTTCGATACGATCGAAGGAAAGGAAATCGCCTTTCACGAGATAAGGTGCATCTTTAAGCCGGGATTTTAAGATGGTTTTCATTAATACCTATAGGAAATATTTTATAACAGCAGCTTCGATATGGGCAGTCTGCCTGCTGCTGTTTCTGCTGATTTTTGTATTCGTGATAGTGCCACAGAAAAATACCAGGCAACGGATCGAAAACAGACTCGCCGAAAAAAAGCAACTACACGAATCCGCACTGCAGGTAACGCAAAACGAAACGAAAATCCAGCTAAACGAACAAATTGCCGGTTTGCGTGAAAAGCTGAGCGATTTTGTCATAGATTACAAAGACTCGGCCAACTTAACGTTCGATATAAGTAACATTGCCGATGAGAAAAATGTATCTTCGTTAAGCATCAAAGGCAACGACAAAAAAAGAATTATAGAAATACCCAACTGTGACTATATAGGTGAGAGTCACATTGATATCGACTTCATTGCCGGATTCAATCAATTCGCCACTTTCCTAAACGCTCTGGAGAGAAATCGCCCGGTTCTTTTTGTGGATGAGTTCACAATAACCAATTCAAGACAAATTGAATCGGGTTACCTGGTAAATCTGAAAGTGGCGGTTTATGTGAAAAAGCCAGAGGCCGACAAAGCCAAAAAGAGCGGCTCGGGTTAATTAATAGTATGAAAATATGAGAACGATAGCGATAGCAAATCAGAAAGGTGGTTGCGGTAAAACAACCACCTCGGTGAACCTGGCGGCCACACTTGCCGATGCGGGCAAGAGGACGCTGCTGCTCGATCTCGATCCACAAGGACACAGTACGATAGGCTACGGCTACGACCCCGACGAGCTGAGCAGGACCATTTTTGATGTTATCGTGGATTATAAAATCGAAATCCCCACAATCACACTCGGCACACAAATCGAGCAGCTTGATTTGGCACCGAGCAATGTTATGCTCTCCGGCGCCGAGATCGAGCTGACCGACATATTCGGAAGGGAATTTGTTCTGCGCGAAAAACTGAGAACAGTGGACGATAATTACGATATATGTATTATCGACTGTCCGCCATCGCTTAGCCTGTTGACACTCAATGCGCTCGTCGCCAGTACGGATGTCGTCGTGCCTGTTCAGGCGCACTATTATGCGATGGAAGGTTTGAAACAGTTGTTCGAGACGGCAGAAAAAATCAGGGAGCGCTTCCATCCGTGCTACGTAAAAATCCTCGGCATATTGCTGACGTTCGTCGAAGACACAACGCTGCTCAGCAGGCATATTCAGCGCCAAATGAGAGAATACTTCGGCGATATGGTATTTGAAACGGTAATCCATAAAAGCGTAAGACTGGCCGAAGCGCCAAGCTCCGGTGAGCCGATCACGATTTATGCTCCTGAAAATAAAGCAACCGCCGAATACAGGGCATTGGCTGAGGAGATAATAAAACAAGAATCTTCGGGGGGCCTGACAGACGACAGTGAGGCTTTTGTCGGGAGATAGTTAATGGCAGAAGACAAAAAGAAAAAATTAGGACTGCAAAAGAACGTTTCGTCGATTTTCAAAGGCGTGCCCATTCCACAAAAAAACGGCGGCGATAAAACTCGGCAGACACCCGATGCTCCCGCGCCGGAACGCAGCACAAACAATCCCATGCCGGAACGAACCATCAACAATTCTTTCGAACCACAGAGCAAGAGTGACATTCCCGAGCAGGAGCACGTCGCCAATATTCCCGAGCTTAATACAACCACCGGTATTACTCCTGAGTCGCAGCGTGAAAGTGACGTTCCCGAGCCGAAGCATGAAGTACAAATTCCCGCGAAACCGAATTTCCAGGAGCCACAGAAACCAAAGATATCTTTAATCAAAAAAATCAACCAACCCACACAGCTATTGCGGAAAGACAATCCATATAAGGATCTTTTGATCGATGAGAATAAAAAAACTGTAAAACCGGGTCTATGGCAGCGAATCAGGGATAAATTATTCGCACCGAAACAGGGTAGAAGCCCCGGCAGGCAAAAAGCCACAGTGCTATTGATTCCGATCCTTGCTTTTGTATTTATCTTTGTGCTCAGACAGGTTTTTTGGACAGCTCCGCATAAAACAGAAGGAGCCGTGCATAACGATAAGCCCGGTATTACCACAAAAATTAGTACGTCTAATGAAATCGAATGGAAAATCCCGGCACTGTTCCCGTCATCGCTTCGTGACCCTCTGAAAATGATTGCATCAGGAAATAAACAAGGCAACGAGGAAGAGCAAAGAGAAATTATAGAATTAAACGTCAACGGTATTTTACACAGCGAGGACAATCCCGCGGTGCTTATCGGTGACCGCATCGTGCACGAAAGCGAAAAAATATCCGGCGTAACTATCGTAAAAATAAATAAGGACAGTGTCGAATTCGAAATGAACGGCAAAAAATGGGAATTATCTGTCCGGAGACAAACAGCAGATTCTAATAGAGAGGTCCCCATACCGTAAAACGTAACCGGGAAATCCTGAATAACCTGCAAAATTAAGACCCGGCTATATACGAAAAGATTTAAGATTGCCTGGCCTTTTATTCGTGAAGAGGAATTATTATGAGAGGATTTATGAGAAAATTCAAAAAGCTGAAACTCCTGGCATTTTTCGCTGTCGTTTGCATCAGCTTTTCCGTAACCAACGCCGCTGAGGAACCCAGCAAGGATCCGAACGAACCACCTGTTATTATGGATGTAACGAGCGAACTTGAGAAGAGGTTGTCGAAAAAAATAAGCGTAGAGTTCAGAAACACTCCCATCGACGACGTAATAAGGATAATAGCAGACCAGGCGGATCTGGACATCGTTAAAAGCCCGAAAGTCACCGGTGAAGTCACCGTTACGCTTACGGATATCCCGCTCAGAGAAGCGCTGAACAATATTCTCTCTATTCATGGTTTCACTTATATACTGACCGAAAATATGGTGAGGATAGTGACATCCGAAGAGGTGACCGCAAAACCTGAAATACTCCAGACCAAAACCTTTGAAATCGTATACGCCGATGTCGCGGAGATCGTCAAGGCTCTGGAAAAATTCAGATCGCCTCAAGGTTCGGTATCCTCCATCCAGGGTACAAGCCATATTATCGTTACCGATACCGAAAGTAAAATTAACGAAATAAACAATCTTATCAGCAAGATTGATCGCATCACGCCGCAGATACTCGTCGAGGCAAGAATATACGACATAACCAGCAAGGACAGGCTCGACCTCGGCATCGAATGGGAAGCGGGCCGCAACACCACATACGACGCCAGCGGCAATCCGGATATCACTTCCAGATCCGACCCGTTTATCACAGGCGGCTTCGACGGCACTATAGCAAAAACCGAATCCACCACAGGCGGCCTGCGAGTGGGCTGGCTGAATGCCGGCATCAACGTGGACTTCCTGATAAGAGCACAGCAGGAAAACGTCAACGCCAAGCTACTCGCGAATCCCCGCATTCTCGTGCTCGATAATGAAACTGCAAACATAAAAATCGTCTCCGAAATTCCTTACCAGGAGCTCCAGGAATCGTCAGCCGGCGGCAGTGTCGGCACGACCGCGTTCCGAGAAGTCGGCGTCGAGCTTGATGTCACGCCGCATCTCGCCAGCCGCGATGAAATGATTCGGCTGCACTTAAAGCCTGTCTTTAGCGTCGTCACCGGCGAAGTCCAGGTCGCGGGTGTCGGTGTTTCATATCCGCAGCCGGTCGTTGACAGGCGCGAAGCTACCACGACGCTGCTAATCAAAAACGGACTGACGGTAGTCCTGGGCGGCTTGCGCAAAAAAGAGACCACAAAGCAGATTAACAAAATACCCATCCTCGGCGATCTGCCATTGATTGGCTTCTTATTCCGGTTCGAAGGTGAAGAAACCATAACGAGTGAGCTTGTAGTTTTCATAACCCCCTCCATCGTTCATCAGCCGGTTATGACGCAGGAAGAACACAAGGCTTACAAGGTGACAGAGATTCACGGACCGCAACCGGAATCGACGAGAGCGGAAACCGACGAGGATTCCGGAAAATAATTTCGCTTGTATATTTTCAAGCTGCATAAGTCCGCTTAGTCTTTTTTTACATAAAGAGTCTGGCTCGGGAAGGCAAACTCGATTTTTTCCGCCTCGAACCGCTTCATAATCTCGAAGTTCACCCGCTCATTAACCTCGTGGTATAACCAGTAATCCGGCGGCTTGACCCAATAGCTCATATAAATATTCAGCGACCAGTCATTAAAGTCACTAAAGTAAATCCGCGGCGGCCTGTCAGCATCGACATTCACCTCAGGCACACCGGCAAGAACTTCTTTTATGATATCGACCGCCTTTTTTGCCTTGGTATGTCCCGAGTCATAAGTTATCGTGATATTGGATGTCCTGCGAATATAGGGACGCCTGCCGATATTTTCCACGCTCGTATTTGAAATCACACTATTGGGTACTGTTACAAGATGGCCTTCCAGCGTGCGAATCCGCGTGCTCCTGAAGCCCACTTCCTCGACCGGCCCTTTATGCTCGCCGATTTTTATGACCTCGCCCATCTGAAAGGGCCGGTCCGTGAAAATCGTAATAGAGCCGAAAAAGTTCGCAATCGTATCCTTGGCTGCAAGAGCGATGGCAATACCGCCGACGCCAGCCCCGAGCAGAAGCGACTTTATGTCCGTACCCAGGATGTTCTCGGCGATAAGAAGAACCGCAACTATTGCTATTGTAATCCGCAGTGCCTTCCGCACCACCGGCACAAGCATATCGTCGAGTTTCGTTTCCGTTTTGCCGACGAGACGATTCAGATAATACTCAATCACATCGACAAGCCGATAAAGAGCATAAGCTACAGCAACAGCCGTTACTACGCGGGCAATTGTCGTCCAGCCGGAGCTAATGGCAATTCTTATCCCTTCTTCATCATCGAAATAAAGAGGAATTTTTGCCAGAAATACTCCCGCGGCGAATATCGCCACATACACAGGCTTCGCAAGTGCCTTTACCAGTAGTGTCAGAGGGGTTTCGCCTTTTTTCCGCGCCAAACGCACAGCGTAGCCGTTCATAACAAACTGGACAATCCGCCCCGCCATCATTACCACTAATACCACGAGCAGAACGAGCGCAAGCCGCCAAATTTCATTCCCTTTGATGATTTCGTAGTTGATAGTTTTTGACCACCAACCAGCCAAACCAACTACTGCTGTTACCGAGTCCACCATATCCTAATCTCCTGTGATAAAATGACTATTATTCTTTCGTTTCTTGTCCCAATTATCAGTAATCCATCGCAGATAATCAATAATCAATTTACTCATACGCTTTTGTCATCGGCTTTGCTGCACGACTTTACCTTGACGTGCAATAAATTCCGTTCGATAATCATCTTTGCCATATGGTTGGTTTTCTTTCTTTTTTTATTAAGGTGTTCATAAAATGAAACGTGTAACGCTTAATTTTATCGTTGATTCGATTAGCTTTCTCTCCCTGCTCGGTTTGACTCTTACCGGCTTTATTATCAAGTTCGTATTGCCGCCCGGCTCGGGCGGGCGAGGCCAGGAACTTACCGGGGGCCGCGGAGTCGGCGAAATTAAGTCTTTGTGGTCCATGACCCGCCACGAATGGGGAGACATCCATTTTTATCTGGCTGCTTTGTTTATCGTTCTGATGATAGTGCATCTGGTTCTCCACTGGACTTGGATAAAGTGCTATTTCCAGAACATTCTCGGCCCGAAGGAATGTGAAGAATAATCCAGTCCAACATTTTTTTGATGGATTGGATTCGTTCCCTTGGGGATAAATTGGCTTTGTTTTTCATGTGGCAAAAAGTCGATAATTTTCCATAACTTCTTGTCATAACTGATTTTACATCTATCTTATCATCCGGCAAATTGGCTTTGTTTTGCATAATCTGCGCGAATTATACTCTCTAATTCTTGCCCCTCGGTTTCATCACCAGCCTTAAACTAACCCATTTTTCGCATGATATTGAGCCTTTGAAACTCGAGTATCGTTCTATACAGGCTATTCTCAATTCGGCGCCCTGCCGGAACCTGATATCCAGATAACCTGATAACCACATCCTGGTTTCCTGATACCCAGATGTCCTTATAAATGAATTGTTTTGTGACTTGAGACTTCTGTCCTCTGACATGCCCTATGCCTGTACTACTCTGCGAAGTAGTTCGCTACGTAGCACGAGCCGGCCATTCAGATATGCAATCTGATATGCTTTCGCCCACCTAGCGATTCACGTTTGGCATTTGCCAAACTATTGTATATTTTAACATATTTTCTAACATTGTCAATAAAAACGCCCAAAAATGGTAAAAATTCTTTTTTAGTCATTTTTGGACATCCTGAGCCCATCCGGCTTCGCTCAGAGCCTGCCCTGAATATAGCTGAAGGGATAAACTTTGCCGAAGGGCTTATCAATCAAAAAATTTTTCGTTTTTTCTGAAAATTATCCTCAACATTTACCCCAACAGAAACACCTTAAAAACAAGAATTACAGAAACGAATAGTTCATAGGATTACTAATCAACTCAAACTGTAATAAGCAGTATTTGTTAACGTGGGGAAAAATAATGTTTTTTGAAAGGAACGCGAAATGAAAGGTAAAGAAACAACGTTGGTTCTACTATTGTGCAGCCTGGTCATGTTGACCGGCTCAGGTTGCTGTTCGATTATTTCAGGGAACAAACAGAAAATCCCAATCAGCTCTAATCCTCCAGGAGCAAAAGTCACTGCTGATAACGGCACTTCTATTGTCACACCGGGTACTTTAACGCTTTCAACAAAAATACCGCATACACTTGTTGCCGAATATCCCGGTCATGAAAAACAGCAACAAAAGCTTGTAAAGAAGTTGAATAACTGGATATTTCTTAACATATTAATAGATTTCGGTATTATCAGCATACCGATAGACTTAATTTCGGGTGCAGCAAACGAACTAAAGCCAAAGGAAATAAACTTTAATTTCGAAGAGGCTACTGAGGACACCGGCTCTGAAGAAAATCCCGAGAAAGTATCGATTCTTTATAGAGAGGATGAGTTTGAGAAATGCGTTGATTATTGGTTGTCACGAATATACAAGATTGCCGCTTGAGTTTGTTATATCAACATAATGTGGGGTGTTCGTCTTTCGTGGTAACATGCTACGAGGAATGGATACCCCACCCATTACAATTACCTTTGTGATTAATGGGCTCACAATATGGCTTAGCTCGGTTCCTCAACTGTGCGTGCTAAGCTGATGGTGGTGATTGTTGGTGTGCCTAAAAAATTACCCCGTGAGATAGGCCACAGGCCGTCATCTCACAGGGTAAAAACCTTAAAGTTAATTAATCTAATCTATTCTGACTAATCCACCTCATCATAGCCTCTATCTTCAAGCCAGGCTTTGACGATGTCAAATATGGCACACTCAAAATCTCCGTCACATTCATCCTCATGGTTAGCCAATCTCGTCCATCTCTGTTGTAATCTCCATGTTATCGTACACATTTCCTTCTCGACACCCTCACTTATATACAGATACAAGCTATACCCTTTCAGAATCCGGGCAACCTCTCTTTTATCTTCCGCATCTCTGCCCAAACCAATATTCATGTCTTTGGGTACACCTCTGACCATCAAAATTTGAGCCTCATCATCATCTTCAGCTAATATATATTCAATAACCCAAATTACTTCACCATCAACCTCAACTCTTTCAATAAGGAATTCTTCTTCAATCTGCCAATACCACTTATTCCGTCCATCTTTCCAGTATTCAATTTGTTCCGCGTCGAGGATATCCTGAATCTCGCCGGTCTCGGGATCATATAAGACTTCAAGCACAAGAAATCCGGTAATCTTGTCCTCATCGGTATCCCAATCACCATCCCACCATGCCTCCCAGCAATCCATGGTCTTGGCATAGATGAGAATGTCAATCTCTCCCTGACCATAAGCAGGCATACAAATTGCCAACACGGCCAGCAACATTACCAACTTTGCTAAAGTTCTCATTTTGTTTCTCCTTTCTTCAAAACAGTCTCATTTGAAATCGTTTAACCTTTATCTCGAGAGGCCCCCCTTTCTTACAGTTTAAAATTATCAATAAATCCTCCACCGTCAAGTATAATATTAAAAAAATGATTCCCTCCGGTCTCAAGAGACCTGATATGTTAATCTTTGATAAATGCAGGCTAAAGCTTCAATTTGCGGAACTGTTCGAATGCACAAACTAATGTATCAGGCTGATGGTGGTGATTGTCTGTGGAGAGAGTGATAGCGGCTGGGATTGGTCGAATGGGCCGATATGAGCAGCATTACTTCTCCCGTCTGTCCTGTACACATCGGAGCTGTTCGGCGAAAAATCTCCTAACGAAAGCGACAAATCAATAACGATCTCAGAGACGTTGATAATGACAATGCTCAAATCATTGGCATCGGGGCTGGTAAAGGCCGAGATTCGTAGGCCTGGCGAATCGGTCGAGGCCTCGACGCGATGCCAGCCTGGGTCGGTGAACGCAGAATAATGCTTGAATGCATAATAAATGGGATTGATTGTATAGCCGGGATTGCCCTGCCACGGATTGTCGAGACTTACAAGGCCAGATTGACCTTCCCAGAACAGGTTCCAATAGAAATATGAACATACGCCCTCGTGGACGAGGCTGTTGTGCATGTGACAAGCCAGGTCTAATGCCGCACTATACAATATGGCGTCACTGGCACATGAATACTCGGTCTGAAATAAGGGCTTGTCACCATAGTTGGCTGCAAAATTCTCCATCGCCTGTTTGAAAGAATCAGGATTGTCAAAGTCGCCTTCGGCATATAGGTGATGAGCATATCCATAGGCGTGATTAGGATCGATGAGTGCGTCGATATATGCCCGCGAATTGCCGCAGCCACAGGCCTCGGGCGCAAGCATTTTTGGCGGCTCAGCAATTCGTGAATCCAGCTCCTGATAGACCGCCTCGAAAGCCAAATTATAACCTGCATACTCCTGGGTTTCAGTCGGTTTAAATTCGCAGCCATCCCAGCTGGCCTGGTAATCCGGCTCATTCTGAATATTGATGTAATCAGTAATTATGCCGTAATTAGAATACTCGACCAGACTGTCCGCCCACCATTCGGCAAATCCATCGTACATATAATTACCGGATGAATCTTTTTTAAGTGTCCCGTCGCCGGTTGTGCTGTTGTTGCTCTTGAGGTAAGCCGGCGGCGACCAGGATGAAATCATAATCTTTATTGGATGGCCCAACGAGGACTCCGCAGCCCGAATGATTGCAGCCGAGTCTCTGATATTGTTGCTGGAAATGCCGAAAGTGTTTCGTAACCTGTATATGTCGAGACCTAACTGGCTAAAAAGAACGTCATAGATTTCATTTCTCAAGGGGTGGGATGTCAACCAGTTTTCATACCAGGCACCGGAGGCGCCAAAGCCTTCGAGCTCCTGATAAACAGTGCTAACATCCACAGAGCCGGTAGCGTCAGGTTCAGGCGGTTCGGGAGGTTGGGGGGGCTCAGCAGCTAATCCCCATACTTCCACGTCGTCGAGGTAGAAATTGACTCCCGAGGCGGGGCCTTCAAAGTAAACATCCAGAGTCGTCAGGATACCAACCACCTCAAGGGTGAACCGGCCTGAGAGCCGGGTCCATTGGTCGTCATATCCAGTTGCTTGAGCGACGCGGATATAACGGACGTCGCGGTGATCTCTTTGTTCGAACGTCGCAATGATTTGGTCACTTGAGGAATTTTCGAGTTTAATCCATGCGGATATAGTGTACGTCTCGCCCGGAATCATCTTGTCCAATACCGATTGTTTGATTCCCTGCCAAGTAGAACTTCTATTGGTGGCATACCCGCTGTAGCTGCCGCTTCGACATACGTTTGATGTTGAGAGAGTGCAGCCACGATCATCCCATCCCGTGATCCCTTCTTCAAACCCGGGATTAGTAAGGAGATTCTCAGCTGCTGTTCCAGCGGCCGCTGTCAGCGATACTAACAGCAGCGAAACAAATATCCACACGCCGGTTATGTTATCACTTTTTTTCATTTTTTGCCAAACCTGCTACTAAACATATCATTTTAATTATACAAAATCTAACACAGTGACATCAAGCATAGAAAGCCTAAAACTTCCCAAATACTGTTACAGAAAGTATTTATA
>Ga0272441_10012318_pt1 | contig 12518 bp, 12 predicted proteins | sample SSMProp6N_FD_193582 | JGI IMG/M metagenome (GOLD analysis project Ga0272441, IMG submission 193582) | Marine sediment archaeal communities from Little Sippewissett salt marsh, Falmouth, MA, United States - SSM-Prop-6N | ecosystem: Environmental > Aquatic > Marine > Wetlands > Sediment ...
GTCAATGCGCTGAACGAGGGTTTCGAATTCAACAACCCCAATGTCAAGAACACCTGTGGATGCGGGGAATCATTCACGGTCTAAAAACCGAAAGGTAACGCGATGACGCAGCTGGATGAATTCGTCGATATTTTCGATCTACTGGGTGACTGGGACCAGCGTTACCAGTATTTGATCGAAATGGGTGAAAAGCTGCCATCGATGGCGGACCGGCTCAAGATCGACGAGAACAAGGTCAAGGGCTGCATGAGCCAGGTCTGGATCGACGCCTCTGCAAAAGACGGTGTCATCAGCTTCGATGGCGACAGTGACACCAGTGTGATCAAGGGTATTCTGGCTCTGCTGATCAGCCTCTGCGACGGATTGTCGGCTGAACAGATACAGAATCTGGACATGGATGAAGTGTTTCGCAGGCTCAATCTGGACGAGCACCTTTCGCCGAACCGGCACGTCGGCGTATACGCGATGTTCGATCTGATGAAACAGAAGGCTGACGATGCCGAAAAACGGGCGCGTGCGGCCTGAATAAAGTCAGTGCTAACTGAGCCTGCGGGCCAGGCCGCATCTTTCACGAGTGCTTATCACAGTTCAGGCTTGTCTGCTAACCAAGATCGTAGGGTGCGCCGTGCGCACCAGAACCGATCATCGAACTGAAGATTCGCGGTGCGCATGGCGCACCCTACGGTCTCAGCGTGATTCGGCAATATCAGCATCTGCTGACATACCGCAACAGACCCAATAATCATTTATACCCGCGGGCTACATTTCTTTTCGATACCCTGACGACGTTGCTCACACTTCATCTGGCACTTTGGTTGATATCTTATTGATCATCAGCCGCAATCCATCTTCATCGTAGCTGTATCTTTCCTTGGTTTCGTAATATCTGTCTTCTACAAGGGTCCCAAATTTCTTAGCCATTTCTACAAAATCATCTACCAGATCTGCCGGCTCTTCCTTGGCTTCGCTCAGAGCATGGACGGCCTGATTGGTAATTGCCTTGAAGAGCAGTACGATTCCCAGGATTACCACTGAGCAACCAAATATCAGCAGAAGCCACCAGATTACTTCAGCCATGATGTACATTGTGCACCTCGCTAAGAAAAAACATTAGAAGATAAGCATCTTCTACTGATAAATTATAGTCACTGAATATGTGTTTTGTGGAAATCGGATGAAATTTGCGTGATTACGTTTCATCGAATTTTTCGATGAAACGTGGCATCGCTATCAGTTGTTTTTTGCGCCCTGTTCGATCCAGGTCGCGATCGTATTGATTGTTTGACGTGACAAGGGCCCCAGATTGCTATCAGAGCGTGAATGGTGGTGCGGCGGCATTTGTATCATCGGATCGACCCTGTGATCGATCATCAGATACAGCGGGCTGGCCGCGCTGTCTCCCGGAACGACCGCTGGTCCGTATTTTGTATCTTTCAACAGGTCATCATAGGTCAGCAGAACGAAGGTACTTGCCTGCGACCCTTGGTCTTTACCGTCGTGACAGCCAAAGCAATTGTACTCCAGTATAGGGAGCACATCGTCTTTGAAACTCACGTCTTGACTGCTGCAGCCTGCTGTGCCGGCGGTGATGACCAGCGCGAGTAAAACCGTCTTTTTGCAGAATGGCATTTTCATCTCCTCTACTGTATCCAATTGTCTTTCAGCTACGTCCCTAATCTATGATAACAAATCAATCCCACAGCCAGACACCGGTTTTTTGGAAAGAGATCTGGCTGATTTGTCGTTCAGCTTTCATTCAGCAATGAATTGCTAATTTGCCTCTCAAGTCGTACGTAGTTGTGGCCGTCGGGACGGGGCTTGCGAGCAGAGCTGCTCAAATGTTGGCCGCGCACTGGCAGCATCTGCCGCCATTTTTATGAACGTCTTCTTACAAACATCTAACAACCGAGGTAATACCGAATGAAAGCATTCACAGCAACCGCGATATTCACCGGCCTGGTTATGGCCGCTTCTGGTCCCGTTCTGGCTGACGGTGCGGAGACCTACAGCAAGGCTTGTGCCGCTTGCCATGCAAGCGGTGCCGCAGGCGCTCCAAAGCTCGATGACAAGGCTGCATGGGCACCCCGTATTGCTCAGGGAAAGGACGCTCTTTACACAGCTGTTTTAAAGGGGAAAGGCGCCATGCCGCCGAAAGGCGGACAGATGCAGCTGTCTGACGATGCTGTAAAAGCCGCAGTCGATTACATGCTGTCTCAGGCCCAGTAGACAAAAATTGGGGTCAAAAAATTGGGGTCAGACCCCGATTTCTGGGGTCTGACCCCAATTTTTTCACGGCGTTTTCCGGAGGAAGTAACCCGTGTCGGCGGGTCGGTTATTCAACGATAGTTGTTAAGTAAGTGCCATTCGGGTCAGACCCCGGATTTCTGAGGTCTGACCCCGATCTTCGGTAACGAACAGGTGTGCGATTTGGGTTTTCCGCTATTTCGACGTTTGATCAGGCAGCTTGGTACCCTAGCTCTTCCGAGATTTGCCGGGCGGCGTGCATCAGGGAATCGACCCAGCTTGACTGGCGCCGCTCGATCGGCGCAGATATCGAAAGACCGGCGATAATGTTGCCGCTGGCATCGTAGATCAGTGTGCCAATGCAGCCGACCCCGATTTCGGCTTCCTCATCATCGAAGGCGTAGCCTTGCGCACGTAGACGTGCTGCTTCTTGCAGCAGTCGCGGCAGGTCATTGATGGTTCTGCGCGTGTAGGCAGGCAAATTCGTGCGCATTGCATAGCCGCGGCATTCCTCATCTCCAGCCATCGCGAGCATCAGCTTGCCCACCGCAGTGACGTGCAACGGCGCTCGGCTGCCGATCAGCTGTTGCACGTGCATCATGCGGTTGGGTGTCGCTTTTTCAATGTATACTACTTCATCACCTTCCCGGATGGTCAGGTTGATGCTCTCGCCCAGTTCATCGCGCAGGCGTACCATCACCGGCAGTGCGATCAGCCGAACATCGGATTGCGCGCGTACCCGGCTGCCGAGGCTGAGCAGCTTACGTCCCAGCTGATACTTTCCGGTGGCATCCCGTTCGATGAAGCCATTGTGCAACATCGCGTCGAGAATGCGAAAAGCGGTCGAGCTGTGCAGGCCGGTCTCCGCAGCGAGCACCTTGAGGCTGACCGGTTCGGGATAGCGGGCGACCGCATCGAGCAACGCTGACATGCGGTCAATGACCTGGATGCCGGATTTTTCGGGCATGAGATGATTCCGTATGATGAAAACGATTTCTTATTATGGCATTATGTTAGCTTTGCTACAAGAAAAACAACAAGTTGAAAAGCTGTTAGCTGCGCTTGGCGCCGTATTTTTTATATTATGAAATATATTTTACTTTATGAAAAAGCCGTTCCGTCCTATCGTTGACGTTAACAGGGCGCTGCAGGATGTGCCCGTCTCAAATCAACCGGATTACAGGAGGTGCAGCATGAGTACAGCAGCACATGACATATCAACAAAGACTACGACGCCCGATTTCGCCACGGGTATCAAATACTTCGCTCCGGAGCGCCCGGAATATGCGAAACACGGGCAAACCGCCGCGATCACCGAGGGTCAGCAGGGCATCAGCGAAATCAGTGACGCTGCTGTCTACCAGACACTGCTGGGAGCAGATGCACTCCGGTATCTGACCTTGCAGGTGTGCAGCAGTAAGGAGTCCGGTCATCCGGGTGGTTTTGCCAGCAGCGCCGATGCTTATGCGGCATTGGTCATGCTGGGCCATACCAATATTGTCACCGAGGTTGGTCATCATGCCCCTGGTTTTTACAGTGCGATGATGCTCGACGGCTCGCTCGAAGAAATGGGCATACGCACCGTTGAGGACATGATGGCGCGTTTTCGTGAGCGTGACGGTTTGCTCGGGCACCTTTCCGGAGCGATTCCGGGTCTGTTGTCGCCCGCGGGCCCGCTCGGTCAGGGCCAGCATTTCGCGATGGCCGGCGCTTATCTGCATCCGGACAAACTGTTTCCGTTCACCCTGGGGGATGGTGGCATGGGTGAACCTTATGTGTTGTCATCGATGATGCACTTCCACACGGCGTACCCGCGCGCGACCAATTTTCTGCCGGTATTGATATGGAACGGCTACAGCCAGGAGCATCACTCGATGGTTTCGATCAAGACCAACGATGAGATGACGGCGTACTGGAAAGGTCACGGTTTCGAAAATGTGGTGCTGGTTGATGCGAAAGATTTCGATGATGCCGGCCAGAGCGGCGCCTACGTCGACAGCACCGCATTCTCGTTCAGCGGCCGCCTGAAATTCACTGCGACGGTATTGCGCCAGATGCAGCACGCAGCCGACAGCGCGTTGAACGGCCAGCTGACCGTGTTCATCATCAAACAGCTCAAGGGCGCCGGTGTGCACACTGTGGGCGCCAAATCGCACAACCTTTACCCCGGTGACAGTCTCGAAAAACCCGGTATCGCGGAGGGCTTGAAGAAACGCGCGTTGTCCGAGCATGCCTGGCAGCTGGTGCGGGAAAACTTCAGTCGCGCCGGCGGCGGCCCTGCTGCGAAGACCGTCGTGACCGAGTTCGAGCTCGAGCTTCCCGAACTTGGCGTGTTGCCCAAACAGGAATTCGTAGTCGGCGACAAAGCGGTGCCTTCGACCGCGATGGGTGCCCTCGTTGGTGAGGTCGGTAAACGTGACAGGCGTTTCGTCGTGACCAATGCCGATGGCAACGAAGCATCCGGTATGAAGAACATCAACGAGGCATTGACGATCCGGCACCCGACCGCAGATACGCTATACAACCAGGGCCCGGATGGCCAGGTCTACGAGCCCTTGAGTGAAGATGCCTGCGCCGGGTTTGCGGCGGGTCTGGCGCTGTTCGGCTCGCGCGCGTTGTGGCTGTCGTACGAGAGTTTCGTGATCAACGGCATGCCGATTATCCAGACCGCGACGCAGGCTATGGCCGAGCTACGCCGTAAGACGCCTTCGATCGTGATGATGTTCACGGCCGGGGCGCTGGAGCAGGGGCGGAACGGCTGGACTCACCAGCGCCCAGAGATCGAGAACTACATGGCCGCGATGATGCGCAATGGCAACTTTTATTCGTTGTTTCCGTGTGATGCCAACATGATTCAGGTCGCCTACGAATGGGCAACCAACACGTTCAACAAGGGCGTAGCGATCGTGGCCTCGAAGTCCGCGCTGCCGGTCTACACGACGCTGGAACAGGCGCAACATGCGATCGAGCACGGCGCGGTTACGCTGTATCAGAGCGCATCGGGCGACCGCGGAACGATCGTGTTTGCCGTCACCGGCGACATGGTGCTGCTACCGGTTTTCGAGGCCAGAGACGAGCTGGAGCGACAGGGCTACAGCGTGCGCATCGTTTGCGTGGCCAATCCAAGGCGCCTGTACCGACCGAGCGATATCGCCTGGGATACGGCTTCCCAGTCAGATCGCCAGTTCATGAACGACGTCGAGTTTGACCGCTTGTTCGAGGCCGACATTCTGATCGGCGTCACCGGGGGTGCCACCGGTTCGCTCGAGCCGGTGATGTTGCGCAGTCGCGCGCCCTGGCGAGATGTGCTGGGCTGGAAACGCGGTGAGACCACCGCGTCGCCGCAGGAAATCATGACCTTCAATGGTCTGACGAGCAGCGAGATCGTTGCCAGGGTCAACAAGTTGGCCGGAGCCTGAACCAAGATGACGGATACCAAGATCATCGCTATTGATGATGATCCGACCGGCTCGCAGACGGTCCACAGTTGTCTGTTGTTGACACGGTGGGATCAGGAAACGCTGGTCGATGCTTTGAACGACCAATCGCCTTTGTTCTTCATCCTGTCGAACACGCGCGGCATGGACGCCGCGCGCGCTGCGGCGGTGACCCGGGAAATCTGCATCAATCTGAAACATGCGCTGGAGAAGGCAGCGAGCCGCGGCAGGCCGATCAACCCGATCATCGTCAGCCGCTCCGATTCAACGCTGCGTGGACACTATCCTGTCGAGCCCGACGTGATCGCCGAGGAACTCGGTCCGTTCGATGCGCATTTCCTGATACCAGCGTTTTTCGAAGCCGGTCGATTCACCCGTGACAGCGTGCATTACCTGCTCGTTGATGGTGAACCCGTTGCGGTCGATCGAACCGAGTTTGCCAAGGATTCTGTCTTTGGTTTCAGCACCGCCTATCTGCCGGATTATGTCGAGGAGAAGACCGCTGGCCGCATCCGGGCAGAGCAAGTGCAGCGTTTCTTGCTGAGCGATGTGCGCGGTGACTGTCGTCAACGTCTGCGAAAGCTGTCGGGGAATACTTGTTGCGTCGTGGATTGCGAGACCCAGCAGGATCTCAACGGCTTCGCCGACCAGCTCCGGGCGACGGCAGAGGAAGGGAAGCGTTTTCTGTTTCGCAGCGCAGCAAGCCTGTTAACGGCTTTGGCGCGCTTGCCGGAGCAGCCCGTCGCGCCGGAAGGCATGTCCGCCTATGTCTGGGATCAACGACCCGGCGCTATCCTGGTCGGATCTCACGTCGCCAGGACAACGGCTCAACTGGATTACCTGATCGCCCATACCGACGTCGTTCCGATCGAAGTGCCGGTTGAGCAACTGAACAAGGATAAGGGGCCGGCGCTGGAAATGGCGATGGACAATCTCGTGGGTGAAATCATGACGCAGATTTACACGGCCCATGCACATGGTGACAATGTCGTGATCTTCACCTCACGCCAGGAACTGCAGTTTCCGTCGCTGAGCGAGCGCCTGTTATTTGGTGAGCGCGTGTCGGCATTTCTGATGCGCCTGGTCAGGAAGCTTCCGGAGTCCATCGGTTTTTTGATCAGCAAGGGTGGCATTACATCGAACGATGTGCTGAGTACCGGCCTCGAATTGAAACAATCACGCGTTCTGGGACAGATTCTGACCGGCTGTTCGGTAGTGCGCTGCCCGGCGGATCATTCCCGCTATCCGGACTTGCCGGTTGTCATCTTTCCGGGTAATGTTGGCGACGAAAAAGCACTGGCCCAGGCGTATAACATTCTGACAACGCAACAACCGCAGTCACGCACGCAACAGAAAGTCATCGGGTAAGGCTGAAATGGCGCTGACTCAGGCTCAGTATGGCTGCTGCCGTCATCGTTGTACGAGTTGTGTAATGCGTTGATCGCCGGCGGGGATTGAGCTGGCGCGTTTGCGCAGCGGATCGGCCCAGGCTGACACAGCTGTGTTCACCGCGGAGACGCAGAGACACAGAGAATGCGGTTTTTTGTTTGGGGCGCCTCTCTGAGTCGCGAAAATCTGCAACGTGTGACTGAAGGCGCTGATACAGCTCACTTGAATCGAAATAGCATTGATCGAAGAACAGCAAAAATTTGACTCTGCGCCTCCGCGTCTCTGCGGGTAATCAATCATTCTTTGCGGCCACAGCTGATCAAGGATTGCTTTATGCTTCGCAATGACAGCGCAAACCCGAATGCTCATGTCGATAGTGTAGGAGTCTGAACACCTGATGATTTCTGACACTGGTCTACTGACAGAGGTTCAGCAGGACATACTGTACGGATTGTGCACTGCCGAGCTGTTCTGTCGAGGGAGTATCGATGAGTCACAGTAATAACGCCGGCTCAGAACGGGAGCGCGACTGGTTGTGGCTGGCGGCGATTCCGCTGGGCCTGTTCGCAGGCCTGATCGGCGCGATGTTGCTGTATCCGTTGCCGTGGCAGATAAGCCTGCAATGGGTGCCCAGTCTGGGTGTAGGACTGGATTGGTATGTCGATGCGCTGTCGGCGCAGTTTCTGGTATTGATAACCGGCATAGGCGGCATGGTTTTCATCTATGCCAGTGGTTACATGGCGCACGAGCGGAGCAGCGGCCGTTTCTACGCTGTGATGTTGCTGTTTATGGCAGCGATGATCGGCGCGGTCAGCGCCGATCACGTGCTGGTCCTGTTCGTGTGCTGGGAGCTGACGAGCCTGACATCGTTCTTCCTGGTCGGCTTCAAGCATACCGACGAGAACGCGCGCGCCGCGGCACGGCAGGCCCTGTTCATCACGCTGGGCGGCGGCCTGGCGCTGCTCGCCGGGTTGATTCTCATCGCCCAGATCGCCGGCAGCTGGTCGCTGCGCACGATCGTTGAGTCGGGTCAGATGCTGGCCGCGGATCCACGTCTGCCTGCAGCACTGATTCTGTTGTTCATCGGTTGTTTCACCAAGTCGGCCCAGTTCCCGTTTCATTTCTGGCTGCCCAACGCGATGAGCGCGCCGACGCCGGCCAGTGCGTATTTGCATTCGGCGACGATGGTAAAGCTCGGTGTCTATCTGCTGGCCCGCTTCGATCCCGCTTTCAATGATCTGCTGTTCTGGGAGGTGGCACTGATCGGAGCCGGCACGATTACGGCTGTCTGGGCTGCGCTGCTGGCGTTGCGCGAGCGTGATCTGAAGCGGATTCTGGCGCGGTCCACGGTCTCTGCGCTGGGTACCTTGATGCTGTTGATCGGCCTGCCCAACGAAGAAGCGGCTCTGGCAGTGATCGCATTCCTGTTTGCCCATGCACTCTACAAGGCACCGCTGTTCTTCGTCGCCGGCAATATCGATCACGCAACCGGTACCCGCAGCATCGATCATCTGACCGGTTTGCGCCGCCAGATGCCGGTGACGACAGTGGCGGCAGTGGTCGCGGGCCTGTCGATGGCGGGCCTGCCGTTGTCATTCGGTTATGTGGCAAAAGATGTGGTCAGCGCCGCGAAGTCGGGTACAGAGCTGATGGCGGCTGTCAGCTACGGACTCCTGTTCGTGAACGCAGTCGCCGTGGCCGTGGCCGCTGTCGCGGCCATTCGCATCTTTTATGGTCCGGCGAACCCGGCGATGGGCAAGGTGCGCGAGGTGTCCTGGCGGATGCTGTTGCCGCCGTTGCTGATCGCGCTCATCGGGCTCGAATTCGAATTCCTACCCACTTTCACCGATCCGCTGCTGCTGGATGCGGCACGGGTCATCGCACCGGGTCTGGACGTGGATGAATTTGCGGTCGGCCAGCCATTGGGTACCGTACTGACCGCAGCCGAGGTGACGCTGGTGATCGGCCTGTTGTTATTTCTGTTCTGGGAACGGATACACCGTTATCTGGCGAGCTGGTCGCGGCTGGATCACTACGGGCCTGCCGCCTGGTTCGATTGGTCGCTGAAGGGCCTTACTCATCTGGCGGCGCGCCACACCAGAGCTTTGCAGCATGGAGATCTCGCCGGCTATATGCGCGTCACTTTGGCGGCATTGCTGCTGATCGGCGCAGGAGCCTGGCTGGCCAGCGGACCGGACTGGTCGGCGCTGTGGTCGGTGCTGTGGTCGGCCAACGAACAGAGCTGGGCGCTGGCCGCCGCTGCTGTTCTGATTATCGCCGGCGCTGTGGCGGCGCCGTTTCTGCACGACCGCCTGTCGCTGCTGATGGCCATCGGGCTGGTGGGCTACGGTAGCGCGGTATTGTTCCTGTTTGCCGGGGCACCGGATGTCGCGTTTACCCAGTTCGTTGTCGAGACGGTACTGGTCGTCGTGGCGACTGCGGTGCTCTCGCGATATGGTGCACCCGGCCGTTATCACGAACCGCGTCGGTTGAATGCTGCGCTCGCGATCGCTGCCGGGCTCGGTACTTTCGCGCTGCTGACACAGCTGTTCAGTCTGCCCGCTGATCTGACGCTGTCGGAATGGTACGCTGCCCACAGCCTCACCGAAGCTTACGGACGTAACGTGGTGAATGTGATCCTGGTCGACTTTCGGGCGCTGGACACCTTTGGTGAGATTACTGTGGTGTTGTTCTCTGCTTTGGCCGCCTGGCCGCTGATGAAACGCATGCGCGAGCAAGGAAATATCTGATGACATCACGGGCTCTGTTGCTCGAATACGTGATCCGGTCGGTTTACTGGCTGATGCTGGCTGCGTCGATCTGGATACTGTTTCGCGGACACAACGCGCCAGGCGGGGGGTTCATCGCCGGACTGGTCGCTGTCTCTGCAACCGCGTTACTGGCAATCGTATACGATGTCGACAGTGCCCGCAGGCGCCTGCCGTTGCGGCCGGTGCAGCTCGGCGTTACCGGTATTCTGCTCGCGATGTGCAGCGGCATCGCCGGCTTTGTGTCTGATCAACCATTTCTGACTCATTTGTGGGCCGAGATTGGATTCGGCGACGACAAACTCAAGCTATCGACGGTGATGCTTTTCGATGCTGGTGTTTATGCGGCGGTCTGGGGTTCATTCACGACTTATGTGTTCGAGCTGATGGAGGGCTAAGATGACTTTTCTTGTCTTGCTCGCGATCTCTGTTGTCGTTGCCGCTGCGGTTTATCTTTCTCTGTCGCGCGATCTTTTTCGTGTCATCATCGGGCTGACCTTGCTCGGCGCTGCTGTCAATCTGATCGTGTTTTCGGCCGGGCGCTTTGCTACGCTGACACCGCCATTGCTGCAGAGCGCGGAGGATGTCCAGGCTGCTGCGCTGGCGAATCCGTTGGTGCGGGCCCTGGTGCTGACCGCGATCGTGATCAGCTTTGCGTTGCTGTGCTTTGCACTGGTGCTGGGTGCGCGGCTACGCACAGCCAGGGGTAGTGATGATACCCGTCAGATGCGAGCCTCCGAGCCTGCGGCCTGGGACCCGGTCAAACCACCAGAGATGGAAGACTGATGCTGGTTTTGAGCCCGTTACTGGTGCCGCTGTTGACAGCGATGGTCACGGTGCTGTTCCTGCAGCATCCGCGATTGCAGCAATGGCTCAGCCTGGCGGGTGCCGGTGTGTTTTTATTGTGCGCTGCAGGCTTGCTGGCCGAGGTCTACGCAAACGGCTCGATGGTCGTTGCGTTGGGCAACTGGCCCTTGCCCTATGCGATCGAATTGCTCGCAGACCGCCTGAGTGCGGTGATGGTGATGGTCACCGCGATCCTCGCGGTGTGCGTACTGGTCTACCATGCAAGTAGTGCTTTTTCGGCTGCCGGCGCTGCAATGTTGCATCCATTGGTCCATGGCCTGCTGGCTGCGATCAGCGGCACGCTGTTGACTGCGGACCTGTTCAACCTGTACGTCTGGTTCGAGCTGGCTTTGATCACGGTGCTGGGTCTGCTCGTTGTGCACGATGGTCTGCGCCATCTGGAGGCGGGGCTAAAATACTTTGCTTTGAACATGTTCGGCACGCTCCTGTTTCTGGCTGCGGTGGCGCTGCTCTATGGCACGACCGGTCAGCTCAATTTCGGCGGGCTCGCCGCGGCCGCCCAAAACGAAGCACTGGCATCAGCCGTTTCAGTCTATGTGGTCCTGCTGATCTCGGCTTTTCTGCTGAAAGCGGCCGCGTTTCCGTTGTATTTCTGGTTGCCCGCGACCTACCATACACTGCCGGCACCGATTTTGGCGTTGATCGGTGGTCTGGTAACCAAGGTCGGTGTCTACGTTTTGCTGAGGTTGATGGGTGAAGTGTTCGTGGATCAGCCGCAGCTGCTCTACGAAATCCTGGGCTGGATCGCCGTCGCGACGATGGTCAGTGGTGTGCTTGGTGCCGCTTACCACTGGGATCTGCGCCGGATCCTGGCCTTTCATATCGTCAGTCAGATCGGCTATCTGTTGTTGGCGGTCGCATTATCCAGCCCCGGTGGCGGCTCCGCCGGCCTGTTTTTCATGATTCACAACATACTGGCCAAGGCAACCTTGTTTCTCATTGCCGGCATGATGTGGCAGGCCGCCGGGCATTATGATCTGCGCCGTATCGGCGGCCTCTATCCATCGCGCCCGCTACTCGCGATCCTGTTTCTGGTGGCCGGTTTCTCCCTGGTCGGCGTGCCGCCATCCTCAGGGTTCTGGGGGAAATTCCTGCTGGTGCAGGAATCCTTCGTGCAGGGGCGTTATGCCTGGGGTGGTTTCGCGTTGGCAGTCGGTGTGCTGACGCTGTATTCGATGGTGAAGATCTGGCTGGAGGGGTTCTGGAAGCCGCATCCCCGCGGGGAGGGGGCCATTGCCGCCTCTGCGCCGTCGCGTGCGACCTACATCGCTGTGTCGATATTGGTCGTCTTACTGATCATCATCGGTGTCTATCCGGAGCCCCTGATCGACTACTCGATCACTGCGACTTCGATGCTCTGGCAGCGGAGCATGCCATGAGCAAACTCCCCGCAGCGCTGCTTCTGGTCTGGCGTTTCTTTAGCGCGATGACGGTCTCGGCCTGGGCAACCATTTTGACGATCCTGACCGCGAGTGATGCGCCACGCAGAGGTTTCGCCCGTCTGCCTTACGGCGATTTGCGCGAGTCCGGTGTGATGCTGCTGGCCGCGATGGTCACGCTGACACCCGGGACAAGCACCGTGGACATCGACAGCGACCGTCGCGAGCTGCTGCTGCACTTGCTCGACACCGACGACGTCGAAGCGACGCTGGAATCGATTCGGCAGGAGTTCATGGTGCCGATCCGCGCATTGTTCGGAGAGCGGCGGTGAGTCTGGTGTATCTGCTCGTTGTGTTGCTGACACTGGCTGCCCTGGCCAGTTTCTATCGCTTGCTGGCAGGCCCAAGCCGAGCTGATCGGGTCATCGCGCTGG
>Ga0272441_10012319_pt1 | contig 12517 bp, 10 predicted proteins | sample SSMProp6N_FD_193582 | JGI IMG/M metagenome (GOLD analysis project Ga0272441, IMG submission 193582) | Marine sediment archaeal communities from Little Sippewissett salt marsh, Falmouth, MA, United States - SSM-Prop-6N | ecosystem: Environmental > Aquatic > Marine > Wetlands > Sediment ...
GCGAATGGCCGATCCGCCCGAGATCGGCGGCGCGATGGGCGGACTGGGCCTGCTGCTGACGGCAGGGTTCATCTCGGTGACGGTGGCGGCGAAGGCGTGGATGGGGTTCTATGCCTCGCGCGTCGGCCGCGAGATCGAGAACCAGTCGCTGTTGGCCGACGCGTGGCACCATTACAGCGACGCGCTGTCGTCGGTGCTGGTGGTGATCGCGCTGGTGTCGGCCGGGTGGGGGTACTATGGCGCCGACGCGTGGCTGGGCCTCGGCGTGGCGGTGATGATCCTGTACACGGGGTGGTACCACGTTCGCAAGGCGGCGTCGGCCCTGCTCGGCGAAGCGCCGAAGGCCCAGACGATCGAGGCGATCAAGACCGCGGCGCGGGCCGTCCACGGCGTGAAGGACGTCCACGCGGTCACGGTCCACGACTACGGACTGCGGAAGGTGGCGTCGCTGCACATCACGCTGCTGGGCGGGCTCACGCTGGACGACGCGCACCGCGTGGCGACCGAGGTGGAGCACGCGCTGGCCCGGCGCCTCGGCATCGCGGCCCTGGTCCACGCCGAGCCCGAGGACGCCCGCGTGCCGCAGAGCCACCTGGACCACGTCCGCGAGACGGTTCAGCGTCTGCTGGTGGAGCATCCGGGCATCGTCAGCTTCCATGCCCTGACGGTGCAACCCGAGGACCACGGCCTGGAGGTGGAGTTCCACGCCTACGTGCCGCCGGGCACGCCGATCGAGGCGTCGCACCGGCTGGAGCACGACGTGGCCGACAGTCTGGCGCGGGCGATGCCCGGGCTTCACGTTCACCTTCACATCGAGCCGTGCCCGCTGGCGTGCGACGCGTGCCCGGGCACCTGCGGGGTGGCGGTGCCGCGCGACTGACCGTCGGGATGCGTCCGATGCGCGGCGGTTCATCGCTTGCGGGTGCGCCGCGCGATCTCTCGGGCAACGTCGCGGTCGGTGTCGCGGCGCCTGATGGCCTCGCGCTTGTCGAACTCCTGTTTTCCGCGAGCGACGGCCAGCTCGACCTTCGCCTTGCCGCCCTTCCAGTAGACCCTGAGCGGCACGAGCGTGTAGCCGCGATCGGCGGCCCGGGCCAGCGTGCGCCGGATCTCGCGGCGGTGGAGGAGCAGTTTGCGCGTGCGGCGGGGCTCGTGCTGGTCGCGGGCCTGCTCGTAGGGGCCGATGTGCATGTTGTAGAGGAAGACCTCGCCGTCGCGGATGCGGGCGAACGCCTCGTCGAGGTTGCCCTTGCCGTCGCGGAGGCTCTTGACCTCGGAGCCCAGCAGGGCGATGCCGACCTCGATGGACTCCTCGACGTGGAAGTTGAACCGGGCCTTCTTGTTTCGGATGGTGGGACTGCCCGGCTTCGCCGGCGGGTCCGGCTTCTTTCTGGCCATGGCGGGATTATATCAGAGGGGTCCCGCCGGTGCCACGTCCGGCCCGTGCGCCGCGGGCATGGCACCGCAGAGCGCTCACCAAGGCACGGCGGCAAACGACGGCCGCCGTGGCACCCCTTTTGAGACAGTCCCTTACTCCTTCGGGCTGTCGTCGGGTTTCTTCTCGGCGTCCCAGCGAGGCTCGATGCGGAGGAGCTTGGTCTCCTTTTTTCCCCGAAGGACGAAGAGGACGATTTCCTTCGGCTTCTCGGCGACCTCCTCACCGAAGACCTTCGTGAACTCGTCGAGGTCCACCACGTCACGGTCCTGGACTTTCTTGACGATGTCGCCGACCTCGAGCCCCCCGTCCTGTGCCCAACCGGACGGCTCGACGTAGTCGACGACGACGCCCTTCTCGTCGCGCGGCAGCTCGCGCAGGACGGTGTCCAGCAGAACGATCTCGCGGACGGTCACGCCGAACTCGCGGTTCTTGGTTCGCCGGGCCTCGCCGGCCGACTTGGGCTGTTCGGCCAGGGTCACCTTGACGGTCTGCGTCTTGGCATCACGGTAGATTTCAAATGTGATTTCCTGCCCGATGGTCATTTCCTTCAGCTCGTTCTGGAAGAACGGCACGAGCTGTCCCTCGGCGCCGGTGATGTTCTTTCCATCGACGGCCAGGATGATGTCGGCGGCCTTGATGCCGGCCTTGTCGGCCGGGGTGCCCCCGATGACACGGCCGACGATGACGCCCCGGCGTTCGCCGAGGCCGTAGAACTCGGCCATGTCCTTGGTCAGCGGATTCAGTTCGCTCACGCCGAGCCACGGGCGCTTGACGCGCTGGCCGCCTTCCGGCGGGGTCTTGAGCCGCTCGATGAACCGCTCGGTGGGCCAGACGACCTGGATGGGCTGCATCCGCCGCTGTCCGGCCGTCTTGCCCCGGTCGAGCACGTGAACGCCGACGATGCCGACGACGCGGCCGTCGAGCGTCACGACGGGCGTGCCCAGGACGCCCAGGTTGCCGTCGACCATGCCCATGGTGAAAGGCTTGTCGAGGACCGCGCTGACGCGCGTCATCTGGACGATGAGCTTGTAGGCGTCCGGTTCGCCCAGGCTGCCGAACGTGATGACCGGGTCGCCGCGCCGGAGCTCGGCCGCCTCCGCGAAGGCCACCGGCGGAAGCTGCGGCGCCGACGGATCATTCGTTCGCAGGAACGCCACCTGGGCCGTGTCGTCCTTGCCGAGGTACTCCGCGCCGTAGGTCTCGACGTCGCTGCCGGTGGCCACGATGATCTCAAAGTCGTGATACTGCTCCATCGGCACGGCGTCGCTGATAGCGCGGCTGCTCATCATGACGAGGTTTCCGGGGCCGACGACACACGCCAGGACGCGGGCATCGACCCGGGAGCCGTCGTCGCGCTCCACGTAGTAGGACGCGGTGACGATCGAGGGCGACAGCGTCTCGGTCACCGCGCGAATCCTGTCGGCCACCTCGTCGGCGGAGGCCGGCGCACTCATCACGACGGCCAGGACCGGCACCAGGGCGAAAAGGGCCACGGCTCGCGTCTTCATGTCAGTCTCCTCACTGGGGTCAGGGTCATCGCACTACGGCGTGCCGTCGCCGGCTTTCGGCGTGTCGCCGGCCTTGTCGTCGCCGTCTTCGGGCGGCGCGTCGCCATTGCCGGCGGGCGCGGGCGGCCCCTCGTCGTAGGTCACCTTGAGCAGCTTGGGCAATTCCGCCGGGCCGCGGTGGATCTTCAACTCGACCCATTTCTCCTTCTGCTCGACGGACTCGTCATACTGCTTCTGGAGCGCGTCGGTGTCGGCCACGTCGGCGCCGCGGCAGCGCACGATCACGTCGCCCTCCCGCAGTTGCGACTTCTCGGCCGACTCGCCGCGGCGAACGCCCGTCACGTACACGCCGGCCGTGTCCTTCAGGTTCTCGCGGGTCGCCAGCCGCTTCGTGATGTTCTGACCGACAAGGCCCCACTTGGCGAAGTTGACCTCGTCGCTGCGCACCGTGGTCAGATCGGCCGTGGTCACCTTGAACTCCGTCACGTCGCCGCCCCGCCTGATCGTCAGCGTGACTTCCGACCCGACCGGCGTGTCGGCGATCATGCGGCGCAGCTCGAACAGCTCCTCCGGGTACCGGCCCATGACCTTGCGGCCGTTGTACGCCACGAGGAGGTCCTGCGGCTGGATGCCGGCCGCCAGCGCCGGGCTGCCGGGCTCGATGCTCGAGATGACCGCCCCCTCGGTCTTGCCGACCTCGAAGAAGTCCTCCAGGTCCTGGAGCGGCTGAAACCTCAAGCCCACGGTGCTTCGCAGGACTTTGCCGTTGGCCAGGATCTGGTGGACGACTGTCTTGGCGACGTTGATGGGCACGGCGAACCCGAGATCGTTGCCGCCGCCGCGCGTGTTGATCCCGACGACTTCGCCGGTCATGTTCACGAGCGGGCCGCCCGAGTTGCCCGGGTTGATCGCCGCGTCGGTCTGAATCCAAGTGCTGAACAGGCCCGTCTCCAGCCCGCCGCCCAGTTCCATGGCCTCGCTGAGGATGCGGTCGTGGCACGAGATGATGCCGCTGGAGATGGAACGCGACAGGCCGAACGGGCTGCCGATGGCCAGGACCATGTCGCCCTCGGCCATGTGGTCCGAGTCGCCGAACGGTGCCCAGTCGAACGTGATGCCCTTGCGCTTGAGCTCATCGAGATCGAGCTGAATGACCGCCAGGTCGGTCCAGGGGTCGCCGCCGACCAGCTTGGCCTTGACGCGCTCCTTGTTGAACAGGGTGCACGACAGTTCCTGTGCCCTGCCGGCCACGTGGTAGTTGGTCAGGATGTGGCCCTCGGGGTCGAAGATGACGCCGGAGCCGTACCCGCCGATGCGCTTCTTCTGGCCGCCGAAGTACTCGGTCTTGCGGGCCTCCACGCGGACCGTGGCCGGATAGACCATGTCGCGGGCCCGCTTGACGGCTCCCTCGACGTTGACGTGGGCGGCACCGCCGCCCGACGGCCAGCCCCTGGAGACGGCGGGCTCACAGCCGGACGCCGCCAGCAACGCGACGCCGGCCAGCAGGGAAAGGGACCTCACGTTCACCAGCAACTCCTTTCGGCGCGACTCTCAAGGGGGAAGACCCCCTTTATACGATACCCGGTGGACCCAAAACAAGAGCGTTGTGGGCCGCTTCCGCCATGGCCGGGAAAAAAGGCAAGGGCGAGACGGCCCGTCGGCCGCCCCGCCCGCAAGGGTCAACGTGGTGCGCTCGAGAGGATTCGAACCTCCACCCGGTGTAACCCGGACTAGGACCTGAACCTAGCGCGTCTGCCAGTTCCGCCACGAGCGCGACAGAGCAAGATGATACGTGCCCGTGGCGCGTTTGTCAAGCGCTCTCGCTCCGGGGTGCCACGGCCACGCTTGCGTGGCCGTGCGGCACGGCGGGGCAAGCCCGCCGTGGCACTCACATGTGACACAACCTTGCTGGAAACGGCGCTACGAGCGGCGCCGGCGGTCCCACAAGGCCGCCAGAGCAGCCGCAACAAGTCCCAGCCCCGTGGCGGCCGGTTCGGGAATCACCCCGACCTTCAGGTTGTCGTAGTACATCGTCGAGCTGCCGGACACGTTGTTGTCGGTGCTGACCATCAAGGCGCTCACGCCCGCGTTCGACCCCATGAACTCCACGTCGTTGGCGACGAGCGTCCCGCCGTAGAAGACGTCCATCTGGCCGGCGTCGAAGTCGAGCACCATGTCGAGCGTCTGCCACGAGTCGACCGCCCAGTCATAACCGGTGTCGACGTTGTTGACCAGGATGTCGCCCCCGCCGTCGAAATGAACCCGATTGGTCTCAGTCAGAAACAGTCCGTAGAACGTGCTCACGCGCCAGTCGGCATCGTCCCTGGCGCTCAGCCTCACGTCCTGCGAGATGGCGATCACCGGGTCGGCGCCCGGCACGCCGACCAGCGACCGCATGGCCATCAGGTCGAAGAAGCCCGTGTACTCAGCCTTGTGGGCCACCATCTCAAGGGCCTGGAGACCGGACGAGGCCAGAGCGGTCTGCACGACCGTGTCCTCGTCGGCCAGCCAGCCGTTCTGGCCGGCGAGAGCGCCCGTGCTGTAGCCTTCGTAGGTCTCGAAATCGCACTGATACAGCACCGCAGCCGCCGGCGACGACACCATCAGCACCACGGCGCCCAACACGGCGCCCAACACAGCCATCCGTGCCCACGTCATCGGACGTCTCCTTTCGTCGCGCAGCCCAGGTTCTCGACAGGCCGCCCCCCCGGCCACCGCGACCGCGGCGATGGTCGGTCATCCGGGCGCCCATCACCAAAATGGGGCTTTCCGCGCTGCCGCGCAGAAAACCCCGGGTGCTCGCAATTAAGATTACACCAGGAGGCCATGGCAGTCAACCAAATTCCCCGGGAGCCGCCCCGCTGGGGTGCACGTCGAGTTTGTAGGTACTCGGGACGACGTTCCGCCGTGCGCTTCACGCCCCGCGGATTGGCCTCGAGCCCCGTTCGACGGGGCTTTGCCCCCGCTTCCCGCCCCGCGGGAAGCGGGGTGTAGGCCCGGCCTTCTAGGCCGGGTCGGGCAGACACGACAGGTCTTCTTTTCTCTTCTTCCCTGGCGGCGTGCCCATGGAAGGGGCACGCCGCCAGGGAACAAAGAAACACAGGCGCGGTCCGAGGACCAGGCCCAAAGGGCCTGGCCTATACCCCTCGACTCGCCCTTCGACACGCTCAGGGCTCACTCGGGGCAAAGGCCGCTGAAAGCGGCCTGAACGGCGCCCCCGTCTTACCTACAGACCTGACGTGCGCCCGCCCCGTCGGTCGTTTGCCTTCCATGGTCCGCCTGGGGGCTTGTATTCCGGTCCCGCTTCGGCCAGAATGGAGGTTCGCCTCGTCCGCGATGTCGGGGGAATACCCATGCCGTACGAACTGATCGTCAAGGCCGATTTCGGCGCCGCCCACTCGCTACGGCAATACAAGGGCAAGTGCGAGCGGCTGCACGGGCACAACTGGCGGCTCGACATCTGCCTGGCGGCCGACGGGCTCAACGCCGACGACATGGTCATCGACTTCGTCGACGCCAAGGCGATCATCGGCGACGTGCTCAAGAGGTACGATCACTATCACCTGAACAACGTGCCGCCTTTCGACAAGGTCAACCCGACGAGCGAGAACATCGCCCGCGTCATCGCGGAGGAGATCCGCCGGCGGCTGCCCGAAGGCGTTCGCCTGGCCCGGCTGACCGCCTGGGAAGGCGACGCCAACGGTGCCACGTACATTCCATAGGCCCCGGAAGCCGTCGCCCGGGCATGAAAGCGAGAGACACCCAATGGACAAGGTGAGGCTGCAACTGGCCCTGGACTTCGTCGAGCTGAAGCGCGCCCTCGGCGTGGCCGAGCTGGCGGTGCCGGCCGGCATCGACATCGTCGAGGCGGGCACGCCGCTGGTGAAGAGCGAGGGCCTCGACGCCGTCCGGGCGCTGCGAAAGGCGTTTCCCGACAAGACCATCCTGGCCGACCTGAAGACGGCCGACGCCGGCCGCATCGAGATGGAATGCGCCGCCAAGGCCGGGGCCGACATGGCCATCTGCCTCGGGGCCTGCACCGAGTCGACCATCCGCGAGTCCATCGACGCCGGCCGCAACTACGGCATCCAGGTCGGCGTGGACCTCCTGGGCGTCGAGGACGCCGTCGCCCTGGCCCGCAAGTGCGAAGCCTGGGGCGCCGCCTTCATCAACGTCCACCTGCCGATCGACGATCAGATGCGCGGCATCCAGTCGTTCGACACGCTGCGCGAGGTCGCCCGCGCGGTCGGCATCCCGGTAGCCGCGGCCGGAGGCATCAACTCCGAGACCGTCGTCGAGGCCGTCGAGGCGGGCGCCCGGATCGTCGTCGTGGGCGGCGCCATCACCAAGGCCGCCGACCCGGCCCGCGCCACGGCCGACATCCGCAAGGCGGCCGACACGCGGGCATCCATCCCGACGGACCTCTTCCGCCGCGCGGGAGAGGAGAACATCCGCGAGGTCCTCATGCGGGTCTCCACCGCCAATATCAGTGACGGCGCTCACCGACTGCCGTCGCTGGCCGGGATACACTCCCTGTGGCCGGGCGCGCGGATGTGCGGCCCCGCGGTGACCGTGCGGACAGCCCCGGGCGACTACGCCAAGCCCGTTGAGGCCATCGACGGGGCGGCCGAAGGGAGCGTCATCGTCGTCGATGCCGGCGGGCGGCCCCCGGCGGTCTGGGGCGAACTGGCCACCGAAAGCGCCAAGGTGCGCCGCCTCGCGGGCGTGGTCGTCGACGGAGCCATCCGCGACACCGCGGAGATCCGCCGGCTCGAGTTCCCGGCGTTCGCACGTTGTGTGTCCAGCAACGCCGGCGAGGCAAAGGGGTTCGGCGAGATCGGCCAGCCGGTCACCCTTGCCGGACAGCGGGTCATGCCCGGCGACTGGATTGTCGGCGACGACGACGGCGTACTGGTCCTCCCAAAGGCCCGCGCCGTCGAGATGGCCAACCGCGGCCAGGACGTCCTGGAGGCCGAGAACCGCATCCGCGAGGAGATCGCCAAGGGCCGGAGCTCACTCGCCAAGGTGCTCGACCTCCTGCGGTGGGAGAAACAGGGATAGCGCCGTCGCCGGGGAGCGGCACGCCAAGGAGACTTTCATGCTGGTCGTAGCCGAACGGTTGAACTGCACCCGCAAACGGATCAAGGCCGCAGTCGTCGACAGGGACGCCGACCTGATTCAGGGCGAGGCCCGACGCCAGGTCGAGGCCGGGGCGGACACCATCGACGTCAACTCCGCCACGGGCGTCGACACCGAGCTCGACGACATGAAGTGGATGATCGAGCAGGTCCGCGCGGTGACCGACAAGCCGATCAGCGTGGACACGACCCACGCCGAGGCGATGCGGGCCGGGCTGGAGCTTCACGGCCCGGGCCAGGCGATGCTCAACTCGGTGACCGGCGAACGGGACCGCCTGGCGGCGATGATGCCGCTGGCCGCCGAGTTCCAGACCCGCGTGGTCGCGCTGGCGATGGACGACTCGGGCATGCCCGAGACCATCGACGCCCGCCTCAAGGCCGTCGAGACCATCGTCGCCGAGGCCGACAGGGTGGGCGTCAAGCGCGAGAACCTCTACATCGACCCGCTCATCCGCCCCGTGTCGACCAACCCGACGCATCCGTCGGACTGCCTGGAGACGGTGCGGCGCATCAAGGCCGAGTTCGCTCCCCTGAAGACCATCGGCGGGCTGTCGAACGTCAGCTTCGGCCTGCCCAAGCGGAATCTGCTGAACCGCGTGTTCGTGGCCTACATGGTCTACGCGGGCATCGATGCGGGGATCATCGACCCGCTGGAGCCCGGCGTCATGGCGACGATCCTGGCGGCCGAGGCGCTGCTGGCCCGCGACGAGTTCTGCATGCGGTACATCACGGCCGAGCGCGACGGGCGGCTGGACCGCTAGGGGCCTATCTCAAGAAGATGACGGCGTCCGCCCGTACGTGCGGCTCATACGGCAACCGCCGGGTATGCCTCATCTTGGCGGGTGCCACGGCCAGGCCGCCCCGACTCGTCGGGGCGACTGGCCGTGCTGTGGTTTGCACGGTCAGTCCCGCCGCCGCTTCGCTCGGCCGTCGGGGCCTGGCCGTGGCACCCAACGCTACTCTTCCAAAGTGCCCCCCTGCCCGGCCGCGGGCTTTTGGCAAATTGACACCCGCGCCGGAAGCCGATATCATGGACGGTGTTCCCCCATGAGGGGTCGAGCGAGCGCGGTTCCCCGTGTGTCCAGGTGCGACATGATCTGTGAGCGGTGCAAGAAGAACGTCGCGACGGTTCATCTGACGGAGATCGTCAAGAACGAGAAGATCGAGAAGCACCTGTGCGAGCAGTGTGCCAAGGACGAAGGCTACACCATCAAGACGCACGTGAGCCTCCAGGACCTGCTGACGGCCTTCATCTCGGCGCACAGCGACGCGTCGGAGCTGGCCGACACAAGCTGCCCGGACTGCAACATCAGTTACGCGGAGTTCCGCAGCGAGGGCCGCCTGGGCTGCCCGAACGACTACGAGGTGTTCCGCGAGGCCCTGGATCCCCTGCTGGAGAAGGTTCACGGCAGGGTGGAGCACACGGGCAAGCTCCCCGAGCGGGCCGGCGAGAGCCAGAAGAAGCAGCGCGACCTGATGACGCTGCGGCGCCGCCTGCGCCAGGCCGTCGATCGCGAGGACTACGAGGAGGCGGCCCAGTTGCGCGACCTGATCAAGGAGAAGGAAACGGCGGATGGAACTCAGTGAGCTGGTCGGCTCAGCGGGCGAGTGGCTCCGCGGCAACGGACCGGAGTCGGGCGTGGTGATCTCCACGCGCATCCGGCTGGCCCGGAACGTCGCGGGCTATCCGTTCCTGAGGCGGATGACGCCGGACCAGCGCCGGGACGTCCAGTCGCATGTCCGCCGGGGCATCGACGACCTGCGCCTGTTCAGCGACATCTGCTTTCTGGAACTCGACGACACGAGCCACATCGACCGGCAGTTCCTCGTCGAGCGCCACCTGATCAGCCGCGAGCTGGCCGGCGGCGAAGGCATTCGCGGCGTCGCCTTCGACCACGGCGAGGCCGAAAGCGTGATGATCAACGAGGAGGACCACCTGCGGCTCCAGGTGATGCGGTCGGGCCTCCAGCTGGAGGCGTCCTGGCAGCGGGCAAGCGACCTGGACGACCAGCTCGAAGCGCGGCTGAGCTTCGCCTTCTCGAGTCGCCTGGGCTACCTGACCGCCTGCCCGACCAACGTCGGCACCGGCCTGCGGGCCTCGGTCATGCTGCACCTGCCGGCGCTGGTGATCACGCGGCAGATTGAGAAGGTGTTCCAGGCCATCGCGCGGATGCGGCTCGTGGTGCGGGGGCTGTACGGCGAGGGCACCCAGGCCACGGGCGACTTTTACCAGATCTCCAACCAGGTCACCCTCGGCAAGACCGAGGAGGAGATTCTCGAATCCCTGAACCTCGCGATCCCGAGGATCATCGAGTACGAGCAGAAGGCCCGCGAGACGCTGACCCGCGAGAGCGAGGTCTTCCTGTCCGACCGCATCTGGCGGGCGGTCGGCATGTTGCAGCACGCGCGGCAGATGTCGTCGGAGGAGACGCTGTCGCTGCTGAGCGCCGTGCGCATGGGCGTCAACGTCGGCCTGGTGCGCGGCCTCGACATCCAGACGGTGAACAAGCTCTTCGTCGGGACGCAGCCGGGGCACCTCCAGATGATGTGCGGCTCGGAGCTCTCGCAGGAGAGCCGCGACATCGCGCGGGCGGAGTACGTCCGCAAGGTCATCAAGGACGTCAGCATGAACTAGCAAGCCGCTATGAGAGTGGCATGGCCCCGACGCGTCGGGGCCATGCGTGCCACGGCCGTCCCGCCCGTGGCCAATCGACGTTTGCAGGGCCGGGACGGCCCTGCGACTCACGGGCAGGATGCCCGTGCCACGGTACAACGGACTTCTTTAGCGGCCCGGCAGGCCGCCCCGCCGGGGCCGCCAGCAGAATGGAACGCCTGAATGCAGAGACTGAGACTGGCCGCGGCCCTCGGGTGGGGCTTTCCGACGTGGCAGGAAGACGACGAGGCCGCACTGCTCGGGGCCTTCGGCATTCGCCACGTCCAGGTGTTCCGCAACCGCGAGCTGGCCATCGACCCCGCGGAGCTCCGGCGCCGGCTGGCCGATGCCGGCATCGAGGCCACCTCGTTCCACGCCGCCTTCGGGCGCGACCTGGAGCCGAGCAACCCGGACGAGCCGTCCCGCCGACACTGCGTGGAAGGCCTGGCCCGCGAGATGGATTTCTGCCTGGGCCTCGGCGGCTCGGCGATCGTCATCCATCCCGGAGAGGGCAACCTGGGTGACCAGACGCGCGACGCGAAGCGCCTCGCCGCCCTGGCCGCCAGCGCCCGGGAACTGGCCGACCTCGCCGCCGAGAGGAAGCTCGTCGCCGCGATGGAGAACCTCCAGCCGGGACAGATGGGCGACGACATGGTGGCGCTGCGCAGCATCGTCGACGAGGTCAACTCGCCCCACCTCGGAATCAACTACGATTGCGGGCACGCCAACCTGACCGCCGACCCCCTGACCGTCCTCCGGCAGGCCGGTCCGCGCATCGTCAGCACGCACATCCACGACAACCACGGGGCGCAGGACGAGCATCTCGCGCCGGGGTTCGGCACCATCGACATGGACGCCGTGTGCCGCGGCCTGGCCGCGGTCGGCTATCGCGGCGAATTCGTGCTGGAGTTGATGGAGACGACGGAGGCCCTGCGCCGCAAATGCGATGCGGTCTGGGTGGAGAAACTCAACCGCTGGATCGACCTGGCCAGCGGCATCATCCCCTGACGACCGCGGACCTTTCCTGGTGCTTCACTGCACTCTGCTTGATGGGTGCCACACTTTGGAGCGACGGCGCAGCCGGCGCCAAAGTGTGCGGCGAGAAACACACTTTGGCCCCGACTTCCGTCGGGGCTTCAAAGTGTGGCACCCTTCGTGTCATCCGTCACAGATCCCTACGGCGCCTGGACGGACTCGCGTAGGGGGCTGCTTTGCAGCCACGCGGAGATGAGGCTCGGCGGCCGCCCCTCGACACGCTGGGGGTCTGCGACATTTGCAGCCGCCCTACATGGTGACGCCCTACGGCGCCTGGAGGGAGCCTTGCAGCTCCTTGGGCAGGTCGCGGTAGAAGGTGATGTCGTCGATGAGGACGGCGGCCGCCTTGTTCTTGTCGTTGGTCACGAACCTGAGGGCGCTCAGGTGCATCGGCCGGGCGGGCTTGCCTGCCCTGGCGTAGGCCTCATCGCCCTCGGCGGACAGCTCCAGCTTGGCGAGGTCCAGGGCGAAAGTCTTCCACGCGCCCGCGGGCGGGTGCAGGTACGCCGTGAAGCCAAAGCGCGACTGGTCCTGCGGCCCCGCCGGGTCCGGCAACGTCAACAGCGTCAGCACGACCTCCATCTCGCGGTCCACCTTGACGCGCAGCGCCACGTATCGGTAGCCCGACACGTCGTGGTTCTTCGCCGGCGGCACGGTCTGGACGATCCTCTGCCGGCCGTACTCGCCCCAATCCTCCTCGCGCCCGTCGGCGAAACGGATGCGGATGACGTTGTCCTCTCCGTCG
>Ga0272441_10012320_pt1 | contig 12517 bp, 9 predicted proteins | sample SSMProp6N_FD_193582 | JGI IMG/M metagenome (GOLD analysis project Ga0272441, IMG submission 193582) | Marine sediment archaeal communities from Little Sippewissett salt marsh, Falmouth, MA, United States - SSM-Prop-6N | ecosystem: Environmental > Aquatic > Marine > Wetlands > Sediment ...
TTTGCATAGTTTGATAAGGTTGTACGGGAACGCGACATAATACATCTTTTTCCCGTCAACCAGATGGTACTCAAGCGAGGTGTCAGCCTCCCAGTTTCTCACATCTTCCTGTGACAGGTCCGGTATATCTTTTTTCAGCCGTGCGAACATCTCTTCATAGGTATAACAGTAATCATCCAGAATTACATTGATCCGGCTCAGCTGCTGTTTCATGATCAGGGATTCATATTGGGACAAAGAATCATTGTGCGCCAGTTCATGTTTGACTGCTGCTTTCGCTTTTGACAGTTGGCCGGCTTTTATCGATTCATTGATATCTGTCAGAGACTGGGAATAGCATGCTGTAAAAAACAGGGCCAGAATGAGGAATAGTACGTTTCGCATTATTGTCTGCCTTTCCGGTTAAATCAGTATATTCTGTAATTACACACGTTAGACGTACATATACACGGAAAGGTTTAGCAGCTCTATGCTGAAACATGAAGGTGATCACAAACAGCCATCATGACGTGCCCAGTCCGGCTATCTCTTATGCTCCACTCAGTGTAAACTCATTGATTCTTGGCAGGAGGACCATAGTGCTCAGCTTCTGTGATATTTAATACATTTGACATTGGGGATGAAAAATATTTGAACCGGTAAAAACTTTAGCACTGCAGAATTTAACCCATGGGCGCGCCTGTCCCTGTTACTATAAAAATAAGATAGTAAATATCGGAAAGCTCCGTTGAATTCCCGCATCTGTGCCGGGTTTGTTGTACGTGGCCTTTAGTATGGCCACCCCCGTCGGTCAGGTCAGCAGTCGTAGAACAGCGGGTAAATGTGGCCGTTCTCAACAGGTCACAGCCTGTCTGCTCCCCCCTGTTCCACCTTCTTTCCCTCACCGGCGAACTCGGTTATTCTCCTCTCTGAGCCGGGGCCGCCGATCTTTCCTTCAAACCGCAGGTACCTGCCGTCCGACGGCCGAAACCAGTAAGATCCCTTCCAGAACATGGACAATGCTCCGGTAAGAGACATCTCAACACGTACAGCAGCCTGGTCCCCGCAGTCCAGGCCCAGCACTGTCTTATCTTTTTTAACAGCTTTGAATTTACCTATTTTAATTTCACCGGGCCTGGCTGCTCCGATTGCCCGGAAAATTCTTTTACTCTTCCCGGAGCGGATGAACCCAGCCATATCATAAGGAAAAGCCTGATTCCATGTATCATGACCGATATGGAATTCCTCCTCTATCTGCTCACCCCGGCGGATCCCGCGCACAACGATTTTCTCGTCACTGCGTACAGCTGATAAATCGGTATTGATATTCGGATTCCGGTAGATCCATTTCTTTGTATTGTAAAGAGAATCAACTACAATAATTTCATCTATTTCCTTCTCCTCGGAATGGCGTATCAGATGCATACGTATGCCTTCATCCAGAGTATCAATAGATGCGGTTGTAGCAGGACGGATTTCTTCAGGATTTGTTTTATCGAGGTACAGGAATGTCTGGGCTCTGAGGGAATAAATTGAAAACAGGGCAAAAACCGTGGTCAGGAAAACACGCATGTCCGGCTCCTTTTAATAGAAACGCAGTGAAACCGGATGTCGCGATCTCCCCCGATATGTATCGCAGGCCGGTTCTGAAACAAAATTCTGGTGAACGATTGAAACAACATACCAAATATTGTCCACATTTACAACCAATAAAACTTCTTGCAATTGATACGATACGATGCCAATGCCTGGAAAACTAGCAACAGACCGGTAAAATATATTGAGAAAAGAACAAAAACACAACAGGCTGAATTCAATAAATCTGCCCTCACCAATATGCTGCAGCATATTCTCAGGCCCATACGTCTTGGCAGTATCAGATACCTGTGCCGACGAATAGTCGGTTAATGCTTAAACACAGAGCAAATAATTGTTGACTTGTCAACTATTATTCCGTATATTGGTTGCCAAGTCAACTAATATCGGCACAAAACAAGGATAAATAATTGCAGAACAAATCGAAACTCGACGACACAAACATAGGGAAACTCCTCCTTCGTCTCTCTCTTCCCGCAACCATCGGCATGCTGGTTATGTCCCTGTACAATATCGTAGACACCATATTTATCGGCAAATACGTCGGGACAAGCGGCATTGCCGGAGTCGCCCTTGCATTTCCCATTCAGATGATTGTCGGCGCAATAGGCCAGATGATCGGCATTGGCGGCGCATCACTGCTGTCCCGAAGCCTGGGAGAAAAAGATTTTGACAAAGCCCGCCGCACTCTCGGCAGTGTGGTAGGAGCTGTGCTTATAGCAGGCGGAATAATTACGGTTATCGGATATGCCAGGCTCGACAGCCTTCTTCGTCTGTTCGGCGCCACAGATACATTGCTGCCCTATGCGCACCAGTATCTTTCTATCGTGTTATCGGGAATACTGGTACACAGCCTTGCCATGGCCCTCAACAATATGGCCCGGGCCGAAGGCATGGCAAAAATCGCCATGACAACCATGATACTTTCTGCCCTTACAAACCTTGTGCTTGACGCAGTCTTCATTATTGTGTTTGGCATGGGCATTCAGGGCGCGGCCCTGGCAACAGTTATCGCTTATGTGGTGGCGGCTCTTTTCCTGGTCATATTCTTCCGTTCAGGAAAAAGCACAATGAAATTGAAACTAAGCACCATCAGGCTGGACCCTGAAATACTCAGGGAAGTGCTGTCCATCGGCGTGCCGTCGTTTATCCGGCAGGCTGCCATGAGCGTACTGGTTGTTCTGCTCAACCGCACTCTTGGCAGACTGGGCGGAGACATCGCCATTGCTGTATACGGGGTTATCATGAGGCTTCTCATGCTGGTATTCACACCTATCATGGGTGTGGCTCAGGGACTGCAGCCCATTGCCGGGTATAATTACGGAGCGAAACGGTTTTATTACATGAGACGGTCCGTCATCATGGCGACAATTACCACAACCGTCATAGCAGTAGCAGGCACAGCCCTTCTCAGCCTGTTCCCCGATGAATTTCTTGGCCTGTTCTCCAACAATTCCCAGCTGCTGAGCCAGGGCAGGACCGCTTTGCGCATCATCGTTCTTGCTTTTCCTCTGGTAGGCTTCCAGGTGGTTGTGGGCACACTGTTTCAGGCCACAGGCAAGGCATTGCAGAATCTTATCTTAACACTGTCCCGGCAGGTTCTCATGCTCATTCCCATGGTTCTGCTGCTGCCCCGCTTTTTCCAGCTGAAAGGGGTGTGGATAGCCTTCCCCGCGGCTGATATTCTCGGCTTTTTTCTAACTGTTTTTGTCATATTTCACTCACGGCATAACTATTCGATAAAACCAGCCGCCGAGGCCGCGTCATGAAAGAACAGTTCAGCATTGGCAAAATACTAAGCTGCATACACCGTCACAGCCGCATGTATCTTCACCATGAGCTGGCTGACACAGATCTTGGCGGCGGCAGCCTCCATTTTCTGCTGATCCTGTCACGGAAAAACGGTCTTACACAGCAGGATCTCACGCATATGCTGCATATGGACAAGGCAAATACCGCGCGCACTGTAAAGAAACTCATTAAAAACGGGTATGTGCAGAAGCAGAAAGATCCTGAAGACCACAGGGCTGTTCGAATCTTCCTGACAGATAAAGGGGAAAAACTTCTGCCCCGTATACAAAAAGTACTTACGCATTGGTCTGAGATACTGTTCAGGGGCCTGAACCCCGATGAAAAGCAGGAGGCTTCCCGGCTTATAAAAAAAATGGCTGACAATGCTGTGGCTCATGTCCGCGGGGAAGCAGACTGATATACTATTTTAGCATTTCCATATTGCACTACAGGCCGGACTTGCATATATTACACCAATCACCGTGGCAGACACTTAAAGGATACATGCATGCAGTCAATCACTTCCATATTCCGTATCGGTACAGGACCTTCATCAAGTCACACAATGGCGCCCCGCAGAGCTGCTGAGCAGTTCATTGACCGGTTTCCAGATGCCGCCTCCTTTCGCGTAACACTGTACCAGAGTCTGGCCCTGACAGGCAAAGGCCACCTGACAGATGTGGCTCTTGAAAAAGCCTTTGCAGGCCGCTATCTCGAAATTATCTGGCAGCCCGAACAGCGGGACTCAGAACATCCCAACGGTATGTATTTCGAAGCCCTTGATGAATCCGGAACTGTCACCGGAACATGGAAAGGTTACAGCATAGGGGGCGGCGCCCTGTCCGATGATGTAACAACTGATAAGCAGAAATGTGTGTACCCGTTCTCAAAAATGAACACGGTTTTGGATAGATGCGAAGCGTCGGGCTATGCCCTGTGGGAAGTCGTGGACCAATATGAAAAGCCCGAGATATGGGACCACCTCTCTTCGGTCTGGCAAACCATGAAACAGGCCGTTAACCGCGGTCTCGATGCCGAAGGAGTGCTCCCCGGCGGCCTCGGTGTTTCACGGAAAGCATGGGCCTTTCACAGAAAAGCCCGTCTTTCAGGGGATTATTTTAAACGGGGCGGCACTATCGGTGCGTACGCTCTGGCAGCTGCCGAGGAAAATGCTGCCGGAGGCATCATTGTCACGGCTCCAACCTGCGGTTCGTGCGGTGTTGTTCCTGCAGCACTTTACTATTTGCAGACAGTCATCCAATGCTCCGACGCGTGCATACACCGGGCTCTGGCCACTGCCGGGCTTGTGGGCAACCTTATCCGGCATAATGCTTCCATAAGCGGTGCCGAAGTGGGGTGCCAGGGAGAGATCGGAAGCGCCTGCGCCATGGCCGCGGCAGCAGCCACCCAGCTATTAGGCGGTACAGTCAGGCAGGTTGAATATGCTGCAGAAATGGGCCTCGAACACCACCTGGGCCTTACCTGCGACCCGGTAAACGGCCTGGTGCAGATACCCTGCATCGAACGCAACGCATTTGCCGCGCGCCGAGCCCTTGCGTGCGCCGACTATTCAATCATGTCCGGGGGATTTCATCTTATAACCTTTGATGAAGTAGTGGAAGTAATGAAAGAGACAGGATGCGCACTTCCGCCTCTGTACCGGGAAACAGCCGAAGGCGGCCTTGCAGCAGCATATAAAAAACGCGCAAAAACCCGCTGACTTTATTCTCCAGCCGGCTCTGCTCTTCTGACCGGTGATAATTATGTTAGTATGGAGTCCAGGTATGAATAAAAACGCTCTTATCATCGGCAATTCCGACGGTATAGGAATGGCTTTTACAAAACGTCTGCTTTCAAAAGACTGGCATGTTATTGGTATTTCCAGAAGCCCATCATCAATTGAACAACCGTCATATACACACCATGTGTGTGATGTGCGCCACCAGGCCTATAAAGGACTGGTTCAAAAAATAACAGACGATGAGCCCATTGCCCTGTGCGTTTTTTGCGTCGGTATCGGTGAGATTCTCGACATCTCTGACATGGCTCAGGAACCGGATATTATCGATGTCAATCTCACAGCCATGGTACGGACAGCAGCCGTAGTGATTCCATCTATGGCACGCGCTGGAACAGGCCACTTCATGGGGATTTCCAGTCTTGCCGACGACCTGCTCTCTTCTGAAGCGCCTTCGTATCACGCATCCAAATCCGGGTTTTCCGTGTATCTGGAATCAATGGCCCTGGCCCTCAGATCACACCGAGTCTATGTAACCAATGTAAGGTTCGGGTTTGTAGACACCAAAATGGCCAAAGGCCATGCCAAGCCCATGATGATGAGTACTGAAAAGGCGGCCGCACATCTTGAAACCTGTATGAGGAAAAAACCGGTCCGGTACACGGCGCCTCGTATAGCTGTGCCCCTTGTCAAATTCCGTAAGATCATGATGCGGCTGTGTATGTAGGATTATTGATCTTGCCCGGACTACACAAATGTATCTGACAGGCTATTTGCGTGTTTCCGCGGCACATAAATAATAAATTGCATCATGCAATCTCCATAGCTAAAAGTATCCACCTGAAAACACGGAGGAAAATCCATGGATGACCAGACCAAACAGCAGGATAAGCAGAGAAAACGGGCCAGCGGTGTTAATGAAATTCAGGGCGGTGTCTGGCTTATAGGCCTGGCAGCCCTCTTCTATTTCGATATTTTCTGGCCCGGCATACTTATTCTTATCGGGCTCAGCAGCATTGTAGAGGGTGTGGCAAAAATGTACATTACAAAACCGGATTGAAGGCCCACAGCTTATAACAGTACGGCCGGTCACGTCTTTTTCACGAAAAATTGATCCAGGCAGAAATACAGGCGCAGTCATCAGGTACAGGTATTGGGGATCCCGGAATAAACAGCAGGGGCAATACGAGGGATTACACTGACCCGGTTCCGTGGTGGCACTATCGTGACTCGGCAGTACAGGAATTCCGTCTGAAAGGGTACAGCAGCAGCGACAAATCTCTACGCCTTGATTACGAAGCGGTTAACAAAGCCGCACAGGGCAAAAAACAGATACCTGTATTTGGCGATCTTCAGAACGGCATTGATAAATGGTGCGTGGGCGGCGCACTTATATACGCAGGCTCTCCCCAACACAAGTTCAATCTGTGGATCCCTGACCGTGATTCTCCTGCATCACAGAAGATACTTCGGCTCCTGCAGGCAAGATACGCAGATAAGGACCGCGGTTACGTATACGTAACACGTACGGCACGTATGTACCCGGAAAATGAAGGGTACGGCAAACCAGAAATCATTATTACCGACATAAATCAGATTTCAGATACCGCGCCCCTGGACTGATGAGTCAATGCTCCGTTCGGGCTTTTTCATGCTCTGTTTTAAACACGGCAGAAGCCCGCATATCATCAATAAAGGATGCGCTCATCCAGTATATATCGTAGTTTCCGTTTTCCGGACGGTTATGGTTCTTCAGGAAAAAATCATAACTCAGCCTGCCTGGTACTGACTCTGAAGGCAGCTCTCTGCTGGCCATGAAGAAAAAATAACGTCCGTCAGGTGTTACATAGGGCGACCACTCAGAGCCCGTTTTTGAGTTCACTGCCGGCCCCATGTTCACCGGCTCCGACCAGGTGTCACTGCTGCTGCGAAAAACTATGTAATAATCATACCCTCCAACAGTATTTTCTTTGATAAACGAAGGTACAATAACAAAACTTTCGTCGGAAGCGACAAACGCGTTAAACCTGCCTGCACCGCAATTTACCTGCACTGGCAGTTTTTCCGGCTCACTATACATTCGGTCTTTCCATGTTGAACGATAAATAAAACTTTGGCGCTGCCCCTGTTCCCTTCTTGTAAAATAGAGGGTTCCGTCCCGTGTGACCGAGGGGAAATACTCAGCTGCTTCCGTATTAACGGGCATGCCCAGATTATAGGGTTCGCTCCATGTGTCACCAGTCCGGTCTACGCACCAGATATCTTCAGTGCCCCGGACTGTGCTGGTATCTGCCGGCATATTTGAGAGGAAAAACATCTTTCTCCCATCGGATGTTATACAGGGTTCAGCATAAAGATAAGCCGGATCTGCAGCAAAAGGAAGAACCTGCGGTTTGGTCCAGATATCATCAAGGAGCCTGGACCGGAGAATCGATGAAAACCTGTAATTTTCCGACGCCACACAAAAATAGATCTCTTTACCTCCGGGCATAACCGCCACATCCCTGTTATCGAGACCGTTGCACACTATACCGGGAGCAAACAGAACAGCTGTATCCCCGGGAAAAGGCTGATTAAACCATCGTAACGATGGCTTTTCCCGGCTGACGGGCTGATTGTCAGGGATAAATCCAAACGTGTACCTCTGGAAATCTCCGGAATCAAAATCCCACTGAACCAGTGACGTATTCCCTCCAGCATCATACCTGAAACGGATATCCGCTCCTGAATCCTTGATCCTGCCTGTAAATAAGCCCTTCATGATACGCCCGCTTTTATCACAGGTAAAATGTATGGTGCCTGAAAGCCAGGAATCAAAATTTTTCAGAACCGCAGTACACAGCATCCCTTTTTTATCGTATGTATATATTTCAGAAATTCTTTTCCCGTCAGGGAACAGTGCTGTCTTTTGAATGATCCGGCCTTCAGCATTATGCGTGTACTCAAACACAGCGGTGTTTCCATCAGCGTACCGCCTGAGTGAATTTATCAGCCGGTTCTTTCCGTCATACAGATAATGAGTAACTGTACGCACCTCCTGGTCATTAATGTAGTATATTTTCCTTGTAAGCATCTTACCTGCATATTCCAGGTATGAAAAACCATTGAGTTTGTCATTATACGTATATGCTTCTTCACCCGTTTTCATTCCTGGTGCAGCCCGTACCAGCGGATTGGAAAGATCATACGCATATGCCCCTCTGCCTGAATAGTCATCATATTCATACCGGAACGTCTGGGACCACTTCCCCTTGAATTCCCAATGCTCTTTTTCAAGGCAGCCTCTCCCTGAATAGGTGTATGTTACCATACCGATTGAAACACTGTCTCTGGAGATATCTGCTTTGATGGCCCGTCCATCTTCATCATACTGAAAATCCAGTATGCCGGTAAACCACCCCTGGCCATTGTCATACACAGCTGTGCTTTGCCGGCCCATTTCATCATAATAGTATGTGATGTTTCCTGTTACACCGTCGGATCTTTCAAACAGCTCCTTTTGCAATAATCCGGACCGGTTATATTCATACCTGACCGTTGAAGTCTTCCCTCCTGAAAAAATCCGGAATTTCTCACAAAGCCGCCCCGAATCATCAAACGAATAAAAATTAACCGAATTTCTTTTCCCGTTCTTCAGGTACCACAACCCTTTTGCTAATTGCCCGTCAGGAGTATAATTAAACACCGATACTCCTTTCTCGCCGGAACTGTTTTCATAATAGAGCCTCAGCAGCCTGGTGCTGCCCCTGTCATACATCACCGATTCACGGGGCTGGGCAGAAGAGATGCCCGCAGCAGTGCATACCATACATAAAATAACCATACTTACCTTACGCATACGTCTCCTCTCTGACGCGTTATACAATGCATCATTGTGAACATCCGCTCCATACGGTCCAGAGCAATGACTTCATGAAAATATCAGGATCCGGTAAAATCTTTTTACTTGAGAATGAAATAAGCATAAAGGTTTTTGAATGTGCAGAAACCCGGCATCGGCACAAATTTTAAACAGCTGCAGTTATGTATGGAACTCATGAACACTGCAAAAAGCTTATATCATTTATAAAGCCTTTGTTAACATCGGCTCCTTGATATATGCATGTTTATATAAAACTTTTTACGCATTACAGGGGGAAAAGTTGTGGATTCATGTCATCATATTAATATGATGCGGTTTACAACAGCCGATTGCTCCGGGTCAAGATACATTGCAGAAACAGATAATGCCTGAACAGACAAACTGTGCTGTGACACAGCAACACCCTGCACCCGGGCCTTTCGGCTGCGCCATTCAGATGCCCAATACCTGGAGCGTCTTCTTTAGAGTAATGATTGAACACCGGCCCGGACTCTGGGGAATCTGCCCGATACCCGGGCACTGTCAGCCCATCGGCCTATATAGTAAACCGGTCGATCACTTCCTGCAGTTTCTCCATTTTATCCTGCAAAGATGCAGCAGTGTACGACATCTCTTCTGCGCCTGTTGCTGAATGTTCAGTAAAATGGCTTATATTTTCCATCTTTTCAGTAATCTCTTCAGCAGCAGTGTTCATTTCACTTGACGAGGCATCTATGTCACCAATAATCACTTCAATCTCTCTGACTGACGCAACAATATCCTTAAAATATGTTTCTGTCTCCATGAGCTTGGCTTTACCGTCACTCACAACTGTACTTGATTCAGCAGCCGAAGCAGCAGCCTTGTCTGTCTCATGTTGAATGACGCCTATGGTTTCCGTTATTTCACTGGTAGATTTTGTAGTTCGTTCCGCCAGTTTCCGTATCTCATCGGCAACCACTGCAAAACCCCGGCCCTGTTCTCCTGCCCGGGCTGCTTCAATAGCGGCGTTCAATGCCAGAAGATTGGTCTGGTCGGCAATATCATTGATTATCTGAATAATATCACCGATCTGCTCTGCACGTTGTGACAGTCCGGAAATAGTTACACCGGTCTCTTCAGTTATATGGACGATCTTTTCCATTCCTTTGAGAGTGTCCTGCATGGCATCGGCCCCTCTGCCCGCCTTTTCACTTGTCTCCCTGGTACGCTCCATGCTCCTGGCTGCTTTGTCAGCATTATGCTTCACTGTATGGGTCATCTCCTGAAGGCCCGCTGCTATTTCAGATGTCTGGCGGTTCTGGTCTTCGGCGCTGTCTGCGAGGCTTGATGCTGTCTTGTTCATCTCTACAGTGGCCGTTGATACATCACGGGTATTATCATTAACCTGTTTTATGATGGCCTGGACAGTCTCGATAAATCCATTGAAATTTCCAGCCAATTCACCGATCTCATCAGTCCGCTGCACATTGAGGCGGCGGGTCAGGTCGCCCTTGCCCTCCGCTATTTCTCCGGTCATCTGCGCTATCTGTTCAAGGGGTTTGGTCATGCTTTTTACTGTAAGGGCGACAATAACACCGATAACCAGTATACTGACGGCAATTAGCAGAAAGCTCATCCGTCTCATAGAGTAAATGGGCGCGTACACTTCGTCCCTCGATACACTGATCAGCAGGGTCCAGTTGGTTATGGGAATAACCGATGAGATAAAAAACTTTTTGTCACCCTTGAACGTCACCTCGTTGATAGTTTCTCCGTTATTGAGCATATCCCTGGCTGCTCTTGTAATATTCTTGAAATTTTTTCCGTCATCGGAAAAATCATTGATTTTCTTTTTAAGAATAATATCTTCATCTTTATGATACAGAATGGTTCCGTCCCGGCCAATAAGGAAAATCTCCTGACTTTTGAAGGCATTCTCTCCGTTGAAAAGGCTTGTAAGATATTCCAGGGTAATATCAATGCCTGTAACGCCCAGGAATATGCCGGTATCATTAAAAATAGGATAGCGGTAATTTGCCAGCACTATTTTTGAAACATAATCTATATCAACATCAAAAACCGGTTTCCCCTGTTGCTTCACATTTTCATACCATGGCCTCGTTCCAACCATATAATCTTCGGGGAATATACGGTCAGTATTATCCAGATAGTTCTGGGTTTTCTCGCTGGCGATGAAAACAGTATTGATTCCCTCCTCATGTTCGGCAATATTATCAAAATAATCCATCAGCTCGGCATATACCTGGTCTGTTTCCCGATCAGGCACCCGCTCGGAATTCTCCTGGAGCCATTTCACATACCTGTCATTTTGTGCCACGGCCCATGCTGCCCGGGCCTTATCCTGCAGCTGGCCGTTTACAAGATTCGCTATACTCTTTGCCTGATTTACCACCCGCATCTTTGTCTGCCCGGCAATGCTTTTTGTCGCTACATTCACATAGATCAGAAAAGCAGCTGACAAAAGTATGAGCACAACACCGAGAATTGTCAGCAGAGTTTTTTGCCATAACCTCAATTGCACACGCATTTTCTCCACCTTTTTGATATATTTCTGACATTTTTAACAGTATTTTCTACATCAAAAAGCAAATTATATGCCAGGTACAATGCTGTGTACAGGCTCTGTTATGGCTGGTGCCGCACCAAAAGGGGGAATTATTTCTGTATCATTGATATTTTTTACCACATAGGATCAGAATTGATATGTTCAATGTTGTGTGGCTTCTGCCATACGTAACAATACAAAATAAATTGCCTGCCGGCAGGTCACTCATGCCGTATTGCTTCAACAGGATTACTCCCGGCCTCCTTGAGCGACTGCACACCCACACTGGTGAGGGTGACGCCCAGAGCAATGAATCCCGACAGCAGAAAAGGCCATACAGTAAGAGGGATGTGATAGGCAAAATTCCGAAGCCAGAGGGTAATTCCATACCATGCGACAGGCCATGCCGCTGCATTTGCAATAACAACAAGGATGAGAACATCTTTCAAAAACAGCATGAGCACCGATGAGTGGGAAGCACCCAAAACCTTGCGAATTCCCAGCTCTTTTCTCCTGCGGCTGATATTAAACGACATCAGCCCCGACAGTCCAAGTATCGATATACATATTGCCAGCACTGATATAACCTGAAACAGAAATTGTGTCCGTGCTTCAGAAGCATAAAGCTGATCTATATATGTATCAAAAAAGAAATAGTCAAACGGACGCCCCGGATTTATAGATGCCCAGACAGTTTTTATATACGGGAGTTGTTTTGACATGCTGCCATGCTGTACGTGCACAGAAATATACGACAACCCATGCGGGTAAATTTTTAAAACCAGGGGCTGAATATCACTGTGAAATGACCTGAAATGAAAGTCTTTTACTACACCTATGACTGTGCCGCTGCCATAGATTTTCTTTCTAAGTCCCTTATTTGACAATTGGAAGGGAGTATTGACAGGTGTTGCAAGGCCCAATGTTTTTACTGCCTGCTCATTAAGAATATATGCGGCATCACTATCTGAAGAGTAATCCTTTGAAAAGTCTCTGCCGAAGGCAAGGGTAAGCCCGTACGTGC
>Ga0272441_10012321_pt1 | contig 12517 bp, 10 predicted proteins | sample SSMProp6N_FD_193582 | JGI IMG/M metagenome (GOLD analysis project Ga0272441, IMG submission 193582) | Marine sediment archaeal communities from Little Sippewissett salt marsh, Falmouth, MA, United States - SSM-Prop-6N | ecosystem: Environmental > Aquatic > Marine > Wetlands > Sediment ...
ACTTGTATCAGTTGAAAAACAAAATCTTGACGATGCAGATATAGTATTTGTAACATATGGAGCATCTGCCAGACCTGCCGAATCTGCAATGGAAATGGCACGAGCAAAAGGTAAAAAAGTAGGGTTGCTTAGGTTAAAGATAGTTTGGCCTTTCCCAGAGAAACTTATTGCAAAACTTGCAAAGGATGTGGATAAAATAATTGTTCCGGAGATGAATCTTGGACAAATCTATCATCCGGTCAAAGAAGCTGTTTGTGGAAATTGTGAAGTTATTTCTGCCCCAAAAATAGGTGGAGAGATGCATCTTCCAGATGAACTTTTAAAATATCTGGAGGTGAGGTAAGATGGTTGAGATTAAAACAGCAGAAGAACTAAATAAAAAATACCTCAGAGAAGGAATGTGGCCTACCATATTTTGTAATGGCTGCGGTCATGGTGTTGTACTTGAATATACATTCTGGGCTTTAGAAGAACTGGGCTGGGATATGGAAAAAACTGTTTTCGCTTCAGGGATTGGCTGCTCATCAAGATTGCCAGGCTACATAAATGCTGATGGACTTCATACAACTCACGGTAGAGCACTTGCATTTGCTACTGGGATAAAAGCTGCGAATCCAAATCTAAATCTGATAGTATTTACAGGCGATGGAGACTGTTCCGGAATTGGCGGAAATCACTTTATCCATGCAGCACGGCGAAATATGGATATGACTGTAATCATGATTAATAACTTTACATATGGAATGACTGGCGGTCAACTTGCGCCAACAGCTCCTCTTGGCAGCATTGCAACAACTGCACCTTATGGAAATATCGAGCCACCATTTGACATATGCAATCTTGCAAAAGCACTAGGTGCGAATTATGTTGCTAGATGGACAGTTACTCATCCTTACCAACCAATTAAATCACTTAAAGATGCATTGAACAAAAAAGGATTTTCACTTGTAGAATTTCTAGCACCATGCCCAACTGCATTTGGTCGAAGAAATAAGCTTGGCGATATCAAAAAGCATTGGCAGTGGTACGATGATAATACAATTTTAATTGAAGATTATGAAAGAATAATGAACTATGGCTCTGAGAAAGAGAAAGAAGAAGTCAAGGATATGTTCCCAATAGGTGTTTTCCAAGATTGGGACAGACCTGGATTTTTCGAACAATATGAAAAACTTGTTGACAGGGTTATGAAAAAGGAAGGGAATAGACCTGCTAAAGCAAAGGCGGTGGTGCAAAAATGAAGAAAGATATCAGAATCTGCGGCTTCGGTGGACAAGGAGTAATTCTTGCAGGCTTCATTATAGGAAAAGCAGCATCTGTTTTCATGGACTATAATGCTGTGCAATCTCAATCTTATGGTCCAGAAGCAAGAGGAGGTGCTGCCCGGTCAGAGGTTATTGTATCAGATGGAAAAATTGGATATCCAAGACCAACAAGTGTAGATTTACTTGTTGCAATGAGTCAGGAGTCATTTGATACTTATCGTAATGATGTTAAGAAAGATACGGTGATAGTCCTTGATCCAGATCTTGTGCCAAAACACGACATTGGGAGACCGGTATACAAAGTAAAGGCGCAAAAGATCGCAGAAGAATTGGGAAACAAGATTGTTACAAATATTGTGATGGTTGGCGCATCAACAAGTATTTTCGGACTTCTTGATGAAGAAGCTGTAAAGAAAGCTGTTTTAGATAGTGTGCCAAGTAGATTTAAGGAACTTAATGAAAAAGCGTTTATGAGAGGATTAGAGGCAGGACGAAATGCCCTCAAAGGATTATAATCAAAAAATGGATCACGACCAGGGGATTCCCCTTGAAGATGATTATTTCTTAGTAGAGCCAGAAATAGCATTATTTGAAGATAAGATGCTTGCGGATGACAGTACTGTTCAAGGTATTGCACAAAAGGTTGCCAAAAAGAAAAAGCGAGTGATTGATGCTGATGTTTTGATAGTAGGTGCAGGAATTTCTGGGATGCAAGCTGCACTTGATACTGCTGATAAAGGATTCAGGGTCGTAATTATAGACAAGACCTCAACAATTGGCGGGTCAATGGTAAAGTTGGATAAGACATTTCCAACAAATGATTGTAGCATTTGTACGGCTGCACCAAAAATGGTAGAACTTGCTCGTCATCCAAATATCGAGCTAATCACTTATGCAGAACTTAATAAATTAGAAGGTAAAAAAGGAGATTTCAAAGCACAAATATGGAAGAAAAGTAAGTATGTCGACCCAGATAAATGTACAGGCTGCGATGACTGTACTGAAGTTTGCCCTGTTGATGTTGTAAGTGGCTTTGATGAAAAGATTTCAACTCGTAAAGCAATCTATATCGAATTTCCACAGGCAGTTCCAATTGTTTATACAATTGATCATGAGCACTGTACTGGTTGTGGTGCATGTGATCGAGTTTGTGAGCCAGAAGCAATTAGCTTTTTAGAAAAATCTGAAGAGATCGAAGTTAATGTAGGAGCAGTTATTGTAGCAACTGGTTTTGAGGTATTTGAACCAACGGAATTGCGTAAGGAATACGGTTATGGAAAATACGATAACGTTTTGACTGCAATGCAGTTTGAAAGGCTTCTTTCTTCTTTTGGCCCAACTGCTGGTAAAGTGCTTAGGCCCTCAGATTATAAAAAACCTAAGAAAATTGGCTGGATTCAATGTGTAGGGTCGCGCAGTGCACAAGAAGGTTATCCCTACTGTTCCCGTGTTTGCTGTATGTATGCAACAAAGGAAGCAAGTATCGTAAAAGAAGCAAACCCTGAGATTGATATTTCTATATACTATATGGATATCCGAGCTTATGGTAAGGATTTCCAACAATATTATGATCATGCAAAGGGCCTTGGAGTAAAATACATTCGAGGAAGACCTTCTAATATCTATGAAAATAAAGATAAAAGTCTAACAATCAGATATAGAGACACCCTTGGCGACAAAGTACAAGAAGATAAGGTCGACTTGCTTGTTCTTTCAACTTCCATTATTCCTACAAAGGATAACAAAAAAATTGCTGGGATTCTAGGGATAGATGTGGATGAAAATGGCTTCTTTTTACAAGATTCACTTTTACAAAATCCTATACAATCGACAAAAGATGGAATTTATCTTGCTGGTTGTATACAGGGTCCAAAAGATATCCCTGACAGTGTTTCTATGGCTAGCGGAGCAGCTGCAAGAGCGGTTGAGCCTATAAAAGATCGTAAAAGGCATATCGGTCGAGATTTTCCACCTGAAAAAGATATTCATACTGAGGAGCCACGCATAGGGGTTTTCGTTTGCCACTGTGGTAAAAATATCGCAGGATATTTGGACGTCGATAAGGTAACTGAGGAGGTCAAAAAACTTCCAAACGTTACTTATGCTGAGCATGTAATGTTTGCATGTTCCGAAGATACCGGTAAAAAAATACGCGAAACTATCAAAGATAAAAAACTAAATAGGATAATTGTTGCTGCATGTTCGCCACGTACACATGGAGGATTGTTCCAAGACACACTTCTGGAGGCAGGTTTAAACAAATATTTGTTTGAAATGGCAAATATTAGAAACCATTGCTCATGGGTTCATTCTGACGATTGGGACAAAGCTACAGAAAAAGCACTTGATTTAGTAAAGGCAGCTGTTGCAAAAGTTAGACTTCTTGAACCACTTTCTGAAGAGGAATTCTCAATAATTCCGTCTGTTTTAGTAATAGGCGGTGGAGTTTCTGGTATGAAGGCATCCTTAGCGCTTGCTAATATGGGTGTAAAGTCATATTTAATTGATAAGGACAAACAACTCGGAGGTAGATTGAAACATCTTCACTCAATGTTCCCATCTGACATAAAATCAGAAGATATTATAAATCCACTAATTAAACAAGTCAATAGAAACAAACTAATTGATGTGATGACAGAGGCAGAATTAGCAGATATTGATGGTTTTATTGGAAACTATAAAGGAACAATTAAACACAAAGGTAAGAAGAAAAAAATTGAATTTGGAACAATTATTGTTGCAACAGGTTTTAGGGAAGTAGATCTTGAGGGCCAATATCAATACGGTGTCAATAAAAACATTCTTTCCCAGACAGAGCTGGAAGAAAATATCAAGAAAGGGACACTCAAGAAGATACCTAAAAACGTTGTGATAGTAAATTGTGCAGGAGCTATGGATGAAAAACGACCGTATTGTTGTCGTATTGGTTGTGGCGTTTCAATAAAGAATGCAAAACTCCTTTCCGAGAAATATCCTGGTGTTAAAGTTTGGCTTCTATATAGAGATATGCGTGTTTTTGGTAAAGAGGAAGAGGAATATTATTCTGATGTTTTAAAGAAACATCATGTCACAGTTGTAAGATATCCTGGTGAGAAAAAACCTAAAGTAATCCTTGATAAAAAGGATCCAAAAGACGGTCTAATGAACGTGAAGGTCTATGATGATATCCTTAACGAGGAGCTAGAAATCCCTGCAGATCTTGTTGTCCTTACAGTTAACACCGAAGGCGAGGTTTTAACCGAAGCCTTGAAGAATATGCTTAAGATTCCTGCCGATTCTGGAGGATTTTTCCTAGAGGCCCATGCAAAGATTAGACCTCTTGATTTTGCAACTGATGGAATATATGTTTGTGGGGCTGCTCATTATCCAAAGAATCTTGTCGATTCGATCGCTCAAGCTGAAGGTGCTGCGTCTCGAGCTGCAATTCCAATCATGCAGGAAACGATGAAGGGTGAGGGGCAAGTAGCTGATGTTGATGAAGAACTATGTAGTGGCTGTAAGACATGCGAGATGATATGTCCTTATTCTGCTATAGAAGTTAAACCTCGCAAAAACGATCCCGATCACCTGGTAGCGACAATTAATAAGGCTCTTTGTAAAGGATGCGGAGCCTGTGCTGGCGCCTGTCCATCTGGTGCAATCGAGCAAAAAGGATTCAAAAACCAACAACTCCGCGTAATGGTTGATGCTCTTCTAAAAGGAGGTTCTTAAGATGCCTAAAAAGACTCTGCAAAAGAACAAAGAGATTAGTCAAATTGTATTCAAAAAGGGAGAACTTGCAAAAGAAGTTGAAGAGCTCTCTGGTGAAAATTTGTTTGGATGCTATCAATGCGGTACTTGTTCAGCTGGCTGCCCTTATATAGATGAGATGGACCTCACACCTGATGAAGTTATTAGATACATTATATTGGATCGTCCTGAAGTTCTAAACTCCAAGACTATCTGGCTTTGCTCGGCATGTTTTACATGTGCTGAAAGATGTCCTCGAGATATCAATATCACAAAAATTATGGAGGCATGTCGTCAAATCGTTTTACGTAAGAAAATTGATAGGTCATATGCACATAAGATTCCAAAAAAAGAAAGAAAGGCAATTCCTCAAATTGCATTTGTTAGTTTATTTAGAAAGAATATAGGCTGATAGATATGAAACTATTGTACTTCCCAGGCTGCACACTAAAAACATCTGCGAAAAACCTCGAAGCATCAGCTTTTGCTATAATGGAAAAACTTGGCCATGAATTGAAAGAGATGGACGATTGGACTTGCTGTGGTGTTGTAGCATCCTTATCTGATGACGATTTAATGAGACACCTCGCGCCTCTTAGATCTTTGATCCATGCCGAGGATGAAGGTGAAGATAAGCTAATCACCCTTTGCGACATGTGCTGCAACACATTAAAACAAACAAATCTAAGAGTAAAAGAAATACCTGACGACCTTGAAACGCTAAATGCATTTATGGATCGTGAGAGCGATTACAAGGGAACTGTAACAGTCTATCATTTTCTTGAGTTTCTCAGGGATGAAATAGGTTTTAATGTTATCAAAAAAATGGTTAAAAACCCATTGAAAGGAATTAAAATTATGCCATACTATGGCTGCATGATGCTTCGGCCAAGAGAGGTTGCAATTGATGATGCTGAGGAGCCAAAAATTCTTGGCGATCTGCTTTCTGCGCTGGGTGCAGAGGTTGTAGACAATCCATTTAAAATAGAATGTTGCGGTTCTTATCATACAATAGAAAACAAGGAAATTGTTTCAAATCGTGCACATCGAATTACAAATTATGCTATTGAAAGAGATGCAGATGCAATAATGCTTTCTTGTCCGCTTTGTAGGTTTAACCTAGATGTTCGCGGGAAGGAAGCTGAAAAACAATTCAAGGGGTACAAACAATTACCTATTTATTACTACACCCAGCTAATTGCAATTGCGCTGGGGCTTGATCCAGCAGTGTGCGGATTCGATGAACATGCTGTTGATCCTAGTTTATTATTGAAGAAAAAAGGGGTTTATAAAAAATAAAAGGTGGTAGTATGACTAAAAAAGAAGAAAAAAAGAAACTACAACTCGCATTCTATTGGGCTGCAAGTTGTGGTGGATGTGAAATAGCAGTTTTAGATATAGATGAAAAAATATTAGATGTAATAGCGATAGCAGACATCTTGTTTTGGCCAGTTGCTATGGACTTCAAATACAAAGACGTCGAAGCAATGAAAGACAAGCATATCGATATTTGTTTCTTCAATGGTGCAATTAGAACTGAGGAACAAGAACACATTGCAAAACTTTTGAGAAAGAAATCAAAGGTCATGGTTGCCTTTGGAGCTTGTGCTGTAAACGGAGGAATCCCCGGACTTGCAAATGTTGCAAATCGTGAAGAGGTATTTGCGACAGCATATTTGGATAATCCTTCTACAGTAAATCCTAAAAAGGTTGTTCCAAAAACCAAAGTCAAGGTCAAGGAAGGAACGCTCACACTTCCAGAGTTTTACGATACTGTTAAGACACTTGACCAGACAGTCGATGTTGATTATTATCTAACAGGTTGTCCACCGACACCAGATCAAATAATGACTGCAGTTGGTGCAGTTGTTGAGAATAAACTACCACCAAAAGGGTCTGTTATTGGACCAATGAAATCTGTTTGTGATGAATGTCGCTTTGAAAAGACGGAAAAGAAAATCACAGAGATAAAAAGAGTCTACGAAGTTGAAAAAATCGAAGAAAAATGTTTGTTAGAGCAAGGAATCATCTGCTTGGGTCCTGCAACTCGTGGAGGATGTGATGCACGATGTCTAGATGCAAACATGCCTTGTACTGGTTGTAATGGACCAACACCAAACAGCCTTGATCAAGGTGCAAAGATGATGTCCGCACTTGCCTCAATTCTCGGAATTGAAGGTGAGGAAAAAATGAGCGATGAAGAAGTGCAGAAGCTCATTGACCAAGTTGTTGATCCAATTGGAACCTTTTACAAATATGGTTTGCCCTGTGCTATTATAAATAGGAAAGTGATGAAAAAATGAAGACAATTACAATTGATCCAATAACACGTTTAGAAGGTCATGGTAAAATTAGTATTTTTTTGAATGACAAAGGAAATGTTGAAAACGCATATCTTCAAATCCCAGAATTAAGGGGATTTGAACGTTTCGCTCAGGGAAGAAGAGCAGAGGATATGCCACAGATTACAAGCCGTATTTGTGGAGTATGTCCAGTTGCCCATCATTTCGCTGCAACTAAAGCATTAGATATGGCATTCAATGTTGATCCTCCATCCGCTGCTAAGAAACTTAGAGAATTAATGTACATGGGATATTACATTTATGACCATATATTGCACTTCTATTATCTTGGCGGTCCAGACTTTGTGGTTGGACCTGATGCACCTGCTGCAAAGCGAAATATAATTGGCGTTATAGAAAAAGCAGGAGTTGAGATAGGTAAAGAGGTCATAAAACACCGTGCATATGGTCAAAAGATTACAGCTATACTTGGCGGTAAAGCAACACATCCTGTTTGCGGGCTTCCTGGCGGAATATCAAAAGGATTAAACAAAGAGGAAGTTGGCAACATTAAAAAGATGATAGATTCCTGTATAGAGTTTGCTAAATTTTCATTAAAACTTTTTGATGACATAGTTCTAGCAAATAAAACATATGTTGATTTGATTTTAAGCGATTCTTATCAGCTAGCGACATACAATATGGGTCTCGTTGATAAAAACAACAAAGTAAACTTCTACGATGGGTTGATTAGAGTCACAGATCAAAAAGGAGACGAAAAGGCCAAATTTGATGTGAACGACTATACCAAATACGTTGAAGAGCGTGTTGAGGAATGGACATATATCAAATTCCCTTACTTGAAATCAGTCGGATGGAATGGATTTACTGATGGAAAAGACAGCGGTATCTATAGAGTAGGTCCATTAGGTAGATTGAATGCTGCTGAAGGAATGGCAACTCCACTCGCTGATAAAGAATACAAGAGATTCTATGAAACACTTGGTGGAAAATCCGTGAATTCAACACTTGCATTCCATTGGGCAAGATTGATTGAGCTTTTGTATGCAACCGAAAGGGCAAAAGAACTCATTAATGATTCAGAAATTACTTCTCAAAAAATTAGAAATCCAGTGGGTGAGCCAGGTGAAGGAATCGGTGTAACAGAAGCTGCACGAGGAACACTTATTCATCATTACAAGGTGGATAAAGACGGCCTCATAGACAAGGCAAATCTTATTGTTGCAACGACTAACAATGCAGGTGCAATAAACATGTCAGTTCGTAATGCTGCAATGGGACTTATCAAAGATGGAAAGGTCAACGATGGATTACTGAATATGGTAGAAATGGCCTTCAGAGCATATGATCCATGCTTTGCATGCGCTACTCACACATTACCAGGCGGCATGCCAATGGAAGTGAACATTTATGATTACAACAAAAAACTATACAAGACACTAAAACACAACCTTTAAGGAAAAGACATGAAAACTATAGTCCTAGGGATTGGAAACCTCATCCTAGGTGATGACGGAGTTGGTGTTCAAGTAGCAAATGAGCTAAAGAAACACATCAACTCACCAAATATCACAGTCGATGAAGCAATAACAGGTGGTATGAACCTCCTTGACTTGTTGCTTGGATATGATAAAGCAATAATCATAGATGCTGTGAAATCGGAAAGCAGCGAAAAAGGCGAAGTTAAGAGAATACTGCTAAGCGATTTCACAACAATGCATTCGTGTAACCCACATGACGTATCGCTCGCTGAAGCAATTGAAATGGCAAAAAAACTTGGGGACGATAGAGTACCCAAGGAAATAGTCATCATTGGAATAATGATGAAGGAAATCCCCTGTGAATTTGGGGAGAAATTAAGTGAAAAAATAGCTGCGGCTGTTCCAAAGGCCGTTGAAATGACACTAAACGAAATAAAAAATGAGGTATGAAAAATGGCAAAAGAATTTGAACCAAACATTATAGGCTTTCTGTGCAATTGGTGCTCATACGCTGGTGCTGATCTTGCTGGGACAAGTAGGATAAAATATCCTCCCAACATAAAATCCATCCGAGTTATGTGCTCTGGTCGTGTAGATACTGTTTTTGTACTTGAAGCACTTAAAAAAGGTGCTGATGGTGTATTAATAGCAGGATGCCACCCTGGAGATTGCCACTACCAGTCAGGTAATTACAAGACAAATCGAAGAATAAGGTTATTAAAGAAATTACTCGGAGATTTGGGAGTAGAACCTGAGCGTGTACGATTTGAATACGTTTCAGCTTCAGAGGGTCAGAAGTTTGCTGCAGTTGTCACTGACTTTGTTGGTGAATTAAAAAAGATGGGTCCAAGCCCAATAAAGCAATAAACTCATAATTTGAGTGATAGGTGATTGTATGGTAAAAGAGAGAAAGATGAATAAGAAGGTCACGGTAGTCGGTGCAGGATTTGTAGGAGCTACATGTGCCCGACGTATTATTGAAAAAGATCTAGCAGATGTCGTTTTAATAGATATTATTGAAGGTTTGCCCCAGGGCAGAGCTCTGGATTTAATGGAATCCGCGCCTGTTGAGGGATATTCTGCTCAAATCATTGGAACTAATGATTACAAGGATACAAAGAACAGCGATATTGTTGTAATTACAGCAGGTATTGCTAGAAAACCAGGAATGAGTAGAGATGATTTACTTCAAACAAATGCAAAAATTATCAAAGATGTTGTAACAAAAATAGCCGCTCAAAGTCCAAATGCCATTCTTATAATGGTTACAAATCCACTTGATGTTATCAGCTATTTGGCATACAAGGTATCTGGATTTAAACCTGAAAGAGTAATTGGAATGGCCGGAGTTTTGGATTCAGCTAGATACCGATTTTTCATAGCTGAAGCATTGGGAGTTACACCTCATTTAGTTCATGCTTTCGTTTTAGGTGGCCATGGAGATTCTATGGTACCATTGCCACGCTATTCAACTGTCAATGGAATTCCAATTACACAACTTCTCGATAAAAAGAAGATTGACGAAATCAATAAAAGAACCCAGAATGGTGGTGCAGAGATAGTTTCCCTACTAAAAACTGGATCTGCTTATTATGCACCATCAGCTTCGGTAGTCGAGATGGTCAAAAGCATTCTTCTAGATGAGAATAAGATTCTACCATGCTGTGTGTATCTCAATGGCCAATATGGTCTAAAGGACATATATTGTGGTTTACCAGTTAGGCTTTCAAAGAAAGGCGTGGAAGAAATTGTTAAGATTGATTTAACTAAAGAAGAGTTAGCATCCCTGAAAAAATCAAGTGATGCTGTTAAAGAAAACATCAAAAAATTAAATATTTAAATCTAAAGGAGTCAAATTAATATGGCAGAACAAAAAGAAGTTGCTGTTGAAGAAGTTATAAGTTCAGAAAGCGGAAAGGTCTATTTAGCACCATGTCAAGTTAGATGTCCTCTAAAATTGAACATACAACGTAGTCACACTGCAGTTTCTCAACTTCCGCAAAAACCAGAGACCAAAGATGTAATAAAAATTGGTAATGAGATTTTTGAACAAAGCCCATTGTTCCCCATCATATGTGGAAACATATGCGGACTTTGTGAGGAAGAGTGTAATTATAAAGATGAGACCGGGGCAATTCGTAGAAGGAAGATTATATGGCCAATTGGAAGAATATATCTAAAGTATCTAGATAAAGTTCCAAAACTTCCAAAACCTACAAAAGATAAAATAGCAATCGTCGGCGGAGGCCCTGCTGGTATAACCTGTGCATATGAACTTAGCAAAAGAGGATATGCCGTAACAATTTTTGAAAGGAACCCGTCATTAGGCGGGGCTCTACGTTATATACCAAAATACAGGCTTCCTACAAAAGTTTTGGATTCATTGTTAGATAATATTGTCAGAATAGCTAATATAGACGTTAAAAAGGAAGTTGAAATCGGTAAAGGCAGTAAAACACTTGACGACCTAAAAAAGGAAGGTTACAAAGCCTTTTTCATGGCAACTGGCACACCTAATCCCAGAGGTTTACCATTGCAGGAAAAGAATCTAGAAGTAGAAGACATATTGAAAAAACTTGCAGAAGGGGATCAGTCCCACGGGATAAAATATGGTTTAAATCTTCTATATGAAGTTGATCGTGGCGACATATCTCTTGATATTTACAAAGGCAAAAAGGTTGTAGTCGTTGGAGGAGGTAATGTAGCATTTGATGTTGCCCGAACAGCTAGAAGACTAGGCGGAGATGTTACCTTGATGTGCTTAGAATGTGCTGATAAATCATCTAAAGACGGAATTCCAGCCGATGTTGAAGAGATTGAAGGTGCAGAGGAAGAAGGCATTAAGATAATTTATTCTACTGGAGTATATGGCGTTGAAATTAAAGACGGCATGTTCAAAAAGCTAAAGACAGTAGTATGTAAATCAGTTTTCACAAATGATGGAAGATTTTGCCCTGAGTTTGATACATGCGAATTAGGTTCCATTGAAGGTGATGTACTTCTAATTACGATTGGACAAGGATTTGATAGAGATATTTACCAAGATGAGGGTTTGTTCAACGATAAGGGAAGGTTTGATATCGATTCAGTTACGCTTATGAGCAACAAGAAGAAAGGAGTATTCATTGGAGGAGATGCCAAACAGATAGGTTTTGCATCTGAGGCGATGAGAGATGGTTTTACTGTTGCAGAATCGATTGATCGTTTCCTTACAGGAAAGGATATGAAAGAAGGGTTGGAGCACGAGTACGAGGATGCTGAAACACCGCAACGCTCTGTTTATAAGGATCAACCTAAGATTATTTGGAAACCAGCAAAAGATAGATTGAACTTTGAGCCTTTTGAGAAGGATTACACTTGGGAAGAGGTAATTGAAGAAGCAACAAGGTGTCTTTACTGTGGCCCATGTAAGAGTTGCAAGGGTTGTGTTTTCTTAGATTATCAAAAAGAGATACCGGATATTAAAGTTGATGAGGATTTATGTAGCGGTTGTGCAGTTTGCATAGGTCTTTGCCCATATGGTGCTTTAAGTTTGAAGGAAGGTATAGAACACCCAGTGGCAATAATTGATGAAAACAAATGTAAGCGCTGCGGAGTCTGTGTTACAGCATGTCCATCGACTGCAATAACAATCAAGGATGACCTAAAAGAGACCATTGCCAACATTGAAAAAATTAAGATAGAAGTAAAAAGTGAAGAGCCAGTAAAAGCTAAAAAAGAAGAAAATAGTGAAGGATTT
>Ga0272441_10012322_pt1 | contig 12516 bp, 9 predicted proteins | sample SSMProp6N_FD_193582 | JGI IMG/M metagenome (GOLD analysis project Ga0272441, IMG submission 193582) | Marine sediment archaeal communities from Little Sippewissett salt marsh, Falmouth, MA, United States - SSM-Prop-6N | ecosystem: Environmental > Aquatic > Marine > Wetlands > Sediment ...
CCGCACAGCACGACGAGGACCAGGCTGGATCCGACGACGTGGGCGGGGAAGCTGACGACACCGTGGGTCAAGAACGTGAGGATGCCGGCAGTCAGCAACAGAAGATCGAGCCGGATTGCATCGTGTGTCCGACGCAGGCGCTTCCACAGTGACACGGCCAGCGTGACCAGCAGGGCTCCCAGCATCGCGAGCCCCACGACGCCCATCTCCGCAGCTGCCTGCACGTATTCGTTGTGGGCTTGGGACGCGTGAGAGAACGTTCGATCGTACGATTGCCCCTGAGAGGTCGCGAGGAAGTCGGCCCGCGACGCGATGAATTCCACCTTGTACAACCCCAATCCGACGCCGGTGAGTGGATGGTCCCAGAGCATGTCAACGCCGATCCACCAATCCCACGTGCGGGCTCTTCCCGAATTTGCTTCCCATTGCGTCGCGAGCCACGAGGCCTCCGATGACGATGCCTCGGCCCCTTGCGGCCGCGTGCCAACGAATGCGATCGAGGCGCCGATCAGAAAAAGGCCTATGAGTGTCGCGATCCACCATCGGTTGGCGCGGATCGGCGCTCGGGCCGGGAAGATGAGCCCCCCGACGATCAGTGCGACGGTGACCAGCACAAACGCGATGCGCACACCGGTCTGCTGAACGAGAACCATCGTCACCACGAAGAGGACGAGCGCCAGAAGGACAAGCAGCTTGCTCCACCATGTCCGGCTGCGGAAGAGCAGTATGCCGGCGGGAAAGAAGGCGTAGAGGAGGAACCCGCCCAGGTGGTTGCGATTGCCCATGGTGGAGACCAGCGCCTGCAGACCGGCGGTTCCGTCCGGTCCCGGCAGGGCCCCTGCATACTGGAGCAGTCCGTAGATTGCGGCCAAGACGCCCGATGCGACCAAGGCGCCGAGGATCCAGCGGACGGCGCGCTGGGTCCGACACACATTTGCAGTGAGCAACGTCAGGGATGCGAAACTTGCCATCACGACGGCGCTTTGCATGACCAATCGAGGACTGGCGGCGTGAACGGAGGACAGCAAGGCGGCAGCGAGCAGGCCGACGACGGGGAGGAGGACCCAGGGAATCCGGATTGTCCAACTACCGCGTTTCCACGCCTGCACGCCCCATGCAATCCACAGAAGGGCGATAGCGATCAGGCCGGCGATCGTCTTGGTGTAGTTGTAGTCCGTCAACCCCGGCCAGATCAGCAACGGAAGGACGAAGACGACGGCGGCGAGCGCGCCGACCATGACACGCTCGTGCCGTGTCATCGGGAACTCGTTGGTCGTCGATTGACTCCGCGCTGCACCCATGGGCTCCATTATATGCGTACGACGCCCATCCGCCGTTCGTGCTGCGTGCGTGCCGCCTCCAAACGGTCTACGGCAGCGCCGACAACTCGGATGCAACGAACGCACGCTGTTCCAGCAGGCTGTCGATCTCCAGCTGGGCCTGCTCGTAGGCCGACGACATTGCCGGGGATGTCGTCAACGTCTCCTCGGCGACGCGAAGCTTCTCATCGATGGCCGACAACGCAGCTTCGTAGTTGCGGCGTGCCGAGTTCGTCAGCCCTTGCGCCGCATAGAGTTGACCGAGTGCGATAGGTGCTCGCTCGAACGTCGGATGGTCTCGGGTCAGCGCTTCGAGCAACTGAAGCGCGCGATCGAACGCCCGCTGCTTGATCGCGAGCACCGCCTCGATGTAGCGCGCGCGCTCGTCCACATCGGCAAGCGGATGCCCGGCGAGGACGACATCGATGGCGCGCTGCGCCTCATCGTAGTCGCCGGCGTTTCCCTGAAGCTCGGCGTACGTGAGATAGACGACCTCGTCCACGAAGCGCGTCATGCACTTCTCGATATTGGCCAGGGCGTCCTCGAGGTTCCCCAGTTGAATCTGAGCGACCGCCAGGTAGTAGTATGTCTGTCTCGGCGCGAAATCGAGACGCAGACTGTTTGTCAGCGTTGCTTCGGCGGATGCGTACTGACCGGCCTGGACGGCCTCGATGCCTCGTTCCATCAACCAGTTGGCTCGTGCGTCGGCGATCGCGAACCCCGAGACGACGACGGCAACGATGAGGAAGACGGCATGCAGTACTCGTCCCTGCCAGCGCGAGAGCTTCCGAACGCGTAGCGTGGCGTCTCCGTACGCCGATGAGAGCGTCAGACCGCACAGGACGACGAACGCGAGGCTCGAGCTGACGACGTGTGCGGGGAAACTGACAAGCCCGTGGACAAGAGCGGCCATGATCCCGCCTGCGAGCAAGAGAAGCTGTAGTCGCTTCGAATCCGAGGCCCGACGCATCCGGAGTGCCAACGACACGGCGAGGACGGCGAATGTGAGACCGGCCGCGATAACGCCGGCGATCCCGAGTTCGGCAACCGTCTGCACGAGTTCGCTGTGGGCTTGAGAGACCCGGGAGATGTGAACATCGTAGTCTGACCCGCGATCGCTTGTGAGGACATCGTACTTGGCGGCGAAAAAGTCGATCTTGTAGTTGCCCAGTCCTGCACCGACGATCGGCTGATCGGAGAGCATGTCGGCGCCGGCCCACCACATCAGCTCGCGAGACGGGCCCGAATTCGCGATCCACAACCGTTCGAGCAAGGACGGAGATGCTTCTTGCGCGACAACCGGCTCTTCCCCGTCCTCGAGCGGTTGCGCCGAGGGACACAGCAGATCCCACGTGACGAAGGCGGCCGTGACGACCAGGATCGACGACATCAGGACAATCAGCCACAGTCGTTGGCGGCGGAGTGTCTTGATCGGACGAAGGACCCCGACTCCCCCGACGACGAACAGCGTCACTACGATGAACCCGATCTGTGACGCGGCTTGCCGGACCAGCAGCATGACGACGAACGCGAACACGAGTGAAGCGACCAGAGATGCTTTGGCCCACGTTGTCCGTGACGTCACCATCAACGCGGTCGCGGGATAGAAGAGGTACAGCATCAACGCCCCCAGATGGTTGCGGTTTCCCAACGTCGACAGGATCGCCGTTGCTCCCTCGCCTCCGGCCTTCCCTTCCATCACCCCGACGTATTGCAAGAGCCCGTACAGCGCGACGAGGAGAGCGGACGCAAACAGGGCGCCCAGCAGGACGCGCACCTCGCGCTCGGTGCGGACGACATCGGCAATCATCCACGCCAACAGAATGAAGTAGGCAACCAGAACGAGGCTTTGGAGAGCGACGCGGCCGTTGGATGCCTGAATCATCGAGAGCGCGCCGGCGACGAGAATTCCGGCCGATGCGATTACCGCCCACGGGGTTCGAATCGTCCAACCTCTTCGCGACCATGCGGCAAGTCCCCACAGGACGAGCAGAATCGAGATGAGCACCAAGCTGGCAATCGTCTTCGTGTAGTTGTAGTCCGTCAAGCCGGGCCAAATCAGTAAGGGCAGGAGAAAGACCGAACCGGCGATCGCGAGAAGCGTCACCCGATGCAGCCCCTCGATCTTCCCGTCCTCGTTCGCGGCTGTGTGCCTCTGTTTGGCAGTCATTCAAACCGATTGTAGGACGAAAGGACTCTTAAGCCCACTTTGTACGCAGCGAAGAGGAGATCAGATGGGCGAACGATCGATTCAGGGCAGATCGCTCAACCGGTCGATCACGATCGCGCGTTGCTGCGTCAGCAGTTCGATCTGTTGACGCAGCTCGCCGTACTCCGCCACGGTGACCACCTCGCCCGATGCGAGTTTCTCATTGGCGCGAGCCAGCTTGCGATCGATCAACAGCAACGCTTGGTCCAGATTGTTGCGAGCGGACGCCGTCAGTCCTTGGGCGGCGTAGAGATCGCCGAGTGCGACGAATGCGGTCTCGTAAGACGGGTGGTCCTGCGTGAGGGCTTCGAGCAGTTGCGCGGCCCGGCTGTAGTCCTGTGCTCGGATGGCGATCAAGGCCTCGATATAGCGGGCCTGCTGCTCGACGGTGCGCTGCGGTTCTCCCTCCAGCAGGACGTCGACGGCGGCTTGGGCCGCGTCGAGTTCGCCTCGATTGGCGGCAAGGTTCGCATAGGTCAGATAGACGCCCTCGTCGAGATACCGCGTCAGACACCGTTGCAGGTTCACCCACGCCTCGTCGTAGCGCTCGAGTTGGAGTTGCGCCGACGCAAGATGGTAGTACGTTTGGCGCGGCGCGAAGTCGTATCGGAGACTCCGTGTCAGCAGCGCCTCGGCGGTGTAGACGTTTCCTACCTGCAGCTGCTGATATCCCTCATACATCAACGCGTTGGCGTGCAGGTCCGCAACCGCGAAGGCGGACACGGTGAGTCCGAGTGCCGAAACGATCGCCAGCACGACCGCGGTCGGGCGGTGCCCCAAAGCGCAGGATCGTACGGCGGTGTCGCCGTAGGCGCGGGAGTGGGCGATGCCGATCAGGACGATGAAAACAAGGCTCGACGACGGCAGGTGCGCCGGAAAGCTGACGAGCGCGTGCACCAGCGCGGGGATGATCCCGCAAGCGAGCAGCAGCAGTTCCAAGCGATGCTCCGGACGCTTCGAGCGAAGGATGCGCAGCCATACCGACACGGCCAGCACGACGATGAGACCGACGACGGCGAGACCTCCCAAGATGCCGGTTTCGGCAAGCACCTGAACGTATTCGTTGTGCGCCTGGGCCGCGCGGGCAATGTAGAAGTCGTAATTCTCACCTCGCGGGGTGGCGAGGAAAACCGCCTTGTACTCGAGAAACTCCAGCTTGTAGTGTCCGAGTCCGACGCCGGTGACCGGCGAGTCCTTGAACATCTCCCAGCCGACCCACCAGTCCCAACTGCGGGCCTTGCCGGCGTACGCCTGCCAGACGCGGCCGATCCACGAGTCGCCGTCCGCTGACAGTCCGACGACCGAGTTCAGCGGCCCCGAAGGCGCCTCCACCAAGAACGTCACCACAAGCAGGGCGGCCAGCAACAGCAGCCAGAACCGGTTCTTGCGCAGCGTCGCCGTCGGCCGGAAGACAATCAATCCGATCAGCAACGCAATCGCGGCGACCACGAGCACGACGACGACCGCCGTCTGCTGCACGAGCATCGCCATCCCGAAGCAGAATGCGATCATGAGGCTCGCGACGACGCGCACCCATTTCCTCCGCGGCGACACGACAAGAATGACGGATGGGAACAGCAGGTAACTGAGGAATCCGCCCAAGTAGTTGCGATTCCCCATCGTCGAGATGGTTTCCTTCAGTCCGGTGCCGCCGTAGGGTCCCGGCAGGACGCCCAGGTACTGAAGCAGTCCGTACAGGCTGGACAGAAAGCCCGCCACGAGGAGCGCGAACAACAACAGCCGGACGTCCTTCCGGTCGCGAACGATGTTGAGGATCACGACCAAGAGTAGGAAGAAGAAGACGACGAGCAACAGACTCTGGATCACGACGCGCCCGTTCATTGCGGACAGCATCGACAACAATCCCGCAGCGACGAACGCCAGGAACGGGACGGTAATCCATGGCCATCGGACGGTCCACGCCCCACGGAGCCACTGGCTCCACCCCCAGAGCATCGTCAGCAATGAAATGCCGACCAACGCGAACATCGACTTCCCATAGCCGTACTCCGACACCGTCGTCAGCAGGAACAACGGGATCGACAGCAACAGCAGGGCAACCGTGTAGACGAGCGCATGATCCAGTACGGCGGCGAGTTTCTCACGGCGCGCGACGGCACGGCGTTGTGTCTTGGCCATGGGGGGATTATACCCACAAGACAAGAGCGCGAAGAACGGATCGGATTACCCCCGAACGGCGCCGAGCAGCGGGACGAGGCGCAGCATCGACGACCACAGTCGCGGTTCCGACGAGAGCAAATCCGGCAACGTATGGAAGGCGTCGATGTCGGCGTGATCGGCGAGAAAGTCGAGCAACGCCGGATCGTTGATGGCGTCAACCATCTGCTCGACGTCGGCGTCATGCAGCCGGGACAGGTAGTGACGAAGCGTCGTGCCGAACGTCAACTCACGCCCGACCGCCTCGTCGCACCGTTCGAGATAGCGCGTGGCGATCCGCTCATGGCCAGCTGGATCGCGCACGGCTTGAGCGGCGAGATCCGCCGCAATACGGGCGCAACGACCGCCGACGTACAGCCCCCCGCCGGACAATGGCTTGACGTGGCCGGCGGCGTCGCCGACGAGCAGAAGTCCATCGGCCGCGGGACGGGGAACGCGTTCGAGCGGAATCCGGCCGGCGGCGCGGGATCGTACACGAGCGCCGGGGAAGTGCGCATCGAGCAAACGGTCGAGAACCATCATCGGTGCATGCGGCGGCGTCACACCGACACCGACGCGAACGACACCCGGCCCGGCGGGAACGGCCCAACCGAAGAAGCCGGGCGCGACCGTTTCGCCGACGAAGATGTCGACGCGATCCTCGCACGGCGCGGCGGCATCCAGCTCGACCTGAGCCGCCGACACCGAGAGTGACGGGGGATCGAGCGAAAACCATGACGCAACCCGGCTGTCCGGCCCGTCGGCGCCGATGATGATGAACGTGTCCAGCGTCCGTGTCGTCTCATCCGATCGAACCTGCACGTTGCCGTGAGATGTGGCGACCGCTTCAGTTGAGAAATGCAGCCTTGCGCCCGCATCTTGGGCCCGTTGCCGCAGCTCGCGCTCCAGGACCTTGCGATCGAGAACCACGGCTTTCACGTGCTTGGACCGCAGATCGATCGTCCGTCCGGTCGGCAGGTGAAGTCGGACGGCTCGAATGCGGCAGAGCACCGATGCATCCGAGACGCCGAGCGTCGGAAGCGTCGCCGGGCTGACCAGTCCCGTGCAGCATGACGGGGCGTCCTCGGGCCGGCGACGTTCCACGATCTCGACGGCAGCTCCGGCTTCGGCGGCGGCCCTCCCCGCGGTCAGCCCGATGGGACCACCTCCGATGACGACGACGTCCGACGACATGGACATCTCCTAGAAGTCCTCTCGCTTGGGGGAGCGCGTCATGATCTCGTCCACCAACGAGAGTGGTTCCGCGTTCCCGCGAAGCAGGCGGTATACGGCATCCGTGATCGGCATCTCGATGCCCTGCTCTGCCGCGAGATGTGCGACGACATCGGTGGCGAACACGCCCTCGGCGACCATGGACATGTCTCTCAAGATGTCATCGATCGATTCACCCCGGCCGAGACGGACGCCCACGGCGCGATTCCGACTGTGTTGACTGGTGCACGTCGCCACCAGATCGCCCAGTCCCGATAGCCCGAAGAAGGTGGCGTCTTGAACGCCGTAGCGCCGTCCGAACCGAACCATCTCCGCAAGCCCGCGGGTGATCAGCGCACCGCGGCTGTTGTCTCCGTAGCCCAGGCCGTCGGCCACGCCGGTGGCCAACGCGATGACGTTCTTCACCGTGGAGCACAACTCGACGCCGCGAAGGTCGTTCGATAGATAAACGCGAAACCGAGGTGTGGCAATCTCGTGTTGCAGGCTCCGTCCCAACTCGAGGTTGGCGCCGGCCAAGACGACGGCGGTGGGGATGTCCCGACCGACTTCCTCGGCATGGCTTGGTCCCGACAACATGAAGACGTCCGCCTCGGGGAACCGCTCCAGAATCAGCTCGGACATCGTCTGGTGCGTGGTGCGGTCCATCCCCTTGGCCAGATTGACGATCTGCCGGGGTTGCGGTCCGGCGTCGTCGATCTGCGTCAACAGGTCGGCCATTCCGATCGAGGGGACGGCGAGGATCAGCGTTTCCGCGGTCAAGCCCTCGGCCAGATCCGCGGTTACGGAGAGAGACGCCGGGAGAGAGACGCCGGGCAGATACGCGTCGTTTGTCCGTTCTTGATCGATCTCGCTTGCCCGCGCGGGATTTCTCGCCCACAAGACGGTGGGGTGATCGTGCTGCGCCAGCAAGCGGGCGATGGCCGTGCCCCATCCGCCCGCTCCGAGAACCGCGAATCTCATGGCGTCGCGGATGCCGCAATATCCATCGGCATCAGCGTGCCGTCGAGGCCGTTGATCCAGTCGATGGCAACCTCGATCGGGTCCTGCTCGTCTTCCACGACGATGTCCGGAGGCAATCCGACCTCATTCACCACGGTTCCATTGGGCGTGAAGTACTCTCCCGCCGTGATCTTGAGCGCCGATCCGTCCGTGAAATCGATCAGCTGTTGGAACACGCCCTTGCCGTAGCTTTGCTGGCCGATCAGGATTCCCATGTTGTTGTCGCGGATGGCGCCGGCCGCGATCTCGGAAGCGCTGGCTGTGCCTCGATTGATGAGAACCGCGACCGGGAAGTTGCGGATCTGATTTCCTCGCGCGTAGTACTTCTTCTGTCCGCTGAGCCGGTCCTCGGTAATCAGAACGACGCCTTCATCGACGAATCGATTGGCGACCGAGATCGCTTCGGACATCAATCCGCCAGCGTTGTTGCGAAGATCGAGAATCAGGCCGCGAATCGACGCCAGGTCGAATTCCCCCAGTGCGCGGTCGAGTTCCACCGTCGTATCGGACTCGAAGCGGAGGATACGAATGTAGGCGATTTCCCCGTCCTGCTTCGCCTCGTACTGGACGGCTTCCACGACGATCTTGTCGCGTACGATGCTGATGTCTTCGGTCACGCCGTCCTCATGAAGGACGGTGAGCACGACGGTCGTTCCCTGTTCGCCGCGGATCTTGAGCGCGGACTCCGTCAGGGTGTTGCCTTCCGTCGATTCACCGTCAATGGAGAGAATCTTGTCTCCCGCGAGGATGCCGGCGCCTTCGGCCGGGCTTCCGACCAGCGGCGTAATCACGGTGAGGATGCCTTCATCCAGGGTGATCTCGACGCCGATGCCGTTGAATTCGCCGTTGAGGCTTTCATCGAAGGCCTGCTTGTCGTCCGGATCGTAGAACTCGCTGTACGGGTCGTCGAGCTGCTCGACGATCCCCTTCATCGCCCCATATAGCGCTTGCTGATCGTCGATTCTGTCGGGTTGATAGAAGTAGCTCTTGATGTATTGATAAACCTGGTAGACGGGATCGAACAAGTCGGACGGCGTTTCTTGAACGCCGGAGACGGCAAACGCGAGCACGATCAAGAGAGCCGGGAGCAAGACGGCCAGCGTCCTTCGCAGGATTCGATGTCGCTTCATCGTTTCACCTCTACGAGTCGATTGTACCACGGGTAGGCGATGGAGTCCGTAGATTCTCCTACAGGGCGTCGCGTCCCAGATAGTCCAGCTGTTCTTGTGTGAGACGATCGATTTGCACGCCGAGGGTCTCGAGCTTCATGCGGGCGACCCGGTCGTCGATCTCCGGCGGCACGGGATACACCACAGGCTCCAGTGGCGCCGCGGACAGCAGATGTTCGAGCGTCAGTGCCTGGACGGCAAACGATAGGTCCATGATCTCCACCGGATGTCCGTCTCCGAGCGCGAGATTGACCAGTCGGCCTTCGCCGAGCAACACGAGGCGTCGCCCGTCGGGCAAGACGTATTGCTCGACACCGTCGCGAACGGCCCGGTGAGACGCCGCGATGTGCTCCAGCGTCGAGGGCCGGATCTCGACGTTGAAATGCCCGGCGTTGCAGAGGACGACGCCGTCCTTGGCGTTTTGCAGCGCGTCCTCGGGGACGGCGTCCGCGCAGCCTGTCGCCGTGATCACCAAGTCGGCGGTTCGCATCGCGTCCGCCACCGGCGCGACGTAGAAACCGTCCATCCACGCCTCCAACGCACACACCGGGTCGACGTCCGCGACCGTGACCCGCGCGCCCAGCCCGTTCGCGCGCATGGCGATTCCTCGACCGCACCACCCATAGCCGACCACAAGCACGTTCTTGCCCGCGATCAACAGGTTCGTCGACCGGAAGATGCCGTCCCACACCGATTGACCGGTGCCGTACCGATTGTCGAACAGGGACTTCATACGGGCGTCGTTGACGGCAAACATCGGGAACGGAAGCTGCCCCTGCCGGGCGAGGATCCGTAGTCTGCCCACCCCGGTCGTCGTCTCCTCACATCCGCCGAGCACCTGCGGCTGCGGATGCTCCCGCAACAGCGAAACCAGGTCTCCCCCATCGTCCAGGATCATGTGAGGCTCGTGTTCCAGCGTGCGAACGAGGTCTGCGTTGTACACGTCCGGAGACGCGCCGTGGTGCGCGAACACCTCGATCTCCGGTTCCTCGGCGAGCGCGGCCGCGATGTCGTCTTGTGTCGACAATGGATTGCTGCCGGTGACGTGCACCCGAGCGCCGCCGTCTCGAAGCAGCATGGCGAGACATGCCGTCTTCGCCTCGAGATGGATGCTCATCGAGATGCGCCTGTCGGCAAACGGGCGGTCCTCCAAGAACTGTACGCGTAGCCGTTGAAGCAGCGGCATGCGTGTGGCCGCCCACTCGATCTTACGGCGTCCGTTCTCCGGATGGATGGACATGAAATGGCTCCTTGTGACGCAGGCTAAGGTAGATGCCCCCGAGTATGAGCGCGGCTCCGAGCAGGTTCAACCCGGCGGGGGCTTCTCCGAAGATCACAAGCGCGAGGATCGCGGATCCCACCGGCTCGCCGAGGATGAAGATCGACACGTGGGATGCGGACAGGTGCCGGAGAGCCCAGTTGAACGTGGAATGCCCGATCAGCTGTGGAATCAGACCAAGCAACACGAGGAATCCTATCGTCTCGCCGGAGTAGTTGAACAGGGGCGTCCGCGTGGCTGCGCACAGAATGAGGACGAACGCCGCGGCCGCTGAGTAGGTGACGGCCGTGTATTCCGTTGCGCTCACCGTCTGGCGTACGTGGCGTCCGATCATGAAGTAGACGGCGGCCATCAACCCGCCCCCGACCGCGAGTGCATCGCCGAGCAATGCATCCCCGGCGAGTCGCAGATCGCCGACGCCGATGAGCGTTCCTCCAAGAAGGGCAAGCGATGCGCCCATCCACAACGACCGGGACGGCCGCTCCCCCCACAACAGAAACGACCCCAGCCCGACGAACAACGGGTGCGTGGTGACGAACAAGACGGAACTCGCCACCGAGGTGTAGGAGAGAGACGAGATCCACAGGATGAAGTGCAGCGCCAGCGCGGCGCCGGACGCGACGCACCAGAGGACCGCCCGCGGTGTGAGCGTACGGCTCCGACGCATCCAGGCGACCGGGACGAGGATGGCGGCGGCGACCGTCAGCCGCCACGCGGAGGCAACCAACGGCGGGGCGTCCGCGGCCAGCCGGACGAAGATCGCGCCGAAGGAGACGGCGACGATCCCCAGAATCATTCGGGGAACAAGCGAGCGAACCTCATTCATCGAGAGCCTCTTCTCCACTGGGCGGTTGCCTACAACGAGAGGATACGGCGAATCTCGGGGAGCGCACGCCTCGCCGCGTGCTCGCCGGCCGCGATGCCACATCCGACCCGAGAATAACACGGAGGGTCGTCCGAGAAATCGGGACGCAACAAGATATCGGGCGGATGCTGTGCCAAACGTGCGTCGCACAGTCGCTTCTGAAAGACCGTGGACATCTGGAACAGCACGCTGAACACACTGGGCGCATACCGTCGCGGCTCGCCCAATGGAGAGCCCAGGCCGTTGGCAATCCCTACAACGCGTTCCTTGAGATCGATCACCGGGATTCCGGACAGCCGGACCTCCGACGGCTCGACGAGAACGTCGACGGCGATCACCACGTCGGCCCCGAGATCACGCGCTGCGTCTACGGGTAATGGGTTGGAGACGCCCCCGTCGATGCACAGATGTCCGTCGAACCACACCGGCGTGAACAGCCCGGGAACGGACAAGCTGGCACGGATGGCCTCCACGAGCGGGCCGCGCGTCAGCGCCAGCGGGTACCCGGATTCCAGATCGGTCGCCACGGCGGCGAAGCGGACGGGGAGGTCCTCGATCCTTCGGTCATCCAACAGTGAGCGCAGCAAACGGCGAATGGCGTTGCCGGAGCTCCATCCCGACCACGGAACCGTGGGCATCATGTTCTTGGCGACGCGTCCGAACGACGTCGTCAGCCACAGGTTCTCGAGTGCCTCGAGCGAGACGCCGGCGGCGTACGCGCCGCCCAACTCCGCGCCCATCGACGCGCCGGCAATGACGTCCGGCACGATCCCGGCATCCTCAAGGACCTTGAGAACACCCACGTGGGCCGCTCCTCGAGCACCCCCACTAGATAGTGCTAGCCCAATCCGTGCTCCCGACACCGCATCTCACCGGTTCATCGTAGCGCGAACCGGACATCCGGAGCAATGGGGCGATGGGGATCGTTCTTGCGAACGTGGGAAATGAAGGCGGGGAACACCAACGGGTTCCCCGCGAGAAGATCAAGCGGAAATCGCGGCCACGGGACACTGGTCGACGGCGTCCTGGACGCAATCGGCTCCACCGTCCGCACCTGCGATGACGCCGGCCTTGCCGTCGTCCTGCATCTCGAAAACGTCGGGACAAACCTGGGCACAGAGGCCGCAACCGACGCAAAGATCCTTATCTACGCTGGGCATAGTCGATTCCCTCCTTCCATGCAATCGGGGTTCGATGGCAAGGATAGCCGATCCGCATTCGACAAGCCACCGACCCGATCCCTTGCTCCTTCCGGAAGATGTCCCATGGCGCGAAGGCCACACGAC
>Ga0272441_10012323_pt1 | contig 12516 bp, 8 predicted proteins | sample SSMProp6N_FD_193582 | JGI IMG/M metagenome (GOLD analysis project Ga0272441, IMG submission 193582) | Marine sediment archaeal communities from Little Sippewissett salt marsh, Falmouth, MA, United States - SSM-Prop-6N | ecosystem: Environmental > Aquatic > Marine > Wetlands > Sediment ...
CTGCGGAGAGCGCAGGGAAGTAAAAAAAGTGATACTTACCGCTTCGGGTGGTCCTTTTCGCACGGCTTCTCTGGACGAGATAGATCAGGTGGGCCTGAAAGAAGCCCTTAATCATCCTACCTGGGATATGGGGCCCAAGATCACCATTGACTCTGCCACCATGATGAACAAGGCCCTGGAGATTGTAGAGGCCCGGTGGCTGTTCGACCTGGACCCGGAACAGATAGAGGTTCTTATTCATCCCGAATCAATAATTCATTCGCTGGTGGAATTTTGCGACGGCTCGGTAATTGCCCAGCTATCCCGGCCCGATATGCGTCTGCCGATTCAATATGCCCTTACCTATCCAAATCGTTTGCCCTGCCCCACGGCCCGGTTAAATCTGCACGAACTGGGGCAACTGAATTTTCAGGCGCCGGACACCAAGCGTTTCCCGGCGGTAAGGCTGGGCTTTGAAGTGGCCCGCAGGGGAGGCACGGCAGGGGCGGTGCTCAACGCGGCCAATGAAGCTGCCGTCGAGGCCTTCCAGGCAGAAAAAATAGGTTTTACCCAAATTGCAGAACTAACTGAAAGTTGCCTGGTCAATCATAAATTTGTTGAGCATCCTGATTTGCAGCAACTGATCCAGGCCGACCAAAGGGCCCGGGCGGAAATTGACAGGCTGGTAAATACCCCTGAGCATGCTTCAACCTAGCAATATCCCCAGCCATTGTTATGAACAGCTAAACCTTATGAATTATCGCCGGTATAGTCGATGAATTAATATTGCAGGCGTAGTCAATATTAAATAACTGATGTAATTAGGAAGGTATAAATGTCGGATAATCTGGAAAATAAAAATAACGATAACCATAATGCAATGAGTCCCACATCAAGTAGTTCCACCGGGCATACAAAAGCAGATGTTCATAAAAAAAATGATAGTCCGTTGAAGTCCTCTCTGGTTACCTTGCTGCTGGTGGGGGCTTTAGGGTACTTTATATTTCAGAATCCCCAACGTGCCTGGAATATTTTTCTGGTTATCCTGGGATTCAGTGCCGTTATATTTGTCCACGAACTGGGACATTTCATTGCCGCCAAGAGTGTGGGTATTATGGTGGAGGCATTTTCCATCGGCTTTGGTCCGGTTTTACTGGGAATCAAAAAGGTCAAAGGGGGGTTTGGGATTCGCATCCTGCCGACCCTCCTGCCGGGTAAAGACAACAAAGGCGTCCTTTATTTTAGAATCCCGCTGGGCTTTTCTCGCGATGGTGAGACGGAATATCGCCTCAGTTTATTGCCGCTGGGAGGTTTTGTCAAAATGCTGGGCCAGGAAGACGTCGGGGCCGACAAACCCTGCGACGATCCCAGAGCATTTGGAAACAAAGCTGTTTGGCAGCGGGCCGTGGTTATCTCCGCCGGAGTTATCATGAATGTGATCAGCGGGGCAATAGCTTTTATGATTGTCTTCGCCCACGGCCTGGAACTTCCACCGGCGGTGGTAGGACACGTTATACCGGATCGACCTGCGGCATTGGCAGGCATTAAAGGCGGCGATGAAATCATCGGCATTAATAATAAGAAAAATGTGGATTTTACCGACCTGACCTTCGCGGCGGCCTTTGCCGATACCGGCGAGAAAGTTGACCTGCATGTCAGGCATCCGGATGACTCAGAGGAAACTTTCCAAGTGGAGCCCATGATGCCCCAGACCGAGGCGGAGAAGGAAAAGGGTATAAAAATTATTGGTATCTACCCGGCTGATACTCTGATAATCGATGATTTGGAGAAATATCCCGAAGAATTCATAAGGGCGGCCGAAAAACTCGGGTTTAAGTCCGGGGATGAAATTGTTGCAGTCAATGGTAAAGAAATTTCCCGCTATGATCAGCTTTATAATGAGCTGTATCCGGCCCCAGGGGTCATGAGTGGATCGACAGTTACTTTAACCGTTAAGCGTAAAGATGCATCGGGGCAAACCGGTAAAATTGATATTTCTCTGCCGATGGTGCTGTCTCCTGTTTTAGATGAAGATATAAAACCGCAGGTGCTGGGTATGATTCCCAGAATTAAAGTCATCAAGGTATTGGAAGGCAGCTCTGCCCAAGAGGCCGGGGTAAAAGATAACGATGTTATCTTACGCTTCGGAACACTGAGTTATCCCAGAAAAAGTGAGTTTCAGGAATATTGTAAAAACAACGGAGAGAAAGAACTGGAGTTACTGGTTGCGCGCCGTCAAGAACAGGGGGAAAAAGAATATCTACTGCATGTGACTCCACGCAGACCGAAAATGAGTTTTTTAAAAAAGATTTTCTCTAAGCAGTCGGATCCCGTGGTTGGGGTAGTCATCGTAGCGGGGGATTTTTCCGCGGCGACAATTGCCGACGTTGAGAAATATGCCAACGATCTGCCCCCCCTGACCCTGCCGCGCGGGTCGCTGATTAAGACGGTAGCAGGACAAGCGGTAAACAACTGGGCTGATATAATCAAGCTTCTGATTAAGAAAAAGGGCCAGGAAGTCGAAATAGCCTATCAGGCAAGTAAGGATCAACCTGTAAATAACATATCGGTTTCCGTGCCGGATAACCGGGAATGGCTCGGATACACCTTCCGGCCGGACCTGGGTGACTTGTTTCAACTGCCCCTGGTACCCTTAAAGAGGTTGTATAAAGCCGACAACTGGAAGGAATCGCTGCAAATGGGGGCGGACCGTACGTATGTTTTCATCGCTCAGACTTACCTTATGTTACGCGGAATGGCCAAAAGAAACGTATCGCCCAAGAGCATCAGCGGCCCCGTCGGCATACTGAAAATGAGTTACAACGTAGTGGAACAGAAATCCTTTAGCCGTTATCTGTATTTTATGGCCCTGATTAGTGTGTGCATTGCGGTGTTTAACTTTCTGCCTCTGCCGATTCTGGATGGGGGGTATATCGTCATGCTGATTGTGGAAAAGATCAAAGGATCGCCCGTATCTATTAAGGTTCAGGAGATCATCAATTACATCGGATTATTTTTGATTCTCGCTCTGGTACTTTTTGTGACTTATAACGATATTTTAAAGGTCATAAGCGGACAGATATAACGGGATGACAAATGAAAATTATTGATACGATTAAAGAACGGGTGGAAAATCTGCTTACGGCACCGGGTAAGGAACTGGGGCGCTGGAGCAGGTTTGTGAGGTTTCAGATTCAGTTGTGGCGTTTTTGTGCGCGGCAACTGCGCAAACACAACGCTATGGCGATGAGCTCGGCCCTGTCGTTCCGCACCATCTTTGCCCTGGTACCCACTCTGGTATTGGCTCTACTGACGGTCAAGGCCATTATGCCTCAGGAAGACAGCCGGGCACTTTTGCACAAAGGTATGGCAGCGGCAAATCTTACTGAAATTGTCATTATACAAGACCCTTGTGCCCTCGGCCGCAGCGAAGCCGGCGTTCAATCAGAACAGAAAAAATCCGTGAACGCAGCGGATGAGATCGAAAAACTCGTCACGAAGGTGGAGCAAAAACTTACTCTCAAGCGAATCGGACCGGTGGGTACAGTACTGCTTATCTGGACGGCGCTGACATTGCTGACTACTATGGAGCGCTCGCTCAACCGCATCTATGGTGCCAGCCAGAGTCGTCCCTTGGCCAGGAGAGTAATGCTTTATTGGTCCGTATTGACCCTGGGGCCGATCGTATTGGTAGCGACTAGTTATCTGGGCGCCAGAGCAATGCATTCGTCGCAGAACATTCCTGTCTTGTCGGGCTTTATGTCCCTGATCGGTTGGCTCGAACCGGTGCTGGTCGGAATCATTCTTTTGGGAGCCCTTTACAAACTTATGCCCAATACCAAGGTCAGCTTTAATTCCGCTGTAGGAGGAGCATTGGTGGCGGTACCTTTATGGCTGGTGGCCAAGTGGGCCTTTACCCTTTACGTACATGAAGTGGTCGGCAAGGGCAGTCTATATGGTGCTTTGGGTCTGATCCCGATATTTTTGATCTGGCTGAACCTGTCCTGGACGATCTTTTTGTTCGGAGCAGAGCTGTCTCATACGGCGGCCAATCTGTCCCGTATGCAGGCGGCCGAGCAGGCGGCCCGGATCACGGTGGGCCCGTCGGATATACTGGCCGCCGCCCTGGCCGTGGCGCGCGGCTATCAGGCAGGCAGCGGCTCGGTCAGCTTTGAACAGGTTGCCTCGCAACTGAATCTGCCGGACGAATTGGTACAAAACCTTCTCGAACGCCTCACAACCAACAACATCCTTTACCTTATAGAAAACGAAGGTGACAATACCTATGTTTTGGCCCGGCCGGCTGAAAAAATATCCGTCCTGGAGGTTATGGAAATCGATGATACCGCCCGTACTGGCAGGCGGGGTGTTTATACTGATGAAATTAACCAAGACGTAACTCAGGTAAAAAATCGCTCTCGTACGGCGATGGGGGGCTATAATCTGGCAGACGTTTTAAATAACAATGAGAAGTGAAAAGGAAAGGCTAAAGGTTTGAAAACTTCAATATCATCACGGCGACTAATCCTTTGCTGTCTCGGTACTGGTTTGCTCCTTACCGCTTGTAGTCAGGTTCCGGTGACTGGCAGGAGACAGTTCAATTTTGTACCTGATTCCCTGATGAATTCTATGAGCTTTCAACAATACGATGAATTTTTAACCAAGAACAAGCTCAGTCAAAATGCCGACCAGACAAAAATGGTCAAACGCGTAGGGGCGCGTATTCAAAAGGCGGTCGAGCAATATTGTGCAAACCACAAGATACCGCTGGAAGGATATAAATGGGAATTTAATCTGGTGGAAGATCCAGCCGTCAATGCCTGGGCGATGCCCGGTGGTAAAGTAGTGGTCTATACCGGGATATTACCTGTCACTCAGAATGACGAGGGATTGGCCGTGGTTTTGGGACATGAAATCGCTCATGCCATCGCCAAACATGGTAGTGAGCGGATGAGTCAGGGTTTGGTCGCTAAAATGGGAGGAGCTGCTCTGGATGTAGCTCTTAAGGAACAACCCGAGCTGACCCAGAAATTATTCCAACAGTCTTACGGCGTAGTCACCAATGTCGGAGTGATCCTGCCGTTCAGCCGGATGCATGAATCGGAAGCGGATCATTTGGGCTTGATATTTATGGCGATGGCCGGCTATGATCCGCACGCCGCGGTGTCGTTCTGGCAGAGAATGGCGGCCGAAAAGAAAGGTAAGGCCCCGCCGGAGATACTTAGCACCCATCCGGCGGATGAAAAACGCATCAGCAATCTGCAGAAGCTGATCCCGGTGGCCATGAAATACTACAAACCAGCTCCTAAGAATTAGACATTTCACCCTGACCTGGAAAAGAAAGCCGAAGGATTCGCCCACGTTTTTTAATCAGCTATCAAAACCTTCACGCCAAAGGGCTCCAGATTCAATTCCAGTGATTGTGTCTGTTCGGTGGAATCCATTTTTCTTTTCTGCACTCGTTCGGAATTATAAATAACTACCTTCTTTTTTGCAGGTAAGGTAATGATTGCCCGGCGTTTATCAGGAGTGCTGTTCACTACAAAGGTCGCGACAGAACCGTCGGCGGCCGCAAAGCTCCCGGCGGTTACGGTTTCTATTGTCAATTCGGACTTCTGCAGCGGCGGGGCTTCTCCTTTGTAGGTCTTGCTATAGTCTCGTTCGTAAAACCAGGTTTTAATGGAATCACTTTGTACCTGTGGAGGTCTTACCGCTTGGCCCAGTACGAGGTATTCGGGAAAATGTTTGTAAGGTTTACAGAAGGAAAAATAGGCCGGCGTGACAATCTTCTCCCACTGGGTTTTCGCCTCGAGCGGTACTTCTATCATAAAAGGTCCCGGTATCAAACCGCGTTTCAGATTGTTGGCCAGAATACGTGCACGGAGCAAGGGGTCGGCAGGCTGGCCCAGTAGGCCCTGGCCTTGAACGCAGGCCGCCCCTATACAGGTAACATACTCGTGATAGAGATATGAAAACAGACCGATACCGCGTACCGGCGAATATCCATTTACCTCTCCGAATTGACGGCTCCAATAGGTAGCCATATACGGAATGGCAAGTTCACTTTCGTTTTCCAGAAAAAGTCCTAATTCCGGTTCGACGCTCCTGCCTTCCTTCAAAATGTCCTGACAAAGATCGCGAAATCCCGTCCACATCCAATTACCGTAACCGGGTGGATGACCGTTTATTTTGCTGTAACAGGGGGCGTGCTGTCCTCCTCCGATCTCCTGATCGAAACTGATAAGCGGAATGCCCATACCGGCCAGATCGAGAAAGGTTTTCTTTAGAGTTTGACTTGCCTCTTTGCTCCCATGGCAAAGTTCTACAGAGAGACCGCGCCAGGGAGTTCGACCCCGGTAGTCGTCAAAAGAATCCCATTCCCACACCGAACCGTCAGGATTGGTAACACACATACCTTTGCGGTTCTCGAAATCAGCAGTGTTATCAAATTCCAGGTTACCATCTCTATCGCGTCTTTTCACTACCCACCAATAACCGGAGGTGAGAAACGCAAGTCTATGGCCGTGAGCTTTGATAGTAGAGTTTACCCTTTGCCAAAAATGATTCGAGGGATTGGCGGGCAGATAGTTGATGCCTGCCCACGTGCCGTCTTTCTCCCAGCCGTAGGGTACGTATATGATGCGTTTCAGACCGGTGCGTCGGCGATACTCATCCAGCAAGTCGGCGAGCTTTTCACCGTCTCTGCCGTACCATTCAAAAACCTCATTCTCGTTGCGCGAGACATTTCCAATCAGGATACCGGCACCGTCCAGCAAATATGACGGGAAATCACGGCGTTGAGTAATCTTGCCTTTTACGCACCAAGGCTGACTCACAGACCACTGTTTGTAAATCGCAGCCCCGTCGCGCCAATCACCGTGAAAGGTAGTCAAGACAACTTCATAAGGAAGTTTGACATCATTTCCCGGTATCTCCGGAAACTTATGTTCGAGCTCCACCGAGACGAAATGCCCCGGTCTGGTTCTGAGCCTGAACTTCTTACAATGACCGTTACAATCTTCCATGGCGCAATAAAGCCCAGCAGTATCATTGTAACGGACATAGAACTGGGCGAACGCCGGACCAGGATATTCCCCATCTGCCCAGTTGGTTCTGTTACCGGGAGCAGTCAGGATCCCGCCTCCTTGCCATGGTTCGAGCAACTTGTCCTGATTTGGGTCACTGCCCAGTATAGGTACACCTCTTATCTGAGGAAATGTTACGGCCGCTATGCACCAGTCCGTGTTATTTTCAACCGATAGACCCATCCGTATTTTTCCGGATTTGTCTGAGCAAATTGTTACTTTGGCGGTAATGGGATATTTTTTATATTGGGCAAATTGGATATCCAGCCTGTCGGTGCCTGACTTCTCGAATCTTATGCTACCAAAAGAACTGCTGACCACCGATTCATGTTTGTTCAAATAAACCTCACTGAAACTGTTGGCATATCCATATTCCCTTTTTCCTTCCTGCGGTTTCGTCAGGGAAATTCTAAAAAGGGGTTGTTTCTCTAGTGAGGAAACAAATTCCAGGCCGGTCTTAATGTCAATGATACTATTTATACCGGCTGTATTCCGGTCGAATGAGACAGATAGTTTTTCATTAGCGATAACGTGTTCTCGGGTCGCACTTGTGTCCTTGGTTTCCACCCCAGACGGTGTTTCTGCATTTGACAAAGGGCACAACAACAATAAGATCATAGAGCCAATCATTTTTTTTTGCATAAACTTGCCCAATTATTAGTCATAACAAAATTCTTGGTACGTGTAGCGATTAGATTATAAGTCGATTTTAATCGTCCTTCAACCACAGAAGGCAATTCAATGGATTAAACCAATTTTCCAGGACAGAAAAAGGGTAGGGGGGAAATCTTGGTGGGAAAAAGCGCCAATTAAGAGTTTTTCCAGTTTACCTTGCGCTTAATACGGCAGATCTTGCGGAGATTGTTTACCAGGGTAATCAATTGCTGGGACTGATTACTGGTCAGAGCTGATTTGGAGCCCGACTGCGCTGGGCTGAGAAGACAAATTTTGATAGTCTGGCCGGAACCAGCAGAAGCTGCCAACTGTTGGAGCCAACAATCGGTGGAATAGACCCGGCCGTCACTGCCGGTCTGGCCGCCGCTGATTACGAAGTGATAATTAACCGCCAGTTTCCCGGTGGGGCCGAAACGAGAAGACAAACGCCCTTCATCCTGCTCGCAACAGACTTCGATTCGACGCCATCTGCCCAGTTCGATCCCCGCTTCTGTCTTCAGGGCGTCATGGATGGAATTCATCGGGGTCTGGATCTGGCTGGTAAGGCTATAGCGCATGGGTTGGATAGGCTTACCGGCTAGTGCTAAAAGGATCAGAGTCCCCACGGTCATTGCTCCCATGAGTAGAAACATGACCTTGATTAATCTTCCTTGATTTACCATTTTTGCTTCCCTGCAGACGACTGCCTTTACCGAAAGGCTTCCTGTGCGATCCAGATTAGCCATCTCCATCCCAATATTAAAAGGTATTATATCTACATATCGGATTCAGACAAATGTTATCTTTAAAATTTCATTCTAAGTTCCGATATATCATATAATAACAGTGATTCCATATGTGATCGTCTAATCTGGGCAAAGAAACTCTGTGATGAACTGATTTATCAGTATTGATAAGTCGGTTTGGGGTAAATAACTAATACTGAAATAGGGACTTCAAATGCGAATTGATTTGAGAACGCGCACCCTAAGAGGATTTTACAGACAAGGCGGCCTGATAAATCGCCTCGATGGCTGCCCCCGGGTCGGGATTGCCAAAGACAGCATTGCCGGCCACCAGGGTATCGGCCCCGGCTTTTACAATGGTAGGTGTGACAGCCGGATCAATACCGCCGTCAACTTCGAGCCGCTGATCGTCGCGGAGCATTTTTTTGATTTCCACCGCTCGGCCGGGGCTCTCCGGTATGAATGACTGACCGCCGAAACCCGGCTCGACCGACATGAGCAAGACCAAATCCACCTGACCAATTACCGGTTCCAGGGCCACCACCGGCGTTCCCGGCTTTATGGACACACCCACCGCAACACCCAGGTCGCGCAATTGCCCTATCATCGCCTCAGCATCCGCCACGGCCTCCAGATGGAAGGTAATCCCATCGGCCCCGGCCTTGACAAATTCCGGGGCGTATTTGGGGGCGTCGGTTATCATCAGGTGCACATCAAAAAACAATTTACTGTGGGGCCGGATTTTTTTGACCACGACCGGGCCCATGGTCAGATTGGGGACATAATGACCATCCATAATGTCGATATGCAGCATCTTAACCAGGGGCTCGACCTGGGCGATGTGCTCACCCAGACGTGAAAAATCGGCGCTCAAAATGGAAGGCGCAATTTCAATTGTTCCCGTGGGCGGTAATTTCTGCAATTAGACGTTCCTTTTATTTTAATCAACGGGGATTTTTAATATGAGCTACTCGGGTAAAAATTTAATCTTTGTCGTCGAGGATTTCGAGACAAGCGAATTTTTTACCTTCGAGGAACTCCAGGCTCGCCCCACCACCGGTGGAGATATGACTCATATTCTCTTCCAGGCCGAGTTGGGCGACCGCGGCTGCACTATCACCACCGCCAATGATACTGACCGCGCCATTTTCGGTGGCTTGGGCAATGGCTTGGGCAACCGCCTTGGTGCCGGCGTCAAAGGGTTCCATTTCAAAAACCCCCATGGGCCCGTTCCAGACAATTGTCTTGGCATCCACGAGTTTGTCTGCAAACAGCTTGCAGGTTTCCGGCCCGATATCAGCTCCCAGCCAATCGGATTCGATATCACCCGTATCGACCTTATTTTCAGCGTGGGCCTTGAACTCACGGGCCACAATATTGTCCACCGGCAGCACAATTTCGCACCCTTGGGTGCGGGCCGAGGCGAGCAGATTGGAAGCTATATCCAGTTTATCTTCCTCACAGATGCTCTTACCGACTTCATAGCCCTGCGCCTTGAAAAAGGTATAGATCATGCCGCCGCCGATCAGGATACGATCTACTTTGCTGATTAAGTTTACAATAACATTGATCTTATCACTTACTTTGGCCCCGCCCAGAACGGCAACGAAAGGTTTTTGGGGATTGGCCAGCGCCTCACCCAGATATTTCAATTCCTTTTCGATTAGAAATCCGCATACCCGCTTGCCCGGTCCCAAGGCAGCCGGTACTCCATACATGGAGGCATGTTCCCTATGGGCCGAGCCGAAAGCGTCGTTGACATAAACATCGGCCAGCTCCGCCATTTGCTGGGCAAATACCGGATCATTTTTTGTTTCTCCGGCATGGAAACGAACGTTTTCCAGTACGATTACCTCGCCGTCTTTCATGGCATCGACCATCGCCTTGACTTCCGGACCGCAACAGTCCGGAGCCAGCTTGACTTCCTGGCCTAACAACTCACCCAGGCGCTCGGCTGCAGGTGCCAATGAAAATTTCTCGTCGGGTATCCCCTTGGGCCGGCCCAGGTGGGAAGCCAATATTAAGCGCCCCCCGCCTTCCAGGGCCTTTTTTATGCTCGGCAGCGCCATCTGAATCCGCCGGTCATTGGTGATCCGGCAATTTTCATCCAGGGGAACGTTGAAATCCACCCGCATAAACACGCGCTTGCCTTTTACGTCAATATCGGCGATGGTTTTTTTGGCCATGTTTTTGCCTTTCATCTGCACAATTGTTTGATTTTTAGAGCATTTCAGCCAATCTCTTCATCAAATCGACACTGCGACAGGAATAACCCCATTCATTGTCGTACCAACTGACCACATTGATCAGATTGGAGGAACCTTTGGGGACCGTCATGGTCGAAAGGGCATCAAAGATGCTGGAATGGTCGTTGCCGATGACATCGCTGCTAACGATGGGGTCTTCGCAATAGGACAGTATACCCTTGAGGGGGCCTTCAGCCGCAGCTTTAATAGCAGCGTTGATTTGCTCGATGGTAACTTCCTTTTTAAGTTCTGCTTTGAGGTCCACGACGCTGCCGGTAATAACTGGGACCCGCATCGCAAAGCCGTCGAGTTTGCCGTTCAGTTCCGGAATCACCTTGCCCACCGCTCGGGCCGCCCCGGTGGTGGTGGGAATGATATTGGCCGCGGCCGCCCGGGCCCGACGCAAATCACTATGAAAGACATCTGAAACGTTCTGGTCGTTGGTGTAAGCGTGAATAGTGGTCATCAAACCGCGTTCGATACCGAAGGTGTCGTTGAGAACCTTGGCTACCGGTCCCAGACAGTTGGTGGTGCAACTGGCGTTGGAGACACAATTATGTTCGGGCTTTAGATCGCTGTCGTTTACGCCCATGACAATGGTGGCATCAATGGCATCTTTACTGGGTACGCTCAAGAGAACTTTTTTAGCTCCACCTTTGAGGTGATCGCCGTAGCCACCTTTTTCGCTTTCGCGCTGGCGAAATACCCCGGTGGATTCCAGAACTATATCCGCTCCCAGATCGGACCAGGGCAGCTTGGCAGGGCTTCTCTCGGCCAAAACCTTTATCTTTTGACCGTTAATAACAAGATTTCCATCTTTTACCGCTACGGTGCCCGGAAATACACCCATGACCGTATCATATTTGAACAAATGGGCATTCGTTTCCGGGGGGCAAAGATCATTGATCCCGACAACTTCAAATTCATCATTGCGTCGGTCCAAAATCCGCATGACCGTCCGGCCGATTCTACCAAAACCATTGATACCTACCTTAATGCGTGCCATATTCATAACTCCTTATCATAGCTGGACATAAGTTAATACTTCAATTGATTTTGCTTGTGTAATCCAAGCTTTAACTCGTGATGGTAATTATCAGCTTTCGGGCTCCCCAGTAGCCCAAAGCCTAGGGTCCGCTCAAAAACCAAGCACTCAGCTTAGCGATGAACATGGTACTGTCAAGTAAAAATGATACCCTCTCACAGGCAATTTGAGGTTGCGGGAATGGTCGGTTGGCCCTCAAGGTAATTTCTCTGCCACAACTCCAGCATTAACAACGCCCAGAGCCGCTGGCCATGATCTTTCCTGTGTTGTTGATGTTCCTTCCACATACTTTCCAAAGTCTTCTGATTGAGATGCCCCCTCTGTCTGGCCCGTGTTGATAAACACAAATCCTCAAACATTTCCCGCAGTTCCGTGCGGAACCATCGTCCGACCGGTACTCCAAAACCTCTTTTGCTTCGTCCTTTAATCTTGCCCGGCAACAAATCGTCGCAGGCCAGCCGCAGCACATGTTTACTCTCTCTGCCATTGTGCCTATACATCGTCGGCAGCGAATACGCCAGCTCCACCAACTTATGATCCTGGAACGGCGACCTGAGCTCTAAGCCGATCGACATGCTCGCTCGGTCAACCTTGGTATTCAAATCTCCCGGCAAATACATATCCCCGTCGGCCCGCATCGCCCCGGCCATAAGTTGATAGCCATCTTCTCCACCGGGCCCGGTCGTGGGAAAATAATCGTCCAGATAATTCCACTTGGGAAAATCAAAATCATTATCACAAAGGTGGGAAAGTAACTCCTG
>Ga0272441_10012324_pt1 | contig 12516 bp, 11 predicted proteins | sample SSMProp6N_FD_193582 | JGI IMG/M metagenome (GOLD analysis project Ga0272441, IMG submission 193582) | Marine sediment archaeal communities from Little Sippewissett salt marsh, Falmouth, MA, United States - SSM-Prop-6N | ecosystem: Environmental > Aquatic > Marine > Wetlands > Sediment ...
ACTGAATTAAATCTACATTATTGGTCATATAAACACAATCAAGATGAGATACCATAACCATATCTAAAACACTGGCAGGCGTATCTGATGTGAATTTTACCGTAAGTGTTTTTGATGTATCGTTCCATAGCCAAACATGATAAGCGGTACCACATAAAAGATAATCGTTACCTGTTGATGATTTAGTGTAATTATGATAACAAATAATAGGCGTACCACCTACGAACAAATTACCATCAGCGGTTGTAGATGTAGGAGCTTCAGACACTACAATTTCGGTCGTTGTTCCACCTACTTCAGTAACAGACACTACCGTATAAAGTCCGTCATTATCTGTTGATCCGTTTATTCTAATTTGATCATCACTGCTATCTAGGGCAGCATCGATAGCCGTCTTATGTAATCCTGCTATAGTAAACTTTTTATCATCAACACTAACCACTGTAACAGCATCATAGAAAATAGGAGTCTGGATTTTATCGCCATTTTCATCCCATAACAGAGGTACCCGACCTTTCATCTTTCGCCATTCCCCATATTCATCGTGAATATTCCTGGACTCCGTAGACAAAAAAACTTCAGAAAGAAGTACCGTGGGTACATCTTCTCGAACCCCTAATTTATCTGCATATATGGCAAAATCAGTCATTTAATTTTCTTATTACTGTGCCCCAAAAGCAATCAACATAAACTTAACATCATATAAGGATGGAGGTTCCCAATCTCTATACGTTTTAATCGTAACCGTCCCTGCCGCTTTAGATGCTATTTGTGCCCCATATCCCTGAGAATAATCACCTTCAGGATTCGCTGTAAGAGCATAATTAGCACTTGCAAAATCGGTATCCCAAGTTACCGTATAATTGCCTGTACTATTCTTAGCGGAACTTGTTACATTGTATGAAGCCAGTAAAGTACCGTCAGAATCTACAACAGCCCATGCTTTACATATATTAAGCCCTGCGACTAAATTATCAGCATAAGCCTTAGTGGCAGCGTCCTGATCTGACACCGGATCAACCACATTACTGATTTTAGAAGAAGAAGCATCTATAATAGCCTTAGTAGTTCCAGCAGAATACCCCGCAACTAATTTAATCTGGCCTGGATACGTGGCATGTTCATTGCCATACATTAAAATACCAGCACCACGAGCGACACCTGCAGCACCCCCTGCCGCTAACGATATGCCTGAACTATCTGATCCATCATCTGTATTAGTAGCAAATACTCCTGCCCATATAGCCGAATTTAAATTAAACAATCCTTCAGTAGTTAATTGAAGAACATTATCAGCCTCATCCTCATAAAACAATTCTCCATTACCTGATATATTCTTTTGATAAAGAAATCCTAGATCAGTTGTAGTGCCGTAACTTGTCAGAGTAGACGGATTATCCGATAACTGTCTTAACGTAACCATCCGATGCTGTCCGGTATCATTATTATCTACTTCCGTACCATTTAACGGCCAATAATGATCACCCTCGTCGGTTTCTCCATTATGGTCGTTCATACGTTCCTGAACAGCGGCTTTAATCTCCCTCATTCTATCATCGGCTTCTCTTGGATCGTCTGAGCCACCTGGGGTACTAGTATCATAAGTGTTTGTTAGTCCACAATATGCACTATACGCTATTAAAAGCATTACCAGTAAGATAAAAATGATTAAATTTTTACTTTTCATAATTTTTTCCTTTACATTCAGTTATCAACTTGTATATTCTAATTCTATGAAAACATGCGAAAAATGCCAAAAACCCCTTACTGGAAGACAAAAGCGATTTTGCTCTAGACAATGCTCTTGTAGTGTTGCCTATAAACTCGCTAAAGTAGCTAACACAAAACCCAAAGTTCCTAAACAATGTTTGTGTTGTGGTAAGACATTTTACCCCCAACCTTGTGAAGTAAAAATAGGTAAGGGTAAATACTGCTCTCATAAATGTGCAAATACGCTCATTGGCCTTAAAAAAGTTAAAATTGATTTTTCCGATCTTTCTACTTATGAGATCGGCTATATCGCCGGTTTTCTCGACGCAGACGGCCATATATCTCGACCAGGTGCTAATCAAGTATCCGTACAAATAACTAACACAGATTTTGGTATAATCCACTGGCTTGCTGAAAAAATACCTTTTTCTAGTACGATAAGAAAAAGAAGCCGAAACCCAAAATGGAACCACCAAATGGATTGGCGTATTCGCAACGTATTTGGCTGTTATCAATTCTTGGTATTCTTTGAACCTTATCTTAAGGTTAAGCAACAGCGAGCAAAGGAAGTTATTATATTTTTGCGTAAGCGTTATCATTTTGAATAATTTACCTCGTAATATATGGTTGTTTTTTCATATTTAATCTACGCATTTCTTTTTCTACTTCGTACTTACCTCCCCATAACTTTATATACCGTTCCCGTCCCTTCATCATGGCATAAAAATATAGGGATCCAAACTTTAACGCATTAGAAAACTCATCACCAAACTCTATGGCCGTATCGTCTTGGTCATCATATTTTTGAAAATCTAACAATATCCCATAATCACCATCAGATGGGGGATAAACATATATCTTACCATTATTTTCCACATAATACTTCGGAGTATCTACCGAAACAGAATCAGACATGGCATACAAATAACCTGCCCAACCATCTGAAAATGCTATGAGGGGATCTTCCGTATCAGCAAGATTTAACATCCACATACCAGTAGCGTCATCTGCTACATAGGCAGTAGGGATTACATAAGTGTTAGTGTCACTTTGTTCTACAATATGGCTACCGTTATAATTAGTAGTGCCTGTAATAGTAATTACATCATCGTCAGACAAACCATGAGCCGCCGATGTTACCTTTGTCTTTAATCCTGCATCAGACGTAGCAAAAGCTGTAATAGCTTGCAAGCTATCTGCATCCACTAGCACTAAAGATAGAATATCCTTATACCCGTCCGGCACCGATATAAATGTATCACCTTCTTCCAAAGTCAGTGTATTATCTAACTTTTGAAGTAATCCAAGATTAGAAATATCAGACATGCAAAGCTTAATAGCTTCTGTCAAATTAGCAGCAGATATGCTATCTTCCATACAACTATTTATAAATGCTTCTATACTAGCTTTTAAGATCGCCATAAAATTATCCATTAAAGATTAAAATTTATTACGGTAAGATCGCGGTTCTGCTTGTTTCCATCCATACTGTACCGTCACTTATAAATGACACTACATATCTATTTGATGCGGCATTAGCCAGCGTAAGCGTACCCTCACTCATAGCAAGAGTTCCGTCGAAAGTCATTACCTCGTCAGCACTTCCGGCAGCATCTGTAATGAAGATTATAGTTGCACGATCCCCAGCAGTGCCTCCAGCGGAAAATGTGAGCGTACAGTCCTCATTATCAGTATCAATGGTATATGTATAGAGCGTATCCGTACCTGGAACAACTGTAATAGTAGCGGTGGTATCTGGTGCAATTACAGTTGTTGCAGCCGTCTGAAGTTGGACTGTGCCTGTGGCATCCGGTATCGTAACAACATTACTTGCTGTCGGTTCAACAACGGCAAGTGTTGTTTCGCTAACATCAACAACAGCCCCCCCGAACTCTATCATACTATTACCGCCAGTAAATGACAGAACATTGGCACTGGCATCCCACATCATATTTAACAGCGTAGTATCGCCATAGAATGTCCAGTCAATACCGGCATCGTCAACACCTACAGCAACAGACCCTGTACCAGCGACTGATTGACCTATAGTGAGAAGTCCAGCAGCACTTTGACTAATTGATATATCCTTATCATCACCGAAATAAAGAGCCTCTGCGTCATTAAAAACGACTGGCCCTAACATAAACGGAAGCAAAATCTGTTTTTTGGTGGCCGGTATGGAATATAAGTTTACTCCAACACCACCAATCGTCATCTTTATATCATACGAACTGGCCGCAGAACAAAAAGTAATAATACCGTTACCAGCATCCAATCCTGTGTTGGTCGATGTCGTAGTCATAGGATTAGTGATCGAAACACTCCCGGCCTCATCAGTGGTAAGTGTACTAGCTGTAGTTGTACCTAGATCCCTAACTGTTACAGAAGTAATGTCTGTTCTAACATCCCCATTTTCGTCCACGAATCGTATTTGTTTTTGCGTATTCGCGGCCAAGGATATTGATGCTATTAAAGCCACCAACGCCAAAATAAATATTTTCTTCATGGTATTACCTCTCATATTTTGTTAAAAGATGGAGGCGGGGTTAACCGCCCCCTTATTATTGTTATCTTATTTACTTACTACTTAATCAAGACCACAATCCCACAATAGTGCGTAAATCCCTGTAGTTGGGGTAGCGTCAAGAAGACATGACATAAATGGGATAATAGTATCCCCAGAATCAAACGAAAACGCAACTGCTTCCGCAGGTTCTACACCATCAATCAAATACGTCACAGCACCACTCAAGGCTACTTTAACTGTAAGCGTATGTGTTGCCCCATCAGCCCAAGTTGATGTCGTCAAAGCAGTAGTAGTTGTAGCTGCGTTGTTGAGAATAGTCTCGGTCTGTATGATCTTGGTTGTTGTACCTGTACCATTAAGGTTAAACGCAGCCATATCAGTATAATCATCTATGGCATCATTATATGCCGCTGCTTTTCTCCAGCCAATAGCAAAATCGTCCGTACAGCTAATGTCGGTTATAGTCAGCCTGACTGTGAAGTGGAATGGGCCATCGGTACCCACAACAAACGCCGCACGAGAGCCTGCTGTAATTCCTTGTCCGAGTTCCCAACCATCGTTTTCGGTGGCATCTCGCATAATATCCAGACCTGCAGTTTTCATAACAGGAGCAATCAGTGTTTGTGTCTGATTATTCAAACACTCAAAATTAAGCCCGTCAATAGACCACAAATTCACGGCATTATCCGTAGTCACAGCAGCCCCCCCAGCTAAGAGACTTGTTGTGGGCGTACTGCCAAAGAGAGTAAATCCCCCTTTGGTTCGATACGCCCCCTGCCTCGCAGCATACGGAACAACGAAATACTTAGAAGAGGGCTTTACCCCATAAAAACTTACCTCAATTCCTCCTACGTGAACAATGAGGTCTACAGAGGTCTTAGTTGAGTAAAACTGAGCTAAACCATTATTCGGACGTAGACCAGTGGCTGTAGTTGTCAAAGTCATGGGGTTAGTAACTGATGTGTCACCTGATCGTTCTGCCTTAATCGTAGCCGCTGTAGCCGATCCTGGGTTATACACCGCAACATAACTTAAATCCGTCCGAGGCTCCAAACGCTCATCACAGAACTGTACCTGATATAAACGATATTCTGCTGCCGATACCAATGCTCCCAACATAGGAAGCATTATAGCTATCAACAATACTGTCATAATAATCTTTTTCATTGTACTACCTTTCATAATTTTGTTTATTTTTTCTTGTAAAAATGACCGGGGAACTATTCCCCGGTCTACGGTTCTCTTTAAATGCCCTTAAACGGGTCTACCGTTATCTTTCTGTGGCTGCAGTATCCGCTACAATAGTTGCGAAGTCCTGTTGAGCGGTATTGGTATCCTGATCGATGCCTGGATCATTCCACACTGTTTTAGAAACACCATAAATAGCATCCATACCGACACCGGGCTTACGACCATAATCGAAATCCTTCTGATGCTTTTTCCACGGTTGCCCCCATGCCATACAACCAGCCTGAGCACCACAAAGTACTGCACGACAAATTCTTGCTGTACCACTAGCAATATAATCATCAACGATATTTGTTGCAGTGCTAGGATCTTCAAACGATTCACCAGCAACTCTTGTGGGAAGTCGTTCAAGTTCATAGATGATAACATCGTTCCAAATACCCTTGATACCACTAAACATACGCTGCATCTGATCTGTGACACCAGATTTACCAAATATCGGGTTCATAAGGCCACGAACATTGGCCGACTGCTGCGTAGTGTTCCAGTTAGTATCGTACTGCAAATCCATTCCCTGAAGCGGATGGATAAACAGAACATAATAACCTTTACCGTTGATCTTTACCGGTCGGAACTTAGGGGCTGCCATCTGTGCTTTTATTCGCATAGAATCAATGGTTTTAGTGCCAAACAAATAATTCTGATAATCTGTAGCACCACCATCACCAATCAAACTCACAGAAGTTTCAGTTGTAACCACACCTGCATTTGTTTGTCCACCATAAATGATACGATTAGAAGACGGTGCGTGTTCATTAACCGTCTTAACGACTGTCGTACCTTCTCCAACATATGTTCCACCATTGCCTAATCCGCAAATGGCATAAACCAAATCGTTTTCCACACGATCCGGTGCCCACTCACCCGCAAGGGCTTCTGTGGCTTCCCGAATAATATCAATAGCGGTATACTGCTCTGACATTATACCTTTTGAACGAACAGCATTGGATCTCTCATGGATACCCACCTGGAAGTTGAAGAAGCCCAAAGCCTCTTCGTTACCTTCCATATCGCCATCATCCCCTTGACCTTCACTATCCAAAGGTGCTCGGAGACGCATAGTAATCTGCTTACCTGCGGCAACCGTTAAGTCCCTATTTACCTGAAATATGCTGTTACTATCTGTACCCATAAAAGCGGACAGTTGCATGTTACGTCGCATATATTCAAACGCTGTTTGAGGCCATTTCTCTTCAGAAAGCCTATTTGCTGTTAAAAACTGTGTATCTGCAAAACGTGCAGAAGTCATACCTCTTTTTACAACATCAGACGGAGACAATACGCCCATCCGATCAAAGCCGAGGTCCAAATTAAACAATATTGTGTTCATAATTTACTGCCTTTCTCGCCTAATTTACCGACAAAAAACGACAGTATGTATAAATATTAAGCGAACATAAAATTAGTAAGTTCACCAATATCTGCATCATCATCGCTATCTTCGGCTTTAGACTGTACGCCCGCTGGCACTGCCGGAACGACCGGTTTGACAACGGGTTTTGGTTTAGTTGGTTTATCATTTTTGTTAGCCAACGATTGACGAGCAGCAACGACACGTGTGTTCAACTCTGCTAGAGGAATACCTCCAGCCTGTTTAATAGAAGATATTGCCGTGTTGTATAAAATAGTTCCAGCACGTTTACCATAAGGAGCCAAATTTGCTACATCATCTTCAGTCAATAATCCATGATGACGAGCTAAAGCCACCACAGAATCTAGCGTAAGGTCTGGAGACCCCATCTTCTCTGCTGAATATGTTTCTCTGGCTATCCTAATACCCTCATCGACTTCTTGTTGTCGAGTTTGGATTATGGTCTGTTCTTGTACCTTATTTGCCTGAGCTCTATCAAACGTTTGCTGTTCCAGTAATACTTTTGCCGTCACAGCTTCTCCAGGATATTCTTCTTCAAATTTCTCCAAAGGAGACTTTTCTGGAGGTGGTAGAGGTGTTTTGGGAGCCAAAGATGCTTTTTCAGCCATCTGTTCCAATATTTCTGCTCTAGCTTCCGCTCTTGCTTTAGCGATTTGGGCCTCTGAAAGCTGATGCCTAAGTAATTCTTCCTTGTCCCTTGCTTTCGCTCTTAATTCAGCATGTACAGGTATTGGTACATATCCTTCAGGTACAGTATCTTCTACTACATCACCTTCTGGCTTATCTTCCGAAATTTCTTCGGTTTCAGGCTTTTCAGGTGGTGCTTCTTCTGATACAGTTATTTCTACAGCAGGAGTTTCTTCTGCCGCAATATCTGCTTCAGGAGTTTCATCTATCACGTCATCGAACATTTCGTTCAATACATCGGTTCCTTCTATGTCTATTCCACTCATGTCTTTATTCCTCAATTTCCGTTAGGTTTACGTTCTCCGCGAAAATCCGTCGCGTCGCGTTCTCAACGATTACCGCTCGTCGTAGCGTACTTGATACTACTTTCCGAATTACTCAAATTAACCAATGAGTTCTTCGGCCAAACCTGCTTTCTTTTTAATCTTCAAAGGCCCTTTCCACGGTAACTTGGCTTCAATCATAACCAATTCACGCTTCCATGTACGAACCATTTCTTTTGGGTAATTGTGTGTGTTTACCCCTTTTAAACGTGCTTTCAAAAACAATTTTCGTTTTTCTACCTTAGTCAATTTGTTAAAACACTCCAAACACATACCATATACAACAGCTTTGGCTTCTGGGTGATTGCGACATTTTCTTGTTGCCGATCCTTCAGGAACCTCTGTTTTATAATCCACCAATGGACTATCGCTTACGCCGGTATTCACTTTTTCTTTAGTTTGTACCTCTTCCACGGTCTCATCTTTTGTTGTTGCAGGTTTAATTTTTATGATCGGAGGCCTGCCTGGTTTTTTCTTAATTTCTTCTGACATAATAAATACCCTTATTATCTAAAACTCAATTTAATGACTCAAACGCATGTCTAGGCATTACTAATTTAAGTCTATTTTTACGTTTTTTACGTTTTCTCTTATTAAAAAATCGCCATATTTTATTTGTATCATCCCATTGCATCTCAATTTTTAATATTTCTGGTTTTGGTGCATCCTCAAAAACTTCTTGTGGTATTTCAATAGTGCCTACCTTATTCAACAATAAATATAACAAAGTATTCATATCTTTACCAGATAATACCGGAACATTTTCTAATCCACCTAAAATATTACCATCAGCATCTATTTCCACCATAGATATTTTTTGATTGCTTATCCTAAAACACTTAGGACATTTAGGATCCTTCACCGGAACACCTTCAGCATCTATTAGCGGACATTCATGTCCACAAGCAGGACATTTTAACCGATTTATATTTTTACCTTCTTCCATTAAGCGACTCCCGCCATAGACATCTGAGGTATATCTGCTTTAATTTCTTCCTTATTAGACACATCTGTAGCATCAATAAGTTGATTACGCGATACAGGCATTTGTTTTGACTCGATCAAAGCTCTATTAAGCTCAAACACTTCCACCATCTTACGCATCCTGTTAGTTTCAGCATGTGGTGCAAGAGCAACCTTGACTCCGTATTTACCATATTTCATAGATGATATTTCATCTATAATCATGGCTTTAGCTACTGGAATAGCTCTTTGTGTTATTTGTTCCATATACTGATTATATGTATTAACCTGCTGTTTATAATTAAATAACACAGCTTTCTGATACGCTTGATTTTCCCCTTCCAACACCATCATATCCGGTTTTTGCGGCATAGGAACAGAAGGAATACCTTTTGATTCCAATGTTTGAATTACTAATTGCCTGGCCCTATCCATTACTGTTCTGTCGATCAATTCTTTTTCATCTACCAAAGTCATAATTTCTTGTTCTGAATAAACCTTGGCATGTCTTATTATACCTAAAACTATTTCACCCAATAGTTCTTGTGTAAAATCCCAATTACTGCCGAGATTAGACGTATTCTGTAAAGACCAATTCTGTTTTGCTATAACTGATCTACCTGATTCGTTTTGTGATACGTCTTCTGGTGTTTTTAGTTGTACCTGACTAATCTCTCCTATATGACGACTTCCTTTTTCTGAGACCGCATCAAAACTAGCTGGATAAGCATTTTGTTCTAATTTAGATACTTTATTTCCGCCTCTTGATTCATCTATTACAATACCATCCTCGCTGCCGTGATCTTGTAGCCATTTAGAAAAAGTCCCTGCTACATCATTAGCTATTTTCCACCCGGTATTTGCTAATTTACGAATTAAATTAAGTTGCATAGACCATGCCCAGTTAACATGATCTTGAGCACCTATGAGATTCTCTACCACACTAAACTCATATCCATTGACAAAATAGGGTGCAAATCTAGCAATAGGATATAAAGACATGCCTTTAAAAGGATCTTTTTGATACTCTAAAAATACAGACCCGATCATAAGGGTTCTGTGTAAAACAGTAACGATAATCTGATTACCGTGTTTATCTTTTTCAATAAGTTCAATCTGCGGTTGTTTAGGCTGTTCAGGTAATTGTTCTCCTATAGATTCAGCATATTGTTCTGCCTCAACCTGAAGTTGCCTAATAGCTTCCTGCTGTTTTATTATATTTTTAACATAATTAATCTCTGATTTCTTAGTTAAAGATTTAGCATTTAATAAATCACCATTTTTTACTAAAAGTGCTCCTTTTTCATAGGTTTTCCAATAATATTTAGATACCCTGAATTTATGCTTATCATATTCTGTATCATCTTTTGATTGATCTATCTCCTTGTCTCTGTACGATGGTTTTTGGGTATCTGATTTGCAGCTAAACATATAGTTAGTCAAAGCACCATATACCTTATCGTACCAATGGTTTATTTTTTCTTCATCACCTAACTCACTCTTACTATTAGGGTATTTATTTATAATATACCCTTTATCAACCCATTCCTCTATAATAATATATTTTGCCCCATTTTTACGATCATTATAATCATACGACTTGCATGCAGGGTCTGGTATTACCATAAAGGGATCTACTTTACGAATGATTATATCACCATTAACAGGGTCGTTATCATATGAAACATCTGCTTCGACGTATCCTCTTCCACACCGTATCCCATCCTCAAAAGCCTGATTTTGGTGTCTGGTAGCGTGAGACATGTCCACCGTATGTTTTGTCAAAGCACTTAATAATTCAGCACCTTTTTGAGTACCTCCCCTTAAACATTTTATGGTAGTATCTTTTGGATTTTTAGCATCAAACCCGCTCAACTGATTTACAATAGGAAATATCCTATTGATTGTCAGTGAGAATTTTCTACGTGCCTTATTCGCCTCTAAAACCTCTTTATCCCATTGTTTGCCGACCGCATACCGCTCACATTTGCTCATATTTAAAAAAGTGGAATCGTTACCAGACTCACCTGTAGTGTGATAATCTGATAATGTTTTCACCATTCCATCTTTTTCTATGTCGGATATTTTAGTCATATTAATTATTATTCAGTCTTTTTATATATTGTCAAGTAAATTATTTATATTTTTTGATTATTTTATGTGTTTCCTGCAACACTCATACAATGACTGTAACACATTACCGCAATGGCAAGCCGCTAGTGAGTACCTCATAGCATCTTCTGCCTTTTTACTGTTTTTTGTCTTATCTAGCATTTCCTCTAGAACACCAGCACACATATCTATTAGTTCATCTCTTATTTCTTTCACGAGTTCTGTACCCTTTCTTAGCAACACAACATTGGATCGTTAAACTCATCACCCCCACGTCGGCCATAATCTCCACCAGTCCCGCTTTTGCATATCCGTATTATTTCTTCCTCTGGTGTTACGAATTGTAACCCGTAAACACCCATGACAAAACTATCAGCATCATCAGGAGAACATCCTAAATCCTTACGTATTTCTGTTTTAGGCACTATCTGTATCTTACCGCTTCCGGTCGCTTTATACTTACTGGCTTTCGGTAATTGTCTAATTAGTTCTTTTTCACCATCAATCGGAAACACCCGCTGCTTACGTATTTGGTCTGAAGTATATCCATAAGCCTCTGCTCTTTTATTAGCATAAATACTTGTTTCTTTATTTGTGGGACTCTCTGCCGCATTAAAATATTGAACATGATACCCTGCTTCATCTGCTGATAATAGATCAGTAACCCCTTTACCATTTCCGATACAGTCGCTTATAATGTTCTTAGTGCCTATTTTTTGACATATTAACTTAGCTTTTAAAGCGATCTCTTCTGTTTTTAATGGATGTGAATGATCTAATTCTACTGTTTTAGTATTTATCATACCCCTAATCGAACAAATGTCACCTCCGAACGCAGTATCAATCGATACTATTTTTCTTGTTAAAGGACGTAACCCGGGTAATTCCGACCATTTAATCAATTTCAAATCATCCAACATTGAAGAATTAATTAAACACATTTCCTCTTCCGCGATGTCCTCACATCCGTATTCCTGGCGATATAATGGTAATGGCATTTCTAATTTAGCCGTTTCAAGTTGTGCGTCGGTCAATAATCCGCTGGCTTTTCCAGCAGTTGAATCATACGCCGGCAACGCTTCTACCACCCATCGCGGATCAGTCGCCCTTCGTTCCGCCATTTCCTGAGCATGGTTTCGACCAAATGCTGTCCAGATAAATATTGCCCATCTATCGGGAAACAGGTTAATCATCGGGAAGAAAATAGCCGTCCAGCCTTTAGGATCCTGTAATTGCCACTCATCGAATCCTACTCCATTATTGTCCGGACCTCGAAGACTATCTACGTTATCTGCCCCCAAGATTCTTAAAATAGTGCCATTATCGAACCTTACCCTTAATTTTTGCTCGTTCTTTTTCCATCCCATTTCTGCTTGGTCCGGTAAATACCTATCGAGCATATTAGGGTCTTCCCACACAATAGAACGAGCTTGCTTATATGTGGGACCCACATAACTGTAAACACTTTTAGGGTGACGACAACATTCCCGAATGAGGTAGTTAAGTAAAAGGGTCGTTTTTCGAGCTTTCCTATGCCACTTAAGATCGAATAATCTTTTACCTCCCTGGTCTAA
>Ga0272441_10012325_pt1 | contig 12516 bp, 15 predicted proteins | sample SSMProp6N_FD_193582 | JGI IMG/M metagenome (GOLD analysis project Ga0272441, IMG submission 193582) | Marine sediment archaeal communities from Little Sippewissett salt marsh, Falmouth, MA, United States - SSM-Prop-6N | ecosystem: Environmental > Aquatic > Marine > Wetlands > Sediment ...
TATGGAGTTTGATTAGCAAGGAGAAAAAAATGGAATGTGGGAGCTGATAACTCAAGTCCTGCTTATGATAGCCGCTGGGGGCCTAGTTTCGGCTGGAGTACTGGCGATACTGATTTGGGTAAGGAATCTGACCCGAAAACTGAGCATTCTGCGCCTCTTTGTCCAGATAGTAGCTACGGTCGCAATTTTTGTGACACTTCTTTTCTTGCCTCTTCCATGGAACCCTATACTTTCTGGTCTCGTTTTCTCCATAGCATTAAGGCTAACAGCTGTTTTTATCTTGATAATCGGCAGCACCCTCATCATTGGGCGCTTCTTCTGTGGATGGCTCTGTCCCTTTGCTCTGTATATGGACCTTCTCACTCGCCTCAGAAAGGCACTAAGAATACCTTACCTGAATCTTCCTGAAAAACTCAACAACGGTCTCAACATTTTCAGGTATCTGCTTTTGGCTGCCATGCTCGTTATGGCTCTTGTCTTAGGTCCTCTAAATGCCGACTTGTGGCGTTTCATTATAATGTTTATGGGTCCCTTCAAGTCTCTAATCATCGTTTTCTTGACTCCCGTGGAACCCTACGTTACCCAAATAGGCGACGCATTAGGATTCCCTGTTTGGGGCACCAGCTTTCATGACCTCAGCGGAACAATACACTACTTCAACGGCGACCAACTCATTCTCATCACATGGATTGTCTTCTTTGTCTTCACGGCAGGCGCCTTCATGGTGAGGCTGCTTTGGTGCAGATTCTGTCCAGTAGGCGTGACATTATCTATCCTGAACCGGTTTAAGCCCTTCAAGTGGGCGCCCCTCCTTCGCATAAACAAAATGGAAGAAAAATGCACAAAATGTGGAATCTGCAAAAGAGTCTGCCCAACCCAAGTCACAGAAGTATACGACCAAAAGGGAGGAAACATTGCCCCATCAAAGTGCATGCTCTGCGTCCGATGCGTAGAAATGTGCCCCTACGAAGATTGCCTGAAACTGGACTTTGCTGGCAAAACAATCTACAAATCGAAGAACTGGCTAGAACCAGAATAAGCTAATCAGTTTGTTTCTGTCTTTTTGGATAGCGCCTTCAACGTTCCAGAAACACCCAAGACGTGAATAGCTCCAGCTTTGCCATCTATGACCGTGGTTGAAGCGATGGCAGCTCTAACCTGCTCAAGAGCCTTGTGAGAACAGCAAACAACAATCTGTTCCTTCTCTGGGCGCTTTTTTATCAGCCTTAGGTTTGCTTTGCTGGCGCCGTATTCTCCAAAGAGCGTGTGAACTGAGGCTTGAACCGCATTTAGTACGGCCTCTTCGCTGGGGGGCTGTTCGCATACGGCTGTTAGCGCCAAGTAACGTCTTTTTTCTCGTTTAAGCATCTGTTCTCTTTCCTACAACGCGTATTCCAGGTGCCACATAATCTGCACTTAGTTTCTTTCTGTTCCGTTCAACTATGGTCCACGGATTGTCTGACAGTGCCCCTAAAGCGGAGGGTAATTTCATATCAAAGAGGGTTGTCAAGGCGGCGTAGTCGTGGGGTCCTCTCATGAGCAGTTCATCTGTGGCGCCACTGGCAACTGTGACTGGCACATGAAATCGTGTTGCCGTTGCCACTTCCTTTCTTAGGCGGGACAGGAGGCGGACTCGAGAACTACTTGTTAATTGCAGCAGGGGCGCCAATTCGATTTCAAGGGATGCAAGAGCCTGTGATGCAAGCTCGGCTTCGGCTTCATCAAAAAATCTTTTGCGAAGGCTTGTAACCGAAAACTGGAGCAAATCCACTCGTCTGTCTTTTGCTGCCTGCCTAGCAACATCCTTTGTGTCACATCTTACGGCTATGACCTCAAATTTTCTTCGGTAACGCCGCAGATTCTGAAGAAGCTCGTTAGAGTTTCTGGGAGCAAACGTCACTCTTGTAGCAAAATCCATTTTTTCTTCTTTGCAGAGGTGTCTGAGCTGGCTGACCTGTTCTTTAGATGTGTTAGACGGGAGAGGTATAGCAACTAGGCTGTAACCCAGCTCTGAGGCTTTCTTGACCATGCTCTCTGTTTTATTCATGTCTTCTATTGGTGGCCTGAGATTCAGGTCAGCGAACCGTCTCATGTTATCATCCCAATTTCTTTGCAAACCGCGATTACGTCTTCGGTTTTGGATTTCCTGAATCTTATGCGTATGCGGATAGGGTCGGACGTGACCAGTTTAGTTTTGCCTTTGAAGGCAGCCTGCTTGTCAAGCCTGATGTATAGGCTTCCTTTCTCTATGCAAAGATGTATTGTTCTGTCCAGTTCATCTTTATCCAAGATGCTGAGGTTGGCTGCAAGCTGTTCAACCAGAGCTTTGACTGTTTTTTTGTCTTTGATTCTGGTTTCGAAAAAGGTTATGGGGTTGCCGTAATGTCCCTCTAAGCTGCTTCGGTTAAAGACTATTTCTTCAAGATATTCATTTGGCAGAATATTTTGGACTGCTTCCATTACTTTGTCCAAGTCTTCTGTGGCGTGGGCACAGAAACGAACATCAATATATGCTATGGGGGGCTGAGACAAAACCTACCTCACACTCTTTCTGAACTCTATATCACACAACTTGATATAACTATCTCAAGTGCAACATAAGCAAACAAAAAGGAAAAAAGGGTTTGTTGAATGCCTCCGATAAACAGAGACTACTGCTTGTTTCTTCGTTTCAAAACTGCGTTACGGCTTGGTCGGAATTTCTCTGCTCCCAATCCTCTGTGACGGAGTCCCCGCACTTCTCTGCCTGCGCTGGTTATGCCACGGAATGCTCGTCCTGTCTGGTTTGCTATTGGGTGATCAGGCAGAATTGCTGGGTCAACCATGATGATTTCGTACCATTTGAAGCGCCCATCCTCCCAAACCCAGTACGAGTTTAGAACTTCTAGGTTCGGGAACTTTTTGGCTGCCCGCTCCTCAGCGATTAGTCTTATGTTTTTAGAAAGTTTGATTTTGTTGACTCCCAACCGTTTCTGTCTGCGTCCGCCAGTTGGTCTTGTTTTTCTGAAGCCAGAACGTCTGACCCGCACCCGAGCCAAAACAATGCCCTGTTTGGCTTTGTAGCCAAGGTTTCTTGCTCTGTCCAGTCGGGTTGGTCTCTCAATTCTTGTGATGGCGTCTTCTTTGCGCCAAATTATGGCTCTATGCCACATTAACTCCTTGACAAAGGATTCATTCGGCTTTTTCCAAGCCTTTGCAATATACTTGTATGCCATATTTCATTCCTCTCATTCGTTCGGTTCAACCCTACGTAGGGTCACATCCCATAGGAACTTGTAGCAAAAGAAACAAAGACAGTTAATAAACCTTTTTCAAGCTTTGTCCACGAGTTTAACTTCTTTGATTGTGAGGACTCCGCTGTTGTTTTCGTAGCTTGTTTCAGAGTCTATTATTTGGAGGCGTTTTTTGTAGATTGGAGCATCCAGAACCAGTGATTCGTATTCGCCGCCTTCGCCCACTAAACTAATTTGATATTTTTCGTGGAGTTCCACAAGCTTCTCTAAGGTTTCTGTGTTTATTTCTCGTCCCAGCCACGTCTGGTCCAAACCGTAAGCATACACGCCAACCAGTATGACCCTGAATTTGAGGCAAATCAACTCTTTCATTATTTCCAGCGGGTCTTGGTGCCAAAGGGGAGCAACAGACTTGAGTCCCAGTTCGTCGCATAGTCGGTCGATTCGTTCTTTCTGGTATACGGACTGCACCGCTCCAGTTACTACTCCATCCACGTCAAGGGACGCAAGCAGCTTCTTGAGGTCTTCAAGTTCTTTCTCTTTTATTCCAGAGGTTTCAGCTTTAACCAACGGAATCTCAAGCGCCCTAGCTATGTAGTCTGTCAAGTGAATGTTGGGAACATGGAACATGTAGCTGTCAGATCGTTTAGGAAGCATGGTGGCTAAAACTTCGATGGTATGTCCCATTTGCTGGGCTCGATAAAGAGCAAGAATTGAATCCTTTCCGCCAGTAACTAATGCTGCCAACCGCAACTTCTACGCACTCTACTGCCCGATTTTCGTTCACATATTCTTTGCTTTTTCAACTATCTGGCTGACTTTCTTTTCCCACTCTGCGAGTCCTTCAGGGGAAGACGGATAATTTCTATGCAGTTCTTTGGTTTCTCTCATGAGTTTAGCGGTGGTATTCAGTTTCATGAGAAGAGACAAACTTCCAAGTCCTTTGAAGAGTCTGCTTGTTTTTTCGGTTATGTTCAGTTTCAGGTCTTCGCCCATGCTTGCCTTAAGTAAGTCATCGTCAGTGATTAGGTGGTGTTGCATTCCATAATTCATTTCCTTGTTGGTCAACCGCTGAAGAAACAGACGGAAAACGTCCAGTCCAGCCTGTTTAGCGCCATACAGTTCCATGAACATGCCCGTGTAAGGCCAAAGAATCTCTCTGCTCACATCTCCCTTCTCCAACGCGCCAATGATAACTTCTGCGGCTTTCACTCCCCCCATCATCGAGGAGCCTATTCCGCCGCCGTGAATCGGATTAACTTGGCAAGCCGCATCGCCAATGATGATGATTCCGTTTGCTACCATGGGGCTTATGGGTCTTCGGGTTGGAACAAGACCTCCGCCGCCAGTTAGGAGCTGTGAATCTTTGAAGAGCGGCATAGACAAAACATGTTCCTGATACAGCTGCTTCGGGTTAGGAAAACCTTTGGTCATGGCTACACCTAAGCCCGCGTTAACCGTGTTTGTGTTTTTGGGAAAAATCCAGCAGTATCCTCCTGGAAACCGCTGCAGGTCAAGGTAGATTTTACAGTAGCCAGGCTCAGAAACCTGTTCTTTTATTTCGCGGATTTCGCGGTAACAAATTTCCACATCTTCATCTGCAACTTCTGCTTCTATGCCAAATTCGGGAGGAAGCTTTTTTCTTAAAACTGCTGAATGTCCACTTGCATCCACAACAGCTTGAGCAGATATTTCGCTGATTTCGCCTGTTTCTGTGTCCTTAATTGAGACGCCAGCGACAAAGCCGTCCTTTATGATTGCCTCCGTCACCATGGTGGCATCCATCAGGATTGCTCCCGTATCTTTTGCTTCTTTCAATAGTCTTTGACCAAAAAGTTGGCGATTAACTAGATATCCATGGACGCCCTCGCCCTGAACAGTGACGATGGTTTCCATGTCCGGTGAATAAACTTTGATTCCGTCTATTTTCTGTTCCAGTTCCTTTCCTGAGGGAGGCGCCAATTTTATGTTGTCGAAATGGTGTCTTCCTATGGCGTCCCCGCAGACCTTGTCTCCTATCTTCTGCTCTGGCTTCTGGTCGATCATGCAGACCGTGAGTCCGGCTTTGGCAACAGTTTTGGCTGTCAGGCAGCCTCCTGTTCCAGCGCCGACAACTATAACATCAAATTTCTTCAATGCCTTTCTTCTCCAGTTTCTAGTTTGTTATTCTGCCTGAAAAGGGCTTCATAACTCTTGCGATATTTAGGGAACATCGTGACGGACTAAATTAAGGTTTTTAGCTGGTCAGATACTCACAGAACTGGTTTTAGTCAGGTTGTATCTTGTTTTATGCTAAAAAAACGGTGTATTTTGGACTCTTTAGGTTGAGTCCAGTCTGGCTAATGAGTTGGTGGGTTACATCCAGTCTTTGTAGTTCTGTTCTGTCCACACTTTGGTAACTTCGATGTGGACTTCTTTTTCATAGAAGTCGTTGTTGAAGATGTTGAGGTACCATACCATGTCCAAGTTTTCTGTGTCCACACTCCAGCTGACAACTTCGCCGTTTGTGTCACACATCCATCTCTGAATAGTTCCCATCATTTGGTCGCCTACCTTGCATGGGAACCATCCAAGAGTGTCTTCAAACATGACCGCAGAGTGGGGAGTCCACTTTATTGTTCCCTTTGAAACAGTCATCTTCACTTCAAACTTTTCTGCTGGCGCAGACAGATAGAACGCCCTGAACTTCACTTCTTTGCCTTCGATTGTTATGGTGTTACTGTAGATTAGTTCCCTTTTTTCGCTGTAAGCCAAAGCATACATTACGCTAGTCAAGCTTCCAACAAACATCAGCAAACAGAGCATGCCAATCTTAATTGCTTTTGTACTCTGCATCGTCTATCACAACGCGCAATTCTACTTAACAAAATATTACTTCTCGTGCTGTGAAGGATGCTACAGACAACTACTCAAATACAGACTTCTTACGTAAACCAAGAAAAAGTGGTTGCCTGACTGAGAAACCATGTTAAGATGAGCAGTTTTCGTCGCACTTGTTTGCTTTGAATTTGTCCCAGCAGTGCACTATATCCCTCATCAGTTCTGGCTGCAGGTCATAGAATTGGTTTATTTTTCCTTCTGGGAAGAACATTCTGATGTTAACTTCTCGTCCAAGCCTGTCCATGGTTAGCATGCTTGCTTCAGGTTTCTTTGTTAGAACGTCCTTGTATTTTTCGTAAAACTTTTCGATTGTTGGCTTGATGCAGTCCTCAATCATCTGCTTGTTGGTTCTGTGGTCGAGATGTGGGAAGCCCATCTTGAATGTGTAATCAATTATCTCCTTTCTTCCTGAGTAGTTGAGTATGATGCTGTCTAACACTTTCTTGTTGGGTATCTCTGTTATGTTGTATGTCGGAGTGTAGATTTTGGTGTAATTGATTGTTATCTCTTTAACCTCTCCTTCAACGTCTCCAATTTTCACATAGTCTCTAACCATGAAAGGTCGGGAAAGCATGATATAGAAACCCGCCAGAAAGTTACCTATGGTCTGAGTTGAAGCAAAGCCTATGGCTGTTCCTGTTAAAGCTCCGCCTGCAAGAAACAAGTCAGTAGGCACATTAAATAGAACCAAACCCGAAATCACGGCGCCGGTAGCAACAAGCAACCTAACAATCAACTTCAGAATGTTGATTGCATGAGGCTCCATGTCCACCCTTTTTCCATACTTACCTATTGTGCTACGAAGACCCCTGTCAAGAACAAAAGCAACAACAACGATGATTACGAATAGACCTACCTGAAGAATCATGTACTCGGTTGGTGTTAACTCACCCAAAATTTGTACAAAGAAGCCCTCGATTATGGTTGAGTTGTCTGCTGTTAGGAACATGGGAACTTTGATACACTCCATATATGGAGGAGATTGTGAGAATTTGGTTAAACAAAAACCTTTCTATACCTTTCACAAAATGTGTACAAGAGAAAAAAAGCAACAATTAAGACGTAGCGAATAGCTAAATTCAATTGAAAGAGAGATAAAGACATGCCAGAAACGCTTCGAGTAAAAACGTGGCAACAATTCAAGGAATTAGCCCACGAAAAGAACGCCAAAACTGTTGTTTACGTTATCGCCCAAAGCATCCCAGCCAAAAACCACACTGGACTAAAACTAATTCTACCTGTTCAGGGTGGACAATACATCTTCACTGACTCAGCTAAAGGCGACAAAATGAGAAGAACCGGAATCCCCGTTCATACTGGCAACAAAGGAAGTCGTTTCCTCACAGACCAAGATGTAATCAGCTTTCTTAAAACACAACTAGAAATAACAGGTCTACAAATTTTCTCGTACTGGACAGCCTAAAAATTATTTGCCGTTTTAAAAAACAATAAAACAATAAAAAAGGATGGTTGTCGGGCCAATCGTTGACCCGATTATGTTACTGCCTGTTGAACGTTGTTTCGTCCAGTTGGAACGCACTATGGAATGAACATTGACAGCAAAGTTTCTGTGCGAACTACGCTGGGATGCGCCTCAATCATCTCGTAGATAATCTGCGTCAGCTGCTCGGAATTGTCTGCTTCGATTATTGCAATTGCGTCGAATCTTCCCAGAACAGAATTGGCCAGCGTTACGCCCTTTATCTTTCTGGACTGCACGATCTCCTCTGACGTTCCAGGTCTCATGGTCAAGAGTACGAAAGCTCTTATCTTTTTGCTGCGGAGATCTTTTGTAGCCACTGTGTTTCTCTCCTCTCTAGAAGAGCGTGATTGCAGTTTCGGTGTGGACGATGTTGGGGTCCTTCTCGATTACTTTGTACACGAACTCATTGAGTGTTTCTAGGTCTGGAGCTTCTAGCACAACTATGACGTCATGTCGGCCGTACACGGAGTCGGCCTGTAGAACGTTTTCGAACCGCATTCGTATGGCTTTAACTACATCTTCAGATGTTCCAGGTCGGGTTTCAATTAGCAGGTATGCTTTCATGCTTATTCACCTCTCTCCTTATTCTACATTTTAGTAGTCTAGATATTTCATTATTTCCCACGGAGTGACATAGAGGCAGTACTGGTTCCAGTCATTGGTCTTATAGTCAATGAAGGCATCGAATATGTGACTGCCAAGTGCCTTATGAACAACTTCATCACTCTGCATAGCCTCCAAAGCGTCCCTCAATGTGGTCGGCAACTCCTTAATGCCCAGAGCCCGTCTTCTCTCAGGCTTCAACTCGTAAACGTCCTCGTCAACTGGGTCTCCGGGATCAATCTTCTTCTTTATTCCGTCAAGCCCAGCCATCAGTATACATGCAAAGGACAGGTATGAGTTACATGATGGATCAACAGCACGTAATTCGGCGCGTTTGGCTGCAGCATGTTCAGGACCTTTGAAGTATACAGGAACACGAATCATTGCTGACCTGTTGCGGCGTGACCACATTATGTAAATAGGTGCTTCAAAACCGGGCACAAGCCGCTTGTAAGAGTTTACTGTCGGGCAGTTAACTGCGGTTATTGCTCTGGCATGTTCTAATAAGCCTCCGATGAAGTATCTGCCGGTCTGGCTCATCTCGGCATACTCGTCAGCCTCATCATACATTGCGTTGGTTTTGCCCTTCCACAGGGAAGCATGAACGTGCATGCCGCTGGCATTGTCAAGATAAACTGGCTTAGGCATGAAAGTTGCGATTAGTCCATGCTTCTTTGCGATGTTTTTGGCTACGAACTTGTAGTAGAGTGTTCTGTCAGCTGTTTTCACTAATTCGCCATACTTGAAGTCGATTTCAATTTGTCCTGCAGTGGCAACTTCGTGGTGGTGCATCTCGATTTCTGTGTCAAAGTTTTCTTCTAGCAGTGAGGCAACTTCGTTTCGGTACTCAACAGTTGTGTCCTCTGGTGGCGGTCTGAAGTATGCTTCTTTCGGTCTTAACGTGTGAGCTCCTGGAGTGGTTTCTGGGGACTTTGGTACAACTCGGGGTGCTCCCCACGAGTCTCCTGCACCACCTTTCGGGCTAACCCACATGTCCCATACAAGGTTCGTGGGGTCAATGGAGCTGAAGACGAAGTATTCCAGTTCTGGACCGAATAGACAGTTGTAGCCCATGTCTGCTGCTGCTTTGACTGCGTTTTTTGCTACGTATCCTCTTGGGTCTACGACTGAGGGCTCGTTGCCTCCGAAAGCTTCGTAGACATCTCCTAGGATTATAGCGCTTCTCTGCATATCGTCGGTTGTCCATGGTATGATTGCTAATGTTTCAGGCTGTGGTTTGAGAATCATGTCAGATTCTGCAATGGTTTTGAATCCCCGTACTGATGATCCGTCGAAGCCGATGCCGGCGGTTAGTGCTTGTCCCTCCGTGTAATGTCTTGCGGGTATCACTACGTCCTGCATTAGACCTCGGATGTCTACGAAGGCTGTGTGTACCCACCTGATTTTGTTTTTCTTTAGTGTTTCTCTGGCTTTTGTAATGGCCTCCATGTTATTCACCATTCATTCAACTTAATCTGAGAATATTACAAGTTTGTATATAAATGTTTCTAACATGTTGAAGGAAAGCTTATATACATCTTCTGTTAATGAACAAGTGTTCATGGTGAGACAAAAACCCAAAATTTGTTATGACCAATTATTCAATAAAAGGAGGAAATACTAAACTGAATTACGAATCACACCATAAAGTAGATGAAGTCGACCAAAAAATCATACGTCTGCTACAAGAGGATGCCAGGAAAAGCTTCAACAAAATAGCTGACAGCCTCGGAATAGCAGTTGGAACAGCATACAACCGCGTGAAAAACTTGGAGGACAAAGGAATCCTGAAGGGTTACACCATCATGTTGGATTCCGCTAAACTTGGTTACGGCCTAACTGCCCTAATACTTATTGAGGCTGAGGGGCGGTTTCTTCCCGACGTTGAGAAGGCCCTTGCCAAGCTGGATGAGGTTATATGCATTTATGACATCACCGGAGACTATGACGTGGCTGTGGTTGCAAGATTCAAAGACAGAACTGCATTGAATGGCTTCATCAAGTCGGCACTGAAGATGCCCCATGTGAGCAGAACAGTCACAAACGTTGTGCTCAATGTTGTTAAGGAAGACTTCAGAGTAAAAGTGTAATCTGCTGCGGCTCAGACATTAAGCCGCACAACTCGATTTCTTCATTTGTTCCTATTTTATTACATCGTTCTCTTTAGTTGTTCAGAACTTTTTGGTTTACGTCTTAAGAGTTAACGGTTAACTCTCAAGCCCAACTTTTAATTCTAAGTTTCTTATAGTTGCGTGCTAGCGAAAGTGAAGTGCAGGTTGGTGAGTTTATGCGGAATGATGAATGTATAATTAAATTTCTTAATAGAGATGGCAGGGTACTGCAGTCTTTTCAAAGAGATAAGCAAGGTTGGTTTCAAATTAGTTCTAAGGGAATAGTTAGACGATGTACAGCAGAACAAACGCTGTCACATCTTTTGCCTCCTCTTGCTGGCGTAAGTAAAGCAATTGTAAAGGTGGAAAGGATTTTCCCTGAAAAGTCGTGTTGACTACCGACTTCCGGCAATTATGCCCTTTTTTGTTCTCCAAATTTTTAATAATTAAAACATTATATTCAGGGTAAGAATCTTGAAGGGGCTAAACAATTCGTGACTAAATTGCTTGTCATAGGGTCTGCATCTCCCGACAACGTGGACAGTATTGAGTGGACGCAGCATTTTCCTGACCTTGAGAACTATGATGCTTTGATAATTGACCTTTCCTCGTTTCCGAAGGATTATCCTCGAACCCTCTTTAACAATATTGGTGTGTTGAAGAGAACTGCCCGTATCTTCGTCAGGGACTATAAGGAAATTTTTTGTATACTGGACAAGCGCTTCAGGGTTCCTTTCAAGAAAATTCCTTTGAACTATGCTTGGATTCCGTATCCTGAAAAATTTAGAATAAATCCTATGTTGCTGGGAAAGTCAAAGAAGCTCTGTGATGAACGGTTCTCTGAGTATATGGAGACGGTTGAAAGATGGTATAGTGAGCTGTTCTGGGAAGCTACGACTAACTACAGTTTTGAAGCTATCGCCGTTAACAAACGACAGAATGCTATCGCTGCCACCCTTACAATAAATGATAGAGGAAAAATCCATTTCCTGCCAAAAGCAACAACAATCAGCCCCTCTGAAGCCATAGAACTTTTGATTGATTTAACCAAAAAAGAAAAGCCAACCGATATTCCATGGTTGCATTCATTGGAAATTCCACAACTGCTCCAAGCTGAAAACCAATGGAACCGCACTGTCTCCCCTACGGAGTACCGTGACCTGTTTTCGTTAGACCCCAAAAAATTCTTGAAAGCAGTTCAGTTGATGCTGGAAGACTTGGGCATACAAACTCTTCCCAATGCCGATATGGACCTGATAGGCTTGAAGAACAGCATTGTAGTGAAAACTGCTTCAATGGACGGAAAAGTTGAAGCTCAAGACACAAAAGTCGATCAGGTGGCAAAGTTTGTGGAAAAGCCGAACAGAAACGAGAAAGTCATTTTTGTAGCAAACACTCACAGGAACCTACCTATCAATGAACGAGCAGGCAAGGAGCATGTTGATTTTCCTATGAAACTGTTTTTTGAAACACACAAAGTAGCATTTTTGACCACTTTAAGTTTGTTTAATCTCTGGAAAAAAGTTATCACCTACCAAATTAGCCCTCAAGAAGCCTCATTCCTGCTCCAAAACGAAAAAGGAGAAATAACAATCTGACCTGTAATTTGAGCAACTTTGGTCACTGTTTTGTTATTCTAGTTTTCTGTATGTTGCTGTGAAAAGGAAGATTGCTGCTGCGGTGAAGACTATGACTCCGCTTGTTGCCACGTTGTAGATTGCTGAGAGCAGTATGCCCATGGTCATGCTTAGTACTCCGAAGCATATGGCAGCCACGGTTGTTCCCTTGAAGGAAAGATTCAGTTGAAGGGCAGATAGGGCAGGCAACACCAACAAAGCAACAACAAGAATCACCCCAATCACCTTTATAGAAAGAACAATAGTTATCGCCACCAACAAATTGAAAGCTAACGACAGCAATTTGACAGGAATCCCCATCAATCTGGCGCCTTCTTCGTCAAAGGTGATGGACAGCAGCTCCTTGTAGAAGATTCCCAGAACAATTATTGTTGATACTCCAAGAATCGACACTATGATAAGGTCGGTTTGGCTAATGGTCAAGATTGAGCCGAAAAGAAAGCTGAAAAGCTCAACATTGAATCCGCCAGCCAAACTTATGATTATTAAGCCCGTGGAGAAGCCCACAGCCAGCATCACGGCTATGGCAGAGTCGGACTGAGCCAACCCCTTGCGTCTCATGTAAGAAA
>Ga0272441_10012326_pt1 | contig 12515 bp, 11 predicted proteins | sample SSMProp6N_FD_193582 | JGI IMG/M metagenome (GOLD analysis project Ga0272441, IMG submission 193582) | Marine sediment archaeal communities from Little Sippewissett salt marsh, Falmouth, MA, United States - SSM-Prop-6N | ecosystem: Environmental > Aquatic > Marine > Wetlands > Sediment ...
CTGCTGGTCGTCACCCGTTCCGTCGTCCTGGTCATCGCCCTGCTGATCGTCACCCTGCTGGTCATCGTCGGTTCCGCCGGCGGTATCATCCGTCCCGCCTGTCGCACCCTCATCTCCCTCTCCCGCAGGGGGTGGCGGGGCCTCCGTATCCGATTCAAACTGCTGCGCAACACCCGGTGGTGTCTGCTGCACCTGCCCCGAACCGCGTGCCGTACTGGACAGCATCTGACCGCCTGCCACCGTCTGGGTCGTCCGGTCAACCGTCGATGTGACGCTCACCTGGCCGTCGAACCCATAGACGGTGGTCGTCGAACCATTGACATCATTCTGGACCAGGCGAAGCCATCCCCTCTCTGATGCATCGGCAAGGTAGAAGGGCCTCGACGCGAGATTGTCGCCGCTATCCTCTGTCACCTCGACACCGAACTTGGTCCCCCTGACGCCGACAACGGCCGTCTTTGTCTGCACGGTCATGGCGGCATTCCGGTATCGAAACACCTTGATGGCATAGAACATGGCCTTCCCCTTGACCATGGAAAAGATGGACCGCTTCTCACCCTTCTCCCTGTCGGCGACGATCTCGTCCACGCCGATCTCGGCGTCGGCTCCCATGGTAATAACGTTCTCGTCGATGAATTTCAGGCGGCAGCGGGTACCCGTCAGGGTATAGATCCGGTCTTTTTCGTATATCCTGTCTCCCGCCAACGCAAAATAGGCGCCGGCAGTGCCGCCATGGACGACGACCACCGAACCGGTCAGTGTCTCTATGACGCCGACGTCTCTGTCCGCTGATGCGACAAATGCCCTGTCTATGGCCATGTCCTGCAGCGTATCGGGGAGGGCATCCGTCGTGACGCCGGAACCGCGTTCAAGGGCCTGAGCCGGCTGCAGAAACGGCATCGGTAGTCCGCCGAGAATGATCGACAGTGTTACTATCAGTATCAGAACGTTACGTTTCATGAAGTTTGACTCCTTAGGCGTTGGGCATATGAATCTCAATTGTGAAATCTCTTCGCTGTCAGAAGGCGTATCCCAGACTCAGCGTATAGGTCGCCTTCTCATATTCGTACAGGGATGCATTCGAATTGTTGTCCGTATAGTTGATGGCACCGGATAGCGAAAACCCTTTCGGCAGTTCCTGGCTTAACACCGCCGTGATGGTGTCCTGCAGGTCTTCACGGGCATAATTGTAGAAGGTGGGCTTTTCCTTGTAATCCTTTCGTGCCCATTTGTAACTGACGAAGAAATTGGTCTTCGTGGGAAGACTGAGCAAATAGGACAGTGCATAGTAGTAGGAATCGTAGGAATATTTTCTGCCGTCGGCATTCCGGTCTTCCCACCCCACAGTTGCCGACAGGGTATGCATCCTGTCAGCAAGATAGAGAGACGGTGTTATCTCATAGGTGTGGGTGATATTGTCAAGTGAGGCGTTGCTCGTCTTGTAAAAGAATTCCTTGCTGTAGGAATAGTTACCTTTTATGCTGACATACTGAGTGAAAAAGTGTTCGTAACTGGGATCTACGTGAAAGATGTGAGAAAGGCGCTCGCTCTCGTAATACTGTTCCCGGTACCCGGCGGGGACTTTGACGATGTCCTGTCTGCCCGTCCACCAGGGACCGGTGGCGACATCAATCATGAAAAAGTTGAATTGCGAATGGCTGAGATAGGCACTGTTATAGAGCGACATATCGGTGTTCCACATGAAGCCCTGCCGCTTTCCACAATCATAGAGATAATTACCGGACAGGCTCGTTACCAGTGCCTCGTCGCGAATCTGTTTTGATTCGTCTCCCAGCGTCAGCGTGCCGCCGATGACACTCAGTTCCCTGTTGCCGGGACCCGAGCTTGCGTTCGTATCATACATGATGCCTTGAGAGAGTCTAACGTTCCAGAATGCCTTCCGGGTCCTTTCGTCAATGGCGGCAAGAAACCGCTCGATGTTCCGCTGGACCGCTTCAGGAGGATTGGCCTGCTGTACCGTTGTGATTTCTTCACGTGCCTTTTCATACTGACCCATTTGAAAATAGATCGTGGCAAGTTCAAGCCTGACGCGGTGCAGATTCGGGTTTACTGCCAGCATTGCCGTGAACTTTTTTATGGCCAGTTCCATCTGACCCGTCTTCATGGCACTGGTACCGATCCACCACATGATATCCATTGTTTCGACCCTGTCTGCCACCGCATTGAAGAGGGGAAGTGCCTTGCCGAATTCATTATCATAATAGAGTGTCAGGGCCCGGGCAAGTTTCCTGTCCAGCTCCTCTATCTCACCGGGAGTCATGTCGCGCAGTTTTTCCACGGCAGTCTCATCGACGGTGTTCGTTTCGTTTTGCGTGGCATACTCACTGGACTGAGTGAGGGGATTGTCCTGGCGGGCGACGGTGGTATCAATAAAGGTACAGGTCACCAAACAGGTTAACAGGGCTATACACAAATAACGGGGTAACAGGCTCATACATGATCCTCCGGATGATGGAATAGGGTTCTCCGCAGTTCCGGTGTGTTGCCATCTGTGTGACCATTGAGAGCGAGGTAAGCACGAAGGTCCAAGCAGCAACGGGGTGACAGCGCGTCCCTGAACGTATCTATGAATCACTTCATGTTTACAAATCTATAGGGCAATTGTCAAGCCCATTAACGAAGCGGTTTGTTGTTTCCGCCATTACAGCAGTCTTGGTAGAGGCGATGTTCCACTATGTAATCACAAACGGTGTCCGGTACCAGATACCGGAGGGATTGGCCCTCTGACGCCCGCCGCCGTATTGCCGTCGAGGATATGTCGAGCAGTGTTACCTCCTTGAAGTGGATAGCATAGTCAGAGGGACCCCTGAAGCTTCCCGACGGACTGTCGTAGTGAAACCGGCGTGAGAAATCTTCGGGGAGGATCTCCTCGAGATTTTCGACCCTGTATCCGGGCCTGGTCATGACAATAAAGTTGCAGAGTAAGAGCAAATGCTCCCAGTCCTTCCATGTCTCTATGGTATGAAAGGCATCCTGCCCCATGATGAAATAGAGTTCCGCTTGCATCGCAGAGTTGTCGAGAAAATGTCTGATCGTCTCTATCGAGTAGGATTTCCCCGCCCGTTTGTCTTCAATGTCCGAAAGCGCAAAGGAAATGTTGCCTGCCACGGCACGGCGGATCATCTCGTGACGATGATGAAAAGGAGTGATTGCTCCTTCCGATTTGTGCGGGGGATGTGCGGCGGGGATGAAGACGATTCTGTCCAGCGCCAGGTCTTCCAGGATCTCCTGGGCACATCGCAGGTGTCCCAGATGAATGGGATCAAAGGTCCCTCCGAATAATCCCCACTTCATGTCCGTATCTGTCCGTCGCCGTATATGATAAACTTCTTGGTCGTCAGTTCTTCCAGTCCCATGGGACCGAAGGCATGCAGTTTTGTGGTGCTGATGCCGATCTCTGCGCCGAGACCGAGCTCGAACCCGTCGCTGAACCGCGTCGAGGCATTCACGAGGACCGTCGACGAATTGACCTCCCTGAGAAAGCGCTGCGAGTTTGCATAGTCTCTGGTGACGATCGATTCGGTGTGCAGGGACCCGTACTGTTCGATATGTGCAATGGCACCGTCGATGTCGTCAACGACACGGACGGCGAGTATGAGATCGAGATATTCTTCATACCAGTCGTCTTCCGTCGCCGTATCACAGTCGGGAATAAATGCGCGGGTCCTGTCGCATCCCCTGATGGTGACCCCTGCCCCCTGCAGTTGCGATGCCACAAAGGGCAGAAATGCCTCGGAGATATCCCGGTGGACCAGAAGGGTCTCCAGGGCGTTGCAGACCCCCGGTCTCTGTGTCTTTCCGTTCATGCATATGGCGGCGGCCATATCCAAATCTGCCGTGGAATCGACAAAGAGGTGACAGACCCCCTTGTAATGCTTGAGAACAGGAATCTTCGATGTGTCGACCACGGCCCTGATGAGTGCTTCTCCTCCCCGGGGAATTATCAGGTCGATGTACTCTTCGAGGGTCAGCATTTCCGTTACCGCCTGGCGGTCCGTCGTTGGTATGACCTGGATGGCGGCGTCGGGGATTCCTGTTTCGCTCAGCACCTCCCTGAGTATCCGTGCAATGGCCAGGTTTGAATTGATCGCTTCCGATCCTCCTCGCAAGATGACGGCATTTCCCGATTTCATGCAGAGTGCTGCCGCATCTGCCGTCACATTGGGTCGGGACTCGTAGATAATACCTATGACACCGAGGGGTATTCTCATCTTTCCCACACGGAGTCCATTGGGCCGTCTCCGCATGGAGGTGATTTCTCCCACCGGGTCGGGAAGTGCCGCAACCTCGGCGAGTCCCGCGGCCATTCCCTCTATAGTGGCATCGCTGAGTGTCAGTCTGTCTATCATTGCACTGGAAAGGCCCTTTTCCCTGGCAGTGTCGAGATCCTTTCCGTTTTCCTCTTTCAGAAAGGAACTGTTCGTGACGAGCAACTCCGACATCCGTATGAGGGCCTTGTCCTTTACGTCCGACGATGCGTTGGCCAGAACGGCGGCGGCTGCTCTCGCTTTTTTGGCTATGGTGACAATCTCACTCATACATACTCCTCGACCATTCATGAAAATTTATATGTCATAAGACCGGGCAGGTCATACTTTTCCGTTGAACAATTTGAATTTATAGTATATCTTTTGCCCTGTCAAGATTGATGGACTTGCAAAAGATCAGTTTTCTCGTTTGAAGACCATTGCGGTGGTGATTGCAGTGCTTGACTAAAAATCTAAGACTCGTGCTCACGCACTCAAACACGTAGATTTTCCTGACGCCAACCACTGTAATCATCTATTTTCCGAAATGATCTGATCCACTCGAAAATGACTTTTTGCGATAGTGTCAAGATTTAACATATGTATCAAGATACCCCTCTGCAGGACTGTTAATTTGTCCCGGATGAGGAGAGGGGTATTTATTTGTTTTTACATGAGAGGCGCTTGAGGATGGCGGATATTTCGGTTAAGGCTGGGAAATGTGTCTATGAAATGATTCAGGACGGTAGTTTTGATCTTGATCGCGTTACCACCTGTGTTGGACCGGGAACCGGTCCCACGTGGCTCGTTGCCAGCGGTTTCGATCGTACCATGCTGCATACGGGGGTACTGGGAAAGAGAGCCCCCGTTCTTCTGGCGGGTTCCTCTGCCGGTGCTTTGCGTTTTGCCGCCTGGGTTCAGCCTGAACCGGAAAAGAGCTATGGTGATCTTATCGAGTCCTATATTACGTTGACCATCACGAGGAAGGATACGGCAAGCACCATTCTTCTGTCCATTTCGGATGTCATCAACAGTATCATGGAAGACGACGCCATCCCCTTCGCACTGGCGAGTAAAAAATACCGCCTGGCGATTACCGCCGTTCGTGCAAAAAATATGGCAGCCTCCGAGGCACGACCGGTCCAGGGTATTGCCCTCGTGCTGGGGTTCCTGCTCAATGCGGTCAATCCGGCGTGGCTGAACCTCTTTTTCCAGAGGGTGATATTTCATAACAGTCCCATCCCTCCCAGGTTCTGCCTCAGAAGCGGATTCAAGGGGAAGCCGATTCTGCTCACCAAAGCAAATATGAAACATGCACTGCTTGCATCGTCGGCGGTGCCCATGGCGATTTCCGGTGTACGTGATATTTACGGTGCCCCGAATGGAACTTACCGGGATGGTGCTGTCACCGATTACCACCTGAACCAGCAGTATGGCGTGCATGACGGGGATGTTGTCCTGCTCTTTCAGCATCAGGAACGAATCATTCCCGGATGGCTCGATAAGAAGCTTATATACCGGCGTGTTCCACCGGAAAAGCTCGAACATGTATTAATGATTTATCCCACGGAAGAGTTTGTCAAAAGTCTTCCGGGAGGGAAGGTGCCACAGCGCAAGGACTTCAGGACCTTTGTCGACAGGCCCTCTACGCGGATAAAGAACTGGCGGGAGGTTGTCGACAGGTCGGCCCATCTGGGAGAAGAATTTCTGGAACTGATCGCCAGTAACAAACTTCGTGATGTCGTGGAACAGATGTAACGTCCGCCGAAGGCGACACACAGTGAGGCCCCGGATGATCGATATCCGTTTGTGTCGCTCTATGGGGTAGTGCAAAATGGAATTTTTTCACCATATGGGAAAGGTACTCGTCATTATCGGCATGGTGATTGCCGGATTGGGACTCCTTCTGTGGACAACGGGCGGAAACATTCCGTGGATCGGCAATCTCCCCGGCGATATATCCATAAAAGGGAAACATGGTACCTTCTACTTTCCCGCGGCAACCTGCCTCCTGTTGAGTGTTGTACTCTCTCTTGTCCTCTATTTCTTTCGCGGCAGATAAAGTACCCCTTTAGTGCCCCGCAGATCGAATGTGCCATACGCATCAAGAGCAGTAATGCCGGTGGCTAGGGGATATGGTACAGGTCTGCACCCTCGGGGGGGGTAAAGGTAAAAAACGTTTCGGGGATACCGGTGTTGGTTATGACGTCTTGAAAGGTCAATTCCGTGGTGTTTTCATACATGTCTATGAAGGTACAGCCGATAATAAAGTAACTGTCCCTGTCTATGGTAAGAAGCAGCCGTGTTATACCCGCTTCGTAGCGATGTGGTACCAGTGAGAGCAGGTAATTCCCCTGCTCGTCTCTACTGTCGGGTGTAGAAAAGGCCACGTCAAAGTCATCCTTCAGATTTCCGATTCCACTGAGAAATCGTATGGTTGTTGTTGATGTAAGCAGGGCCTTTGTATCCTGGACATACACCGTATGTTCTTCCGGCATATATAACCACGCCTCTCGAGGATTGAGGATCAATTTTTTCAGGGCAGGTTTCGTGTAATCCCAGAACATCCTGCGCGGCTTTTTGAGATAGAGCGTTCCCTCTTCCGTCACCGTCTTGTTGATGGTCTTTATCGTGGCCGTCTGCGTGAAGTGTCCGGTGAAATCCTCCGTCTCGTCGTAGGTCTGTTGAACCTGCGCTATCAATTCGTCAAGTGTTATTGCCTCTGCCGACAGGGGGCTATCGACGGTACAGAGTACCACCGACAGGATTATCACCAGGCAATGTAAGAGTTTAGGTATATGCATCGTTCACGTTCAGCAGGCGCTGCTCTATGAGCGGCGGTTATTCATTAAAATATGTTTTGCGACAGCGTCACATATGGTAAAGAAATTCAGTCAGCACCGGGCAGGGAAGGTGTCTCCCCGGACCCACCTCTTAAGGTATTAAAAAAGCACGATTAAATATGTAACAACCTGTATTTATTGTTAATATAATGTTTGCCCTAAACGTAAGCAATCCGGTATAAAATGCCGTGAACAGGATACTTACCTATCTTATGAACAGGGTTGTCCACAGTCCTGTCAACAGCTCTGTGGATTTCCTTTTCACTATATAATCTTTACTCTCCAGCCGAAGGGATCTTCCCGCTCTCCGTACTGTATCTCCAGTATTTCACGGTACAGTCTTTCCGTCAGTGGACCCGCCTTGTCGTCATTGATGCAGTATTCTGAACCCTTGTAGTAGATGTGTCCCACCGGTGATATGACGGCGGCTGTCCCCGATGCGAAGACCTCGCGAAGGGTTCCTGCGCTGTGAGACTGGAGAAATTCGTCCATTGAAAGGGGTCGTTCCCGGACCGTGATACCCCATGATGCTGCCATTTCAATGACAGACCTGCGGGTAACGCCGGGCAGGATGCTTCCCGAAAGGGGGGGCGTGACGAGTTCATCACCGATGACAAAGAAGATATTGCTCGTTCCCACCTCTTCTACGTATTTTCTTTCCTTGGCATCGAGCCACAGGACCTGCGTGTACCCCATTTGGGCTGCCTCCTCGCAGGCATAGAAACTGGCGGCATAGTTCCCCCCCGCCTTGCAATTTCCGATTCCGCCCGCTGCCGCCCTCACATATTTCTCGCTGACATAGATCTTTGTGGGGCTGAATCCCTGCGGATAGTAGGCACCGACGGGACTGAGAATGATGAAAAAGATATATCCGTTCGAGACGTGGAGACCCACGGCCGGTTCCGTTGCAATCATCGTCGGTCGTATATAGAGCGATGTCCCCGTACTGTGAGGTACCCAGTCCTGTTCCAGTGAGATCAGTTTCTGTAAGGCATCCATAAAGAGTGCCTCATCGATCTGGGGCATACAGAGCCGTTGGGCTGACTGATTCATCCTCTTTATATTTGCCTCGGGCCTGAAGAGATAGATGGAGTTGTCGCTGCCCCGGTAGGCCTTCAATCCCTCGAATATTTCCTGTGCGTAGTGAAAGCACATTGCGGCAGGATCCAGGTGCAGTTCCCGGTATGGTTCGACCGAGGCATCGCTCCATCCCGATTCCTTCGTATATTTCATGATGAAAAAATGGTCTGTAAAAATTCTTCCGAATCCCAGGTTATCTTCATCAACCGGTTTCGTTTTCATTTTTTCAGGTGCAATGTGTGTGATCTTGATCTCCATCGTTAACCCTTCTCCTTACAGTTATCTCATCAAACAGCACATCCCGTATGCCGGGACCGGGTGCCTCTGCCTGGACCCTTTTTTCTTGACCCGTCTCAGCCTGGCCCGGCAGCTACAACCACATCGAATATTCATTCACGACAGTCTATTCAGGTGAAAGGGGATGATTCCCTGTGTTCTCTCCGTCAGTGGTGGAACTATTCACGGTGAACAGATACACTGTTTCCATTAGCACTAAATCATTTTTCTATCAAGGCTTCTGTATTGTATGGCCTCAGAAACATGGTATGATTGGATGTCTTTTTCACTGTCCAGGTCTGCTATCGTTCGGGCCACCTTCAGGATCTTCGTGTAGGCCCTGGCGCTGAGAGACAGTTTTTCCATGGCCATTTCTATCATTCGACGGGAATCCTCGTGGAGGGGGCATAACTCCCTGATCTGTCTGTTTGTCATCACGGCGTTGCAGTGAGTGTCGTCACCGAACCGTTCCCATTGTATCTGCTTGGCACCCATGATTCGTTGCCTGATCGCCTCCGACCGCTCTCCCTGGCCGCGTGTCGTCAGGTCTCTGTAACCAATGGAGGGTACCTCGATGTGTATATCGATTCGGTCGAGCAGGGGCCCGGAGATCTTTGCCCTGTAGCGCCGTATCTGGGTCGCCGTACACCTGCATGTGTGCCGGTGGTCTGTGGCGTACCCGCAGGGACAGGGATTCATTGCCGCCACAAGCATGAACCGCGCCGGATAGACGATGGTAAGCGAAGACCGGGCGATGGTAACTGTACCCTCTTCCATTGGTTGCCGCAGGACTTCCAGAACATGTCTCTTGAATTCGGGGAGTTCGTCGAGAAAGAGGACGCCATGGTGGGCGAGGCTGATTTCTCCCGGTTTGGGAATATGACCCCCTCCTACGAGTCCCGCATCGGAGATGGAGTGATGGGGGGCGCGAAAGGGGCGGGTGGCGATGACCGATGTCTTGTTGTCGAGCAGTCCGGCAACAGAATAGATCTTCGTCGTTTCAATGGCCTCTTCGAATGTTAGATCCGGCAGGATCGACAGCAGTCGCCGGGCCAGCATCGTCTTGCCCGCACCGGGAGGTCCGATCATGATGATATTGTGACCACCGGCGGCAGCGACCTCCAGGGCTCGTTTCGCCTGTGCCTGACCTCCCACGTCATCAAAATCACCGGAACGGGACCTGTTTCGTGCGTAGAGTTCAAAGGCGTTTATCTGGAGGGGAGGGATGGTCCTGATACCGTTGAGAAATTCTACCACGTCATGGAGATAATCGACGGCAATGACGTCAATTCCCTCCACCATGGCCGCCTCCGGTGCGTTTTCACGCGGCACGATGATACCCGTCAATCCCGATTGCTGTGACTGCAGGGCGGCAGACAGTGCTCCATGGACGGTCTTGACACGTCCGTCCAGCGAGAGTTCCCCCAGCAGCATGTAGTCGACGAGCCTCTCCCCTGTGATGATGTCCTCCGCCGCCAGTATTGCACAGGCAATGGGAAGATCAAAACGGGTACCCTCTTTTTTGATATCTGCCGGAGCGAGATTGACCGTTACCCGGTGTCTGGGAAAACGGTAGCCCGAATTCTTGATGGCCGATTTGATTCTGTCTTTGCTCTCTCTGACGGCCGTGTCGGGAAGACCGACAGTGGAAAACTGCGGGAGACCCGACGAGACGTCCACCTCGACATCGATGGGATAGGAATCTATACCCAGTATGGAACTGCTTATTGTCTTGACGATCACGGCAGTATCCCCGGTATTTTGTCTGTGATTTTATGGGATAATGACACGTAAGGCAAGGTTTTTTCCTGCTGGTGCACGATGTCTGTTGACGGCTTGTGTTTGCTGTGATAGACATGCACTTGTGAGATCGCTGACATTTCTGACTTGCCTCAAAGTAGCATCGTCTGGCCCGCTTATACTGAAGATATGGTTAATAATATGGAGCAATTTACTCATCTGGATGAAAAGAACAAATCGAGAATGGTCGATGTCACACAAAAGGAACCGACCCTCAGGGAGGCTGTCGCCACGGGAAGGATATGCATGCGGAGCGAGACCATAGAGGCAATCGAAGCCGACAATATGGCAAAGGGAGACGTCTTGGGTGTCGCAAAGATCGCCGGCATTATGGCGGCAAAGAAGACCAGCGATATCATTCCCATGTGTCATCCCCTGGAACTGACGGGCGTTGATATATCCTTTTCATCCGACAGAAGGGCGGGTGAAGTGACCATCCGGGCCGCCGTGAGAAGCGTGGGAAGAACAGGTGTCGAGATGGAGGCATTGACCGCCGTCGGCGCGGCGGGGCTTGCCATATATGACATGTGCAAATCCGTCGACCGGGAAATGACCCTGACGGACATCAAACTGATGAAAAAAAGTGGTGGCAAGAGTGGACTCTTTGAGCGAAAAGAGTCGGAGTGATCGGTCGCCTCCAGGAATTGTGATGCAGGAGTCTGCATACAGGGCACGGGTAAGTTTTCTGATTCCACTCATTCTAGATACCCTTTTACTCTGCGTCCTTGTGCTGATTTCTCTTTTCAGGGGGACCTTTCCGGCAGAGACGATTATACTCGTGATCATATTGCTGTCACTTATGTACCTTCTCCTCGAATCACTGGTTCGCATGGTATCGGTGGGGGCACAGGGAATCCTGATTACGAAACTCTTCAGAAAAAAGAAACTCCACTGGGAAGACATAACCAATGTCGATGTTATGATTATACGAAAGAAGATCTATCTCCTGCTGACGACGACAAAGGGATTCCATATTCTCACAAATACATTCGGTAATTTTGCGGCCCTCGTGCAAGATATCACCGGTCACCTGCGTGACGATGTGATTGAACAGAGGGTCCTGGAGGTGGCTGAACGATCGGTAGTGAGGAGGGCCGACATTGTTGCGGCATGGATTGCCGTCGCGATGCTGGTAATCATCATCTACCTAAAGTTTTTGTGAGGGGACTGAGCTATGAAGGCAGAACTCTTTTTACAGGGGATAGAACTGTTTAAATCTCTTGCCGCTGACGATATGAAGCGGCTGGCCGCGATGCTCAGAAGGAGGACCCTGAAAAAAGGAGAGGTGCTCTTTCGTAAGGGGGATGAGGGAACCACCTTTTATATTGTGCGCACGGGAATCATCAAGATTGTCCTGCCATCCCGGATGGGTGACGAGGTGGCGCCGGCGATATTTTCGGAGGGAGATTTTTTTGGCGAAATGGCCCTGCTCGACGGAATGACTCGCTCCGCCGATGCAGTCGCCCTGGAAGAGACAGAGGTGCTTGCCCTGAATCGCCGGGATTTTCTCGCCTTTCTCCGGAACAATGAAGCTGCCATACAGGCCGTTTTTTCCTATCTATCGATGCGCCTGAGAAAGACCGATGATCTCCTTGAGGATGCTCATTTCCTTAATATACCCACTCGATTCGCACGAAGGCTTGTTGACCTGACCAAGAAATATGGTCGCCGGAGAGAGGACGGAAGTGTAGAGATTGAACTGGGCCTGAATCAGAGTGATCTTGCCAGTATGGTTGGTGCAACGAGGGAAAGTATCAACAAGGAATTGAGGGTGTTGCGTGATCGGGGAGTTGTTACGATGAAGGGGAACAGAATCTCCATTCACAACATGGAACGTCTTGAACGACGTGCCCACCTGTAGTATAGTGGAATATATATCATGCCGAAGGCATGAAGTGTTTCATTGCCCTTACCAGGGATGCTGTATATAGATGTACCGAGGCCTGTGCAGGCGAATCCATGCCAGGCAGAAGCCCTGTGATGGTATGGCAGCCGCCGGCGGTCTGCAGGCGTTGCACACATCGGCGACAACTGTTTGAGTGAACAGTAAAGGTCCACTGCTCTATGGTCCGAAAAATGTGGGCGCCGGGCTGTACAGTGTGCCGTGCTGTCATGCTTCCTGCGATAGTGTTCCAGCGGTGCTCGTAACGGTCTCTGCGTGATGCAACAGTTGGTGTCTTTCTTATGCTGGCGAAGAGGTGTGGGTATCCGGTCTGTTCCGTGTGTCGGGACGAGACATGACCGGCGG
>Ga0272441_10012327_pt1 | contig 12515 bp, 8 predicted proteins | sample SSMProp6N_FD_193582 | JGI IMG/M metagenome (GOLD analysis project Ga0272441, IMG submission 193582) | Marine sediment archaeal communities from Little Sippewissett salt marsh, Falmouth, MA, United States - SSM-Prop-6N | ecosystem: Environmental > Aquatic > Marine > Wetlands > Sediment ...
TCCGGGCGATGGCAGGCCCGAGCCGTGGGAGAGGAACTCCCGCCGGGCGAAGGCCGCTTCTCCTTTACGATCCGACTTGCCCCGGATGGCAAAGTCACCGGAACGCTCCAGTCCGACATCGGCGAAAGCCCGATCCGTGATGGCGCCTACGACGGGGAAACCGGCAAGCTTGTCTTCGCCTTCGCCTCCGAGCAGATGAACATCGAGTTCAGCGCCACGGTGGCCGGGTCGGAACTCGAGGGCGAAATGGTCATGGGCGGCGGGGCGTTCTCCCTCGGCTTTGAGGCGAAGCGCGTGGACAGCGCCGCAACGCCGGCCGAACCCGCCGGCGGCGAGGCGCCGACCGAGCAGGTCGCATACGAATGGCAGACGCCCGAGAAACTACTGCCCGGCCCCCGCTGGATCAGCGCCCTGGAGACCTCGCGGGCCAAGGAAGGGCGAATCTATATTACGTTCGACGGCCACCGCTCCAACGACGATGAACCGTACATCTTCGTAAGCGAGGACTACGGCGAGAAGTGGCGCTCGATCCGCGCCAACCTGCCGACCTCGGCCGGCTCAACCCGTGTCATTCGTGAGGACCGGGAGAACCCGGATATTCTCTATCTCGGCACGGAATTCGGCGCCTGGTGCTCGATCGATCGCGGTGGGAGCTGGACGCGTCTGAGAAGCAACCTGCCGACGGTGGCGGTGCATGAGTTCGCCCAGCATCCCACGTCGGGCGAGATCGTCGCCGCCACGCACGGGCGCAGCCTGTGGATCCTGGACGTGACGCCTCTGCGGCAGATGAGCGCGGCCACCCTCGCCGAGCGAATCCACCTCTACCGGCCCAACACCGCCGTCTACTGGCGATACGAGCCGCGCCGCGGCGAGACGAACCGGGCCTTCACCGGCGAGAACCCGCCTTCCGAGGCGCAGATCTTCTATTCCATAAGCGGCAACGTCGGCACGATCAGCCTTCAGATCACCGACCAGGCCGGCGAGACGATCCGCGAGCTGACGGCCGACGGCGGCCCGGGCCTGCACCGGGCGAGCTGGGATCTCCGTCGTCCCACGCCGCAGGGCCGCAGCAGCCGCTATCGCCGCGGCCCGCGCGTCCAGCCCGGCACGTACCTCGTCGAGCTCAAGGTGGACAATCTGACGCTCACCCAGCCGCTGATCGTCGAAGGCGATCCTGAGTATCCCGAGGCCCGGCTGTGGGGCGAGGAGTACGACGAGCGGCAGGAACAGCTCCGCGAGAGGGATGAGGAGGACGACTGAACCCGCCGCGGGCCGCCGCCGGCGCAGGCGTTGGCGGCCGGCGCTCATCGCAACGTAGAATGCCCAATCCGTCACAGGCCCGGCCAGACCGCTCCGCCGCGCGGGTCGGTGCCGGGGCAATGATCGTGGGCAGAGGACGAGACGATGAAGACGATCGGTCTGTTGGGCGGCATGAGCTGGGAATCCACGGTCCCCTACTACCGGATCATCAACCAGGCGGTGAACGAGCGTCTCGGCGGACTGCACTCGGCCAGGATCATTCTCTACAGCGTCGACTTCGACGGCATCGAGCGACTCCAGCATGCCGGGGAATGGGAGGAGGCGGGCGATGTGCTCATCGACGCCGCCCGGCGCCTGGAGACGGCCGGGGCCGATTTCCTCGTGCTCTGCACGAACACCATGCACAAGCTCGCGCCTCAGATCGAAAACGCCCTGGGCATTCCGCTGCTCCACATCGCCGACGCCACGGCGCTGGCCGTGCGGGAGGCCGCCATCGATACGATCGGGCTCCTCGGGACGCGTTTCACCATGGAGGAAGAGTTTTATCGGGGCCGGCTGGAGAAGGAGCACGGTCTGGCGGTTCTCGTTCCCGGCGATGACGACCGCGACACGGTCCATCGCGTGATCTATGAAGAGCTCTGTCACGGCAAGGTGCTTGACGCTTCACGAGACCAGTTTGTGCAGATCATCAACCGGCTCACCGAACGAGGCGCGGAAGGAATCATCCTCGGTTGCACCGAGATTGAGATGCTGATGAAGGGAGCGCCGATCGCGGTGCCCCTCTTCGATACGACGGCCATCCATGCCCGAAAGGCCGTCGATTGGGCTCTGGCCGAAGCCCGAGGGGGCACGAGCTGATCACGCCCCTCGACCGGCCGGCGGGAGCCGGCCGCCGGTTCGATCCGCCGCGTTCTCGCGAGCCGAAGCGCCGCCGACTCATTCGTCGCGGTCAAAATGAAGAGTTAAGGTGCGCAAACTGAGCGGCGGCGTGGCCGCGGTGAAGCGGTGGCCGGCAAGCGGCCCCGGAGACCGTCGCCTGGGGGCCGGCGATGTCCCGCCGCCCACAGCTGAGGAGGAGTATCAAGCCGTCTGAGGGCTCGACGGAGGCCACAAATCCTCGGAGTCCCGATATTTGCCCTGCCCCTGACCGCCATCGCGGTGTATGCTCAAGAGACGCGCACGCGCGCGCCGCGTCTGCGGTTGCCGTGCAGGAGGCGCGAACTCGTCAACCTGGCTTGAAAAGAGGAGGCCGTTTCATGTTCCACTTGGGTGCAATCAGCAAGATCTTTGCGGGTGTGGGGATAGCCGCGCTGGTCAGCGCCGTGGCCTGGGCCACGCCCGCCGGCGCCTCGAAGCCAAGCGGCGCCCGACTCGTCCGCGTCCCGGGCTCGCCTGTTGTCGTCAAGTTCTGGGAGGGGCGGGACGCGAACGGCGCGGTCAGGCCGCACTATTCGATCAGCCTGGACGGGCGGACGTTCTCCGAACCGCGGGCGACCTCCTACCTGCTCAAGCTGCGGCACGGCGACTTCGATCCGCTCGCCGCCGCCCCGATGCCGGCGGTGGAAGAGGGCTTCGAAGCCGGCGAAGACACCAACCTCTATATCGTGCAGTTCATCACACAGCCGCTGGAGGAGTACCGCCGGGCCGTTCGTGACCTGGGCGGGACCGTGCACATCTTCCTGCCCAATCACAGTCACATCGTGAAGATGGAGCCGGCGGTGCGCGATGCGGTGGCCGACCTGCCCTTCGTGCGCTGGGTCGGCCCGTACCACCCGGCCTATCGCCTGGAGACCTTCATCCTCGAAAACGCCGCCTACGCCGAGACGCTCTTCCCCCAGGCGACCTACAACATCATGGTCTTCGAGTCCGGGATGGAGCAGAAGACGGCCGTCGCGGCGCGCATCGCCCAGTTGGGCGGCTTCGTGGAACGGGTGCACGCGGGCAAGTACCTCCTGGAGGCCACGCTCACCCCCGAACAGCTCTTCGAGGTCGTCCGCTTCGATGAAGTGATGTTCGTCGACCGCTGGGGCCCCTACGAGAAGGACATGGACAAGTCCCGGGAGCTCAGCGGCGCCAACTACGTCGAGTCGGTCGCCGGTTACACGGGCCTGGGCGTCCGAGGTGAGAGCTTCGACGCCGGCTTCCAGGTCAACCACATCGACTTCGCCTCCCGGCCGCTGATCATCCATGGCCCCTCGGTCGGCGTGGAAGCCCACGGGACCGCGTGCATCGGCGTCTGCTTCGGTGACGGCACGGGTGATCCGGTCGCCCGCGGCATCATGCCGGACGGTCAGGGCATCGTGGCCGACTACAACGTTATCGGTCTGGAGGGACAGGCCCGATACGACCACAGCGGCGAACTCCTCGACTTCGAGGCGGTCTTCCAGACGGCCAGCGTCGGCAGCCCGCGAACCACGGAGTACACCACGGTCTCGGCCGACACCGACGCCGCCCTCTTCGACTTCGACATCGTCCACTGCCAGTCGCAGAGCAACGCGGGCAACCAGGACTCCCGCCCCCAGGCCTGGGCGAAGAACATCATCTCCGGCGGCGGCGTCTACCACTACGACACGCTGCCCAAGGACGATGACTGCTGGTGCTATGGCGCCTCCATCGGCCCCGCCACCGACGGGCGCATCAAGCCCGACCTCTGCCACTTCTACGATCTCTCCTGGACCACCTACACCACCTCCACCAACGGGTACGGCAACTTCAGCGGTACGAGCAACGCCACGCCCAACATCTGCGGCTATACCGGCCTCTTCTTCCAGATGTGGTCGGAAGGCATCTTCGGCAACTCCGTCAATCCCGAGGGAACCGTCTTCGAGAACCGTTCCCACATGACGACGGCCAAGGCGATGATGATCAACACCGCCGAGCAGTACCCCTTCACCGGAACCAACCACGACATGACCCGCGTCCACCAGGGATGGGGGATGCCCGATCTCCAGTACATGTACGACATGCGCGAGAAAATGCTCATCGTCGACGAGACCGATGTGCTCTCGAATCTGGGCATCGCCACGTACATCGTCGCCACCGGCCCGGGCGATCCGTCGCTCAAGGCCACGCTGGTCTACGCCGATCCGCCGGGCAACCCGGGCGCTTCGCAACATCGCATCAACGATCTGACCCTGAAGGTGACCTCGCCCTCCGGCGATGAGTACTGGGGCAACAACGGGCTGCTGGCCAACATGTGGTCAACTCCGGGCGGTGAACCCAACGATTACGACACCGTCGAGAACGTATTCATCGAGAATCCCGAGTCCGGGGCGTGGACGGTCGAGGTGTACGCCCACGAGATCAATCAGGACAGTCACGTGGAGACGCCCCAGGTTGATGCGGACTTCGCCCTCGTGGTGAGCGGCGGCGAGATGGGGCCGGGCTTCGGCCTCGCCGTCGATCCCCCCAGCCAGACCATCTGCGCTCCCGATGACGCCCTCTACACCATCGAGGTCAGCCAGATCCTCGGCTACGAAGAACCGGTCACCCTCAGCGCCGAAGGCGCCCCCCCGGGCGCGACCGTCGACTTCAGCGTCAATCCGGTCATCCCCCCGGGCGAGAGCGTGATGACGATCGGCAACACGGGCAATGCCGCGCCGGGCACTTTCACCCTCGAGATCACCGGCACTTCTTCTGACATGGATCGCTCGGCGCAGGCGGTTCTGCGGCTCTCGACCGCCGTCCCCGGCAACGTGCTCCTCATCAGCCCGCCGAACGGCGCCGAGAACGTTTCGGTGGTGCCCGCCCTCGAATGGACCGCGGCGACGCAGGCCACCTCCTACGAGCTGGAGATCGCCACCGACGCCGAGTTCAGCGACATCGTGTATACGACGATCACGGAGGACACCGGCCACTTCGTCACCGATCCCCTTGACACAGTGACCCTTCATTACTGGCACGTCCGCGGTCGCAACATATGCGGCGACGGCGAATACTCGCCGACCTTCACGTTCACCACCCAGGACATGCCGTCCGTGCTCCTTGTCGATGACGATGACAATGACCCCGATGTCCGGTCCTACTACACCGCTGCCCTGGACGGGCTGAGCGTCTGGTATGACCTGTGGGACACCAACAACACCGACAACGAGCCCTCGGCTCAAGATCTGGCGCCCTACCGCGCCGTGATCTGGTTCACCGGCGACGAGTACGGCGGAGCCTGTGGTCCGGGCGGCCCCGGTGAGACGGCCCTCGCCGCGTGGCTGGACAACGGCGGATGCCTGTTCATTTCATCCCAGGATTACCACTATGATCGCGGTCTGACCGCCTTCATTTCCGGCTACCTCGGGGTGGCGTCGGTCGATAATGACGAGACACAGACCACCGTCACCGGAGCCGGCTCGGTCTTCCAGAACATGGGGCCCTACAGCCTCAACTACCCCTTCAGCAATTACTCGGACGTCGTGATTCCCGACGGCACCGCGGAACTGGCCTTCAGCGGAAACCAGGGGGATGCGGCGGTCAACAAGGACGGCGGCGAATACCGCACCACCTTCTGGGGCTTCCCCCTCGAAGCGGTTCCCAGCGCCGATGACCGTACCGATCTGGTTCAGACCATCCTTGACTGGTGTGATGGCCTAGCCGGCTGCCCGGGCGATATCGACGGCGACGGGGTGGTGGACACCGAGGACCTGCTGGCCCTCCTCGCCGCCTGGGGCGAGGCCGGCGGACCCGCCGACATCAACAAGGACGGCATTGTGAACACCGCCGACCTTCTGCTCCTTCTCGCCGCGTGGGGCCCCTGCCCGTAATCGCCTGACCCGACCAACCACGTCCTCCGAAACATGCGAGCATCACCCCTACGGGTGATGCTCTTTCTTCTGAAAAAGGGGTCGGGAGTCGTCTCTCTGCGTTGTCCCCCGGGACGCGGGAACCGACTCCCGAGCCCTCTCTTCCGCCTCTTCTTCCGGTTGCCTGATCGCCGAAACGTGATACCATCGGCAGCGAGATCGCCGGCTCGCAACGGCCGCCGATCTCCGACTGCGATCGGGCATCTTCAAGGCGACCGCGGCGGCGACGCGGTGGAAAGGAGATGACAGGCGATGGCGCGACCGATGACCGCCCTCCTCGCCCTCCTCACCCTCTCGCTCTGCCGCTGCGCACAACAACCGAAGGAGCATTCCGTGCTGGAGACCGCGCCTGCGGAGGCGCCACAAGCCGCTCCGCCCGCGGATCAGGCGCCCCGACTCGGCAGAATGGTCGCCGTCGTGAACGACCCGGACCATCCCGCGCCAGACTGGCTGGTTCAATCCGTATCGCAATCGATGGCCACCGCCGGCGGCCGGCTTGCTGATGATCTGGACGTTGATCTGCTGATTGTGTGTCGCAGCCGTTTCGAAAGCGGCATGTCGTTCACACCGCCGGAAGCCGCAGCGCTGACGCGAGCAACCCACCTCCTGGCACCCGACGTCCTGCTGCGCATGCCGCCGGACTGGACGCTGCGCCGCCCGCAAGCGCGCTGGCTGGCCATGGTGGAGATTTCACTTCAGACGTGGGAGGCAGATGAACATGAATCATCGGTGCTGCGCGAGATCTGCATCCGCCTCGGCCCGCAGGGAGTCAGCAGTCCGCAGTTCAATCGGACGGACTTGAGAGCGCTCTGGCAGGTGCTTGATGCCTGGGCCGCGGGCCACGCCGAAGCACGCGGCGGGTAGAATCTTCGCCGCGAAGAAGCAGCCTATGCGCCTGACGCGCTCTCGGTGCCCGAGGCGGCGGTGCACGTCGAGTCCTCGAATCGGCGCAGGCACTCGGGCTTGAACCGCTGGCGCTCGAAGCCCAGATCGTCATAGGGCACGCCCTGGGCAAAGGCCAGGAGCTGGAAGTAATAGACCGACGGCGTATGGAGATCCTCGCCGAACTGCTTGGCGATGTTCGCCTGGCCGTGATCGAACTGGCTGAAGCACGTGGGGCAGATCAAGCACAGAAGGTCGGCCTCCTCGGCCTTCACGGCTCCGAGCAGGTCGTGCATCATGTTGTCCGGGATCTGCTTCGTCTGGCAGGCCTTGCCGCAGCACAGATACCAGTTGCGGTGGCGCACGGGCGTGGCCCCCAGGGCGATGACCAGGTTCTCCAGCACCGAGGGGTTGTTGGGGTCATCCACTTCCATGACCCGGCTGGGCTTGAGCAGGTGGCAGCCGTAGTGAATCGCCACCTTCAGCCCCTCCAGCGGGCGCTTCACGGATTCCCGGACCGCATCGTAACCCACCACATCGCGCACCAGGGTGGCGATGTGCCGGATGCGGCTGGTTCCGCGATATTCCCGGCCGATCCTCTGCAGACGCTGATTCACCCTCGCCCGCAGCGTGCCGTCGCGGAGCAGGTGATAGGCCTCTGAGAGCGTGGCCGTGCACCCCGAGCAGTTCGTGAAGATATCCAGGCCCAGTTCTTCTGCCAGTGTCAGGTTGCGGGCCGCCACCGCCAGCCAGGACATCTTGTCTTTTGATTTGAAGTAGATCGGGTCCGGGCAACAGGATGAGCCCTCGAGATCGACGATCTCGATTCCCAGGTTCGCCAATGTGCGACGAATGGCAAACTCCATCCCGGGATAGCGCACGGGGATCAGGCAGCCGGGGAAGAACGCATAGCGCTTCGCCTCGGTTTCGCGCGCGGTGGTGATCGGATGATCCTCCGGGGCCCGGGCCGCTTCCTGGCCGGTTTCGTCGCCGGCGGATTCATCGATCAGCTTCGCAATCTCGTCGACCGGAACCACCGTCAGCGGCGGCAGGCCGAAGCGGTCCCGCTGGCGATCTACGGCCGGACTCAACGGCGTCGTGCGCCCCGTGGTTTCGAACGTCTTGATAATCTTCTTCACCGGATCCGGAAAGATCCCGAGATCCGCGAGCATGTTCTTCAGCGAGATGATCACCTCGACGGGCTTGACCTCCTGCGGGCATCGTTCATGGCAGTTGTAGCAGTTCGTGCATTGCCAGAGGATGGAATCCTCCACGAGCAGTTCCTCCCCCAGGCCGTAGAGGACCTTGAGCATGATTTCGCGGGGATTGAACTCGTCGCTGTAGGTCGTCGCCGGGCAATCTCCCACGCAGGCCCCGCACTGATAGCAGAAGCTCGCCAGGTTTCCCTCGACTTTCTCGGCGAGTTCGCGGCGAAAATCAAAGTTGACGCGTACGACTTCGTCCTTCTCGGAGCGGGCCTCGGGCATCGCCGTTACTCCCTGCGCGGCGGCTTCTTCTTCAGGTGCCGGACACTATTGGATTTGCACTGCGGGCAGGTGCGCTCCTTGTCGTTCCCCGCCTCGACGGGTTCCTCCCACTCCTGCCCGCACATCATGCAACGGAACGTTTCGAGTTTCTGATCTGCTCTGTCTGCCATGGTCGGCCCACGCTGGTGATGGAAGCTACTCAGATGCAGCCTTCGCGGTCTTCGCCTCGGCGACTTTCTTCGGCTTGGGTCTGAGCGCCTCCCTGGCATGTGCGATTTCCTCCGCCGTCACCGTCTGTCGCAACTGCTCCATCTGATGCATCACGGTGGCGAACTTCTGTCCCTCGGCGGCGCTGATCCACTCCAGTTGCAGCCGCTCCTGGCGCACGCCCGCCTTCTCCAGCCTGTCCCAGAGTCGCTGCATGCGCTTGACGGTCTGCCGGTTGGCGTTGATGTAATGGCAATCCGCGTAGTGGCACCCCGACACGAGCACGACCGGCGCGCCGTGGCGGAACGCCTCGAGCACCATCTCCTCGGAGACCCGGCCGGAGCACATCGTGCGCACCAGGTGACTCGTGGCCGGGTACTGGATGCGGGAGATCCCCGCCATGTCCGCGCCGGCGTAGGAGCACCAGTTGCACGCAAAGACCACGACCTTGTCCTGCGGCTTGTCGGCGAGCATGGCCCGCAACTGCCCCAGAAGCTGGTCATCGCTGAAGTGGCGCATGGTGATCGCGCCGAACTTGCACGCGGCCCCGCACGTGCCGCAGCCGGCGCACATCGCCTCGACGATCTCGGCGACCTGGCCCTTCTGCCACTGAATGGCGTTGTAGGGGCAGACATCGGCGCAGATGCCGCACTTCTTGCACAGCTCTTCGTCGAGCACCGCGATCGCCGGATGCTGCTTGGCCTTCTCATGGGAGAGGAACACCGCGGCCTTGGCGGCGGCGGCGGAGGCCTGGGCCACCGTGTCCACGATGTCCTTGGGGCCCTGGAGCGTGCCCGCAAGGAACACGCCTTCCACCGTCGTCTCCACCGGGGCCAGCTCCGGATGACGCTCCATGAAGAAGCCGTCCAGCCCCAGGCTCGCCTTCAGCATCACGTGCAGATTCTCGGTGTCCGGCTGACGCGGCCGCATCCCCACGCTGAGCACGACCAGATCCACCGGCACCTCCAGGCGGCGATTGAGCAGCTCATCAAAGCACCGCACCGCCTGGGCCTGCCCGTTGCCCATCACCTGCGGCTTCTCGTCCGGCGGGATGCGCACGAACAGCACGCCCATGCCCCGCGCCTTGCGGTACATCTCCTCGGCGCCGGCGGAGACGGTGCGGATGTCGCGATAGAAGACCGTGGTGTCGATGCCGCGGCCGGCCAGCTCGATCGCCTGCTTGATCGCGGTGGGACAGCAGTAGCGCGAGCAGCCGTGAAAGCCCTCCGGATCGCGCGATCCGACGCAGAGGATGAAGGCGGCGCTGGAAGGTCGGCGGCCGTTGATGGTGAACTCGTCTTCGCTCTCGAAGAACGCCCGCTCCAACTGCTCGCTGGTGACGACGTTGGGGAGCGTGCCGTAGCCGAATTGCCCCTAGGGATCGTACAGCTCGGCGCCGATGGCGAGAATGATCGCCCCGACGCGCAGGCGCTCTTCCGAAGCGCCGGCGAGCCGCACATCGAAGTTGCCCACGTAGCCGCTGATGTCATCGATGTCGGTATTGAGCAGGACGCGGGCGCCGCTCGCCTCCAGGCGGCTGAGCTTCTCCTGGAGCACCTCGGCGGCGGGCCGCATGGTCGGATAGAGTCGCTTGAGATTGGGCGCCACCAGCCGGCCGCCCAGCCGGTCGGACTTCTCCACCAGCGTGACGGGAAAGCCCTGCTCGGCGAGATCGGTGGCGGCCTGGATGCCGGCAATCCCGCCCCCCACCACGAGGGCCGAACGGGTCATCGGTACCTCGCGCGCCTGCAGCGGCTCCAGATGCCTGGCCCGGGCCACGCTCATGCGGATGAGCGACCGGGCCTTCTCCTGGGCCTCGCTCGCCTGGCGGGCATGCACCCACGAGCACTGGTCGCGGATGTTCACCATATCCAGCAGATACGGATTGAACCCGATGCTCGCGCAGCCCTCCTGAAAGACCGGCTCGTGGGTCCGGGGGGTGCAGGCGGCGATAACCAGGCGATTGAGATCATGCTCGCGGATCAGCTCGATCATCGCCTCCTGCCCCGTGCTCGAGCAGGCGAACAGGTCCGTCTGCGCCACCACGACGTCCGGAAGCGTCTCGGCAAACACCGCCAGCTCGTCCACGTCGAGGACGCCGGCGATGTTCACACCACAGTGGCACACCAGGACCCCGATGCGCGGCGGGCCGGAGAGGTCCAGCGGCTCGACCACCTCCTCTTCTTCCTTAACGCGGTGCCCGATCAGGAACAGTTGGGCGCGGGCCGCCGCCGCCGACGCCTGGGCCACGCAATCGGGAATCACCTGCGGGCCGATGGCGCTTCCGCAGACGAAGACCCCCTCCCGGGAGGTCTCCACGGCTGAGACGGCCGGGTCACGCAGGGCCACGAAGCCGTAGGGATCGGTCTCGATGCCCAGCCGGCGCGCCAACTCGGCCGCCTCGTCGTTCGGCGAGGCCGCCACGGACAGGACAACCAGGTCGGCCCCGATCCGCCGCTGCCGATGGCCCAGCGTGTCTTCGACGAACACCACCAGGCTGTGGTCCTCCGGGTTCTCCTCGATCTTGGCGGGGCGGCCGCGAATGTACTCGGCGCTCTTCTCATCCCGGGATCGCTGCAGAAAGTCGTCGAATCCCTTGCCAAAGGCGCGGAGGTCGGTGTGGAGAATCGTCACGTCCTCCACATCCGGATCATGATCGCGCAACAACAGCGAGTCCTTGACGGCGTTCATACAACAGAACCGGCTGCAATAGGGTCGGCCGCCCTCGCCGCGCGCCCCCACGCACTGGATGAAGACGATCCGCCGTGGCGTCTTTCGGTCCGACGGCCTCACCACGTGCCCGCGGGTGACGCCCGCCGGGTTGAGCATGCGTTCCAACTCCAGGCTCGTGATGACGTTGGGAAAGCGGCCGTAGCCGTAGTTCCCCAGCTTCCGCGCATCAAACTCCTGGAAGCCGACGGCCACCAGGATTGAACCCGCATCGAGTTCGATGTCCTCCGGCTGCATGTCGAAGTCGATGGCATCGGGCTCGCAGGCGTCGACGCAATGCTTGCATACCAGGATCTTGTCGTTCAGGCAGAAATCCCGATCGATCACGTACGCCGCGGGCACGGACTGCGGGAACGGCCGGTAGATCGCCTTCCGCGCCTTCAGGGCGAGGTCGAACTCGTTGCCCATGACCTGCGGGCAGACGTCCACGCAGAGCCCGCACGCCACGCACAGATCTTCGCGGACGTACCGGGGGTGCTTGCGCACCCGCACGCGGAAACTCCCCGGCGTTCCGGCACACGCGGTGACCTCGGCGTTGCTCAGAATCTCGATCAGGGGATGCCGACCGGCATCCAGGGCCTTCGGCCCCAAGATTCATATCGAGCAGTCCATCGTCGGAAACGTCTTGTCAAGCTGGGCCATACGGCCGCCCAGCGAGGGCGAACGTTCCACGATGGTCACCGGGACACGGGCGTTGGCCAGGTCCAGGGCTGCTTGGATGCCCGCGATGCCTCCACCGATCACCAGCGCCCGTTTGTGGGTCACCGCCTCGGTCAGGTCTTCGCGGTCCTCCGCCAGACGATTCATACCGCTTCTCCTTGCTCAGAGCGGTTTGGTCGGAACTGTCATCTCACATCGGGTGTTCGTCGTGCGGCCCCGGCCAGCGCACCCTGGCCGGCCCCTGCGCCGCAATGTTCGCCGAAATAACCGAAGCCCGAGTCGAACGCCTGCAAGTTAAGCTTCTCCGTCCCCGCGGGCACGGACGCCTCGACCGCCTGGCGCATGTGATCATGAGAGACGACGTGCGTGGCGGCGGTAAAGAACCCGAGCATCACGATGTTCTGAACGATGGATCGCCCGAGCGTCTCGGCGATCCGGGTCGAGGGGACTCCGAACGCCGCCTGCCCGTCCTTGAATGCGGGATGAACCAGGTTGC
>Ga0272441_10012328_pt1 | contig 12514 bp, 7 predicted proteins | sample SSMProp6N_FD_193582 | JGI IMG/M metagenome (GOLD analysis project Ga0272441, IMG submission 193582) | Marine sediment archaeal communities from Little Sippewissett salt marsh, Falmouth, MA, United States - SSM-Prop-6N | ecosystem: Environmental > Aquatic > Marine > Wetlands > Sediment ...
AGGGGATTGCGCCGGAAATATTAACGCGTATTTTCGATCCTTTTTACACCACCAAACCTTCAAAAATCCACAGCGGACTCGGCCTTGCAGTAGTAGACGGCCTGCTGCAGACAACCGGCGGCCGCATTCGCGTCGACTCGAAACCAGGCCAGGGGGCAACCTTCACTGTCGATCTGCCGGCGGCAGAGAATGTTGGTGGACGACTCAACGCCCTTCCAGTTGAAGCGCATGAGGCGATAGAAAATATCGGGAGGGGGTAATGAAGGATCCTCGGAACAGGTGTTGGTGATATTCAAAAGGATTAACGTTTTTAAGCGGTAAAGCACTTGACCCCTTGACCCCTGGAATCCTTAAACCCTTTTCTCTCAATATACCTTTGAAAACCCGGAGAACTGATCGAAGTCCGGGTGCATCTTCAGGCCGAATGCATCCTTGCCGTTGAATCGGAATTCGATGTGTGAGGGGTCGATCGTGCCGTCGGCGGTGGCTTTCTGCTGGATCTTGAAATAGACCGTGGCGGTCATTTCTTTCGCGTCATAGTAGACATTGACCGGAATCGGAGGTGGCTGAACCTCGGTTTGCGGTACAGGAAGACCGAAATTGTAGGCGGTACCGGGGCCAATGCCAGAAGATCGGCCGATGTGCCAGTTCATGACGTTTTCTACCTCGGACCGCTCCATTTCCTTGTCGAATTGAAATTTCATCGTGAAGGTTTTCGAAGCGTCCGCGGTCTGCAGGTAGGTGTCCAGGGATGACACCGGCGATTTGATCGGCATCCAGTAGTTGAATGAGCTTGTGGCATGCGCAAAGAGGATTTTAGGCGGGTCGACCTCGTAAACGTAGCTGCTCAGAGTATCGGCCAACTCGGGCGCCGGGTCTTCTAAAAAATTGACCAGGTCCATGGCCTCGTCGATCTGGCCAAGATCGGCGAAGGCATACCCCATTTCAGCATAGGCATCGTAAAACTTGTCATCCAGACGGATGGCAGCTTTGAATTGGGTGATAGCGTCTTCGTAGCGGCCCTGCTTGCTGTAATTGAGGCCCAAACCGAAATTGCCGTTCGGTTCGCGAGGTGCCATTCTCAGCACCTTGTTAAACTGTGTATCGGCATCTGAATACCTTCCGGTATTCATGTAAGCCTGCCCGAGGGCGAAAATGTTTTCACCACTCGGGTTCAATTTTACGGCCTTTTCGTATTCGGCTGTGGCTTCGGTGTAACGTTCTTCGGAGAAATAAAGGTTGCCGAGCTTGATATTGATGTTGTCGCGGTAGGGGTTGAGCCGCAAGGCAGTTTTGTAAGCCTTGGCGGCGCCTTTGGTGTCATCGAGCGCTATAAAGGCATCGGCCATATAGCTGGCTGCATCTACCGAATTGGAACCGTTCGGCGCCAGACCGATCGAGCGTTGGAATTCCTTTACAGCGCCTTTGAAATCCTGGCGCATGTAGAGGTCGATCCCGCTGGATAGAGCGTTGTTTGCCAATGATTCCAATTGGCCTGCTTGAACAGTGGTAGCAGAGAACAGAGCTTGGCTTATACCATTATTTAATAATTCCATAGTGTGGATCCAATATAATCAAACGAATTCAATCAATATATCGGCAAAAGGGCTTAAAAGCATAAAATTTTTCTTATTTAAGCCTAAAATTATATCTTATTTTATCCATTTGCCAGCTTACTCAAGGTAAAATTTTTCTTATTCGGTAGATTATTAATCTTTTTCTGCCGAATAGTTCATATTTCACACGTCGATAACCGCGAGCAATAATGAGGAATAACGGATAGAAATGAATATATAGTTTTTGGATAATATCGGTCCAAGAATAGATTCTTACAAATTTCTAAAATTCGAGGAATAGAAGTGGCCTTAACCCCGCGAACGGAGCGTATGATTGATCGCGCAGTTGAACTCCTGAATTCAAACAATAATCATGAAGCGTTACGGTTATTTGATTTGGTAATAGCTGAATCAGATTTACAAGGACTTGAGTACGGTAAGGCAACCGCCCTTGCCCGGTTGGGAAATATCGATGAAGCTGTTATTACATTAAAAAAATTGTTACGATTAATTCCTAACCATCCCAAAGCGCAATTATTTTTAGTAGAATTGTTAGCGTCCGAGAGGTCTATCCAATTAGCCGAAAAAAATTACGCCAGAAGATCTAAAGAAGAAAACCGACAATCGCAATGGCTACCAAGTAATTTGTATCCTGATGACGTATTTTTGGTTTCTTATCCTAAATCAGGCAATACATGGGTTCGATTTCTATTGGCCAACCTGCTAAAAAAAGAAGATGAAGAAATCGACTTTTTTTCGGTACATCAGCACATTCCTGAGGTTGGCTCTCATGAGCAAATCATCAATAGCTTAACCCGACCACGAATAATGAAATCTCATGCACCTTTCATCCGAGAGTATACAAAGGTTATATATTTGGTGCGTGATGGGCGTGATGTCTATGTTTCATACTATTATCATCGACTTAAACAGCTTCCCAAAAGGTTTGACTTCTTTAGTTTCCTACAGCGCAGGGACCATTATCCTTGCCGTTGGGGAGAGCATGTAGCGTCATGGACAATGAGTAAAGATTGTTCAAATTTGTTAGTTGTCAAATTTGAAGATCTTAAAAGTGACTGCTTCAAACAGATGGACAGAATTCTCAAATTTCTTAATGTAAATCGCCCAAAACATCGAATAGAGAAAGCAATAGAAGCTTCGAGTTTTGAGAATATGAAGCGAATTGAAAGCGAGAAAGGGCGGTTATACAAGAAGGAGGGACCGGAAGTGTTTATGCGAAAAGGAATAACAGGAGATTGGAAGAATTATTATGGGACTAAGGAAAAGGATTATTATAAATCATTTGAGGGGCAACTGCTGATTAAACTTAAATACGAAAAAGATAACAACTGGTAATATTTGGAGAGATTTTAATGAAATTACCTAATTTTTTTATTGTCGGCGCAGCAAAAGCTGGAACGACCTCGCTGTGGCGTTACTTACTTCAGCATCCCGAAATATTTATGCCTTCAGATATTGTGTACAAAGAACCGGCATTTTTCTCTGATATTAAGGGAGGTAACAACATAGATAAGTATAAGTCACTATTTTCAGGGGTCAGAAATGAAAGTATGATAGGGGAAGCTTCGACTGCTTATTTGACATCCCCGGAAAGTCCTGCCCGAATAGTGACGATGATTCCGAATGCAAAAATTATTATAATGTTAAGAAATCCAATTGATCGCGCTTTTTCATTGTATAATTGGATGGCAGGCAATGGCTATGAACCGACCGAAAGTTTCGAAGAGGCACTTAAAATAGAAGAGTCGGATAGGTATGGTAATGTAAACTTTTTAAAATTTAACCCGGAATATTATTACAATTACCTATATTTTTACTCTGGTCTTTATAGCCAGCAGATAAAAAGATACCTTGATATTTTTAGTAAGGAACAAATTCATTTTATAATTTTCGAAAATTTTAAATCAGATATTTATCATGAAATCCAGTTAGTTTATAAATTTTTAGGTGTAAATGATACGTTCAGGCCAGAAATTAAAGTTCATAACAAAGGATCTGCGCCTTACTCAACCAGACTTCAATTTTTTATTCGACAGGAACTGCATAAATATCTTCGTCCGCCCCATACACACCCCCATCCTTTGCACAATGGGATCATTGCCAAATTAATGAATTTGAATATTCGGCACGAAAATATTTTACAGATGAAGGAAGAAACACGGCAATTATTGAGTCAAAAATATCGCCGAGATGTTTTTTTCACCGCTGAGTTAATCGGTATTGATTTGCGTCAATGGTGGCAAGACTTTCAAAACAATAATAAGAGAAATTTGTTAAACCAAAAGGTATCAAAAAAGGATTTGATGATTGACCCTGATAAGTACGGGGATGGTATATTAGAGTTAACATCCAATAGTTCCCAGAAGACAATAAATCCACTGAATCGTTCTGAGGAAGAATTGCACTTAAATGATGCTTCCGGAACCCATCGTATATGGATGGTTGCCGACCATCAAATGACTGGTGGAGCGGCGATAGCATGCCACCGCTTGTTTACCGGTATGAGGCAAAACGGACGCCATCTAAAATTTCTTACTTTCAATACTCCAATGAGTAGGGAACCAGAGTGTTATAGTTGGAAGTCATATTTACAAAAGATAAACGGTTCAGATCCTACTGTAGGAGCAGGCACTGACATATCAGCTCATCAATCCTGGCCAAATATAATCTCAGGAGTTCTATCAGACAATACCCCTGAAATTATAAATATTCACAACATACACGAGGCAATACATTACCATAGGGTACCATTCGATGTTTTGGATCTCATGGCAAGTAAGGCTCGGTTAGTTTTTACATTGCATGATATGTGGTTTTTAACCGGACGATGCGCTTATACCGGCAATTGTCAGCGGTTTATAGACCATTCATGCAATGAAACCTGTCCAACTCCCACGATTTACCCGCAAGCACGCCCAAATGAGATTTCAGCCTTATTACGCGCAAAAATAGATTTTTTCCAAAGAAATCCTGAAGCGGTAATCGTTACTCCTTCGCAATGGCTCGCTAACCAGGTTAAAAAAAGTTATTTAAAGGATCACCGCATTGAAGTCATTCCTTACGGAATCGATACAACTGTATTTCGACCTGACCAAGATCGCGAAGGCCTCAGATGTTCTATTGGAATTCCTCGAAACGCATGCGTACTGTTGATTTCAGCTGCGAATCTATCGGATCCAAGGAAAGGAGCAAACTTATTATTGCATGCGCTATCCAAGATAAAAAAGGACCTAATAGTTTTGACGGTTGGAAAAACAAGTATAAAACCTAAACTTCCGAAGAATATTAAATTCTATAATTATGGTTTTGTGAACTCTCCGGAAGAAATGGCTTGTGCATATTCGGTCGCAGATCTTTTTGTATGCCCTTCGTTAGAGGATAATTTGCCGTGTGTGTTGATAGAGGCGATAAGCTGCGGTACTCCTTGCATTGGATATAATGTAGGAGGGGTGCCGGAGGTTATTAGGTCAGGCAAGACAGGATGGCTCGCTCATGAAGCCACATCAGAATCCCTATCGAAATTGATTTCAACCTTAATCGAAAACCCTAAGAAAATTGATGACTTAAGAACATCATGCAGAGAAATGGCTCAAAAAGAATACGCTCTAAACATTCAGGCTAAACAATATTTGAAAATTTACCAACAGCTGATTGGACAAGAAGCTGGTATGTCGCACAATACAAACAATCATCAAAAAAATATAGAAAATCATCTTGAAAGTGAATATGAAGAGATTCAAAAACATATTAGAAATGGCGAAAATGAGGAAGCCAAAGCTAAACTAGAAAGGTTAATTGAATCCCATCCAGGATTTGCTATTGGGCACAATGATTTAGGTGTGTTGTCCTACCAAATGGGTTTAAAAGAAGAAGCATTAAAACAATACGAAGTGGCGGCTCAATTGCAACCGGAAAACATTGTTTTTCTGAAAAACCTAGCGGATTGTTATTATGTTGAACTGGGGCAAATCGAAGAGGCAATGAAGCTTTATGTGAAGGTTCTTCAGCTTGAACCTAAAGACATAGAAACACTCCAGGTTGTTGGCCATCTATGCGTCGCGCTAGAAAAATTTTCTGAAGCGAAAAATTTCTATGAAAAGATTCTCGAAATTGATTCTGAAAATGAAGAAGTTCGAAATCTTATTGAAAAGTTAAACGTCAAATGCAGGGAAATAGAAAAAGAACAGAATGATGAAAAAGAACCCATTGTCGATAATTTAGTCTACTTAAATGACATAGGCCCAAATAAATATCTTGTATCGGCGATTGTATCGACATACAATGCTGAAAAATTTATTCGCGGGTGCCTTGAAAACTTGGAAAACCAGACGATTTCTAACGAGCTCGAAATTATTGTCGTTAACAGCGGATCAAACGAAAATGAAGAGGTAATAGTTAGAAAATTTCAAATGAAGTACAAAAATATTAAATATATCAAAACCAAAGATAGGGAAAATGTTTATGCTGCATGGAATCGTGGCATTAAGGCGGCATCAGGAAAGTACATCACTAATGCAAACACTGATGACCGCAGATTTAATGATGGAATCGAGATACTGGTAAAGGCTCTCGAGGAAAATCCGGAAGCACCTCTGGCCTACGGAAATTTTTATATCACTGACAAACCGAATAATAAAAGTTTTGATTCACATATAGTTGACCGTACGAATTATCCTAATTACCTACGTGGGTCACTGCTTTTAAGCTGTTACCCTGGTCCGATGCCGGTTTGGCGACGTTCGGTGCATTCCGAATTTGGCTACTTTAATGAATCTTATTTTTCAGCAGGCGACAGAGAATTTTGGTGTCGGATATCACAGAAATATGAGCTGCTTAGAATAAAAAAACATGTTGGAATGTACTTTTTAAATCCCAGCGGTGTTGAAAATCAGAATAAGAAAAAGGGGCTGGTTCGGCAAGAGGCTGAAAGGATTTTAAAACGCTATAAAAATAGTTTCAAAAAGGAATGGTATAAATATGACCAAATATGCTTGCATGTTAGTGGAGATTTTAAACAAATTAAAGAAGAGATTAATCGACACGAAACATCTGGTGGAGGCTTTAGGCTTCAAGTCGACGTAAGCAGATGCGACTTAGATGAGTACCTCTACCTGATAAAAAAGAAAGAGGAAGGGCTCATTTATAAATTATCCCTCACAGAGAAAGGGCGTGAAAGGTTTCCATCTGTGTCTTTGGTCATGTTTACATTCGATCGGCTCCTATATACTAAACAAACCCTTCATCGGTTGATGCAAAGTACAAAGTACCCATTTCAACTTATAATAATAGACAATAAAAGTTCCGATGGGACTCGAGAATGGTTGGAAAAAATACGATTTCTATATGCGCATCGAATTGTCGATATTAAGTATAATAATAAAAATGAAGGATTGCCCGGACCTACCAACTCTTTTTGGCAATCGATAAATACAGACCTGGTTGGAAAAATTGACAATGATACGTTGGTGCCTGACGGCTGGTTAGAACGGTTGGTTGAGGCACACAGAAAAATACCGCGGCTTGCTATAGTTGGTGGTTATCACTTTCGACCAGAGGATTTTGACGAGAAAAATGCAAAATCCAAAATAATTGAAGAGAATGGCGTCAAGATCCTGACCGATCGGCATATCGGTGGATGTTGTTATTTAATGAAGGCATCAGTTCAGAAACAATTCGGTCTGATGGAAGTACACCCCACTCTGAAAACTCATGGTTGGACTCAATATCAGTGGATGATTACGAATGCTGGATATATTGTTGGATATCTATATCCACTTGTTCAACTCGATTACATGGACGATCCTCGTTCCGATAAATGCCTAATTGAGAACGAATATAAGGATTATTCGCGGAATATATGGCATGAAAGGGGCATTGACTATCAATCCACTGATCAGTTGGTGAATTGGATCCAAAATGACGCAGCTCGCATCACAAATCAACCGGTAGAAATGGCAAACGTTTCAACTAACCATCCGGTGAAAACGAATTATAGTCACGACAAGATGCCATTGGTGTCTATAGTGATCCTTACTTACAATCAGATCGAATACACAAGGTTATGTTTGGAGAGTATTAAATCGTCAACGGACTTGCCTATAGAGATTATTGTTGTTGACAATTGTTCGACCGACGGGACGGTGGATTACCTTGAAATTGAGTCTCATGATTTTTGTAAGTTGTTTCCTTTTCGAATTATTAAGAACAATAAAAATTTAGGATTCGCCGGTGGAAACAACGTGGGTGTGGCCAATGCGCGGGGAGAGTATGTTCTACTGCTGAACAATGACGTTGTTGTCACTCAAGGGTGGATCGAACGCATGGTTGCTTGCGCACAAAAACACCCAATGGCCGGAATCATCGGACCTCGATCGAATTATGTGTCAGGGCCACAACTTGTGGATGAAGTCGGATATAATACTAAAACCCTGGAAGACCTCGATACTTTTTCAAAACAATTTGCTCAAAAAAAATCTGGCAAATCTTCACCACTTTTAAGGGTTGTTGGGTTCTGCATGCTTATCAAAAAAGCAGTAGTCGACAAAATCGGTGGGCTCGACACACACTATGGGCTGGGCAACTTCGAAGATGATGACTATAGCCTGAGAGCGGCATTAGCAGGTTTTGAATCATGGGTGGCTGAAGATTGTTTTGTTCATCATTTCGGCAGCCGTACGTTTTTAGGAGCGAAAATAGATTTCAAGGAATCTTTAGAAAAAAACTGGGAGTTGTTCAAGAAAAAATGGGGGCTTCCAATCGACATGCCCTATGGGTCATCATACAATATCTCACAAATGAATGTTAAAAGTTTTGATCCACGGTTACACTACATTCCACTATCAGTAAATGGCGACGAATCATTACAGAATCAACTGGAGAATTTATCTGCTGCCGAGCAGATTGAGGCAAATACACTATTGGAAAAAGCGGACCGTCTGTTTCAAAAAGGACAAGTAGATAAGGGGATTGAGACATTTCTGGATGGAATTCGCAGAATTCCTAAAGATTATCGTATTTACGTATCTTTGGCTGAACAATTGATCAACTGCGGTCGATATCAAGATGCCTTGGATGTTCTTAATGAAATACAAACTGACGCGAATAACTTAAAAATAACGAATGAGGTTAAAAGTATAGAGATAATCCTCCTTGAAGGCTACTGCCAGGAGGGTTTGGGAAATTATGACGCGGCAAAAAAGCTTGCAGAACATGTGCTCCATATTCATCCTAACAATCCTGACGCATTAAATCTTAGCGGTATTCTGGCCTACCGAAAAAATGAAAAGAATAGAGTTCAAGAGTTTTTCAACCGCGCAATCGATGCTGATCCTGACTTCGGAGAACCATATACAAATCTCGGAAGTGTGCTATGGGAAACTGGGGATACAAATGAAGCACTCAATCATTTTGAGCGTGGCTTCATTCTCTCCCCGACTGATATAGATATTGCCGTGACGTATCACGAGGCGGTAACGGCTTTAACCGAGTTTAAACGGGCGGAACCTATCGTTCGTGAAGCGCTCGAGCAATTCACAAATAACAAGAAATTACATTACATTCTGATTGATGTGCTGATTAAACTGGGTAAATTTAATCGGGCAATGGCTCTAATCGAAACAATAATTTCAGCTTTTGGGATACAAGATGGTATCCTTAGCGCAGCTTTGAAATTGAGGGAACAATTCGGACCAATAAAGATCAGAAAAAGAACTAAAAGAAAGGCATCGGTATCTCTATGTATGATCGTTAAGAACGAGGAGGAGTTCCTATCCAAGTGCCTTGATAGAGTAAAGTCCATTGTCGACGAAATTATCATCGTAGATACAGGATCGAAAGATCGATCGAGAGATATAGCCACAGTTTTCGGTGCACAAGTGTTTGATTTTGAATGGAGCGATGATTTTGCGGAGGCACGAAATTTTTCGATTAATAAAGCAAAGGGGGACTGGATTTTTATCATGGATGCCGATGAATTGATATCACCTAAGGATTATAAACGTTTTAGAAAGATCTCAGCTAAAAAACCATCGGGTATTACAGCGGTGTCATTCGTTACGCGTAACTACTGTCATAGAGCCAATACCATTGGTTGGAATCCAAATGACGGGCATTATATTCAAGAGGAGGCTGGCATAGGTTGGTTGCCGAGTGAAAAAGTTCGTCTCTTTAGCAACAGTAAAGAGATCATGTTCGAAGGAGTTGTTCATGAGATGGTCGATCCGGTGCTAAAAAGAAACGGCATAAAAATAAAAAAAAGTAAAATACCCATTCATCACTACGGAAGACTTAATACCGATAGACTGGATCAAAAAGGTCAAACCTATTATGAGATAGGTTGCAAAAAATTGGCGGAAGATGGTGAAGATATAAGTGCCGTTCGAGAACTTGCTATTCAAGCCAATATACTGGAAAAAAATACAGAAGCCATCGCCCTTTGGGAAAAATTTCTATCAATGCATCCGAATAACGATGCGATTTCAGAGGCCTATGTTAACATGGGAACCGCGTATATTCGAATGAAAGATTATCGAAAAGCGTTAACATCTGCGAAAAAGGCCGTAGCGCTGTATCCTGAGATGAAAGAGGCTCAATACAATTTAGGAATGGCAGAATTGTATAATGGAAACGTAGACGCCGCTGTCACCACATTGAAGAGGCTCTTAAACAGCTATCCTGGTTTTCCACCAGCTCAATTCATGTTGGCTGCAGCTCAATACTGCAGAAAGGATGTGACTGATAAGAATGGCAATATGAAGAAACTTAAATTAAGTGCTTTTGGACCGATGTTGACATACTCTATTGTTGAACTGGCCGAAGGATTGATCAGTGCAAATCAGTACAAATTAGCCCTCAGCCTTATTCAAAATACCATAGAAGACGACATCGTCAGCAAAGATATTATGAATCTGTATGCGGCTTGCCTGTGGGATATTAAAAATTCAAAAGACTTGAGCGTTAATGATCCCGCTGAAACAGAAGGTCAGGCCTTGCCAATCGTATAATACAACAGATTATACTGACATCAGAAAAAAACACCGTTCTGAAGGTTTTTTTGATGTAGGTTGTATTATTTGTAATGATAAGTCATTAGAGGAATGATTTTATTATTTCGGCGAATCTCTGAGGCCGGCAGCCAGACTATTGTTGATGTGGATGATGATGTTCAATATTTCGGCAGAAGGTTCCACCATAGCTTCAAAAATTCGCCGATCAATGAAAGCGCTTAAGCGAATGATGTCAAAACGCACTTTCTGAGGCAAGGGATTATTTTCGAGTGAAAGCTCACTTTGAAAAATACTCCAGATGTGCTGATTGAATTTGAGAGCTTCTTCCAACATATCATCTCGACCAGGGGTATTCCAATTATCCTGACAGTCTTTTAGTTTACGTGCGGCTTTAGTGAGCACTGCTGCCTCGATCTCACGACCGGACATCGTCATTTTGCTGACCGTTTCATAAGCTCCCATGGGGTTAGCGTACATTCCTGAGCACCTCCCGTTCGTATTCAATCAGAGTGTCTGCCAGTTTAAGAGCCTGATAATATTTCCCGTTGACTATTTGTTCACTGATATTGTCGACAAGACCGGTCATGGTAGGTGCAGCAGATAAAAGCGCTCCAACCTGTTGCCAGTATGTAGCAACATGAATTTTCCTGTTTTCGTGGTCAATATACATGAGCTGAATAGTAAAGTATATGCGACTGCAAGGCGAGGTGACTTCATTTTCGGTGAGAATGTCTTTCTCTCGCAGCACCGGCGCGTTGTTGTTGATAAGTAATTCGCATTTATTATTGGAACCGTTGGTGACAACCGCACCACCAACAACCATTTTTTCCCCGGGCTTGAGTATAATTTTTAGTGGCATTGTTATTCTAATTATAAAAATTGTGTTTAAATCGTGGGGGGAGGGGGAGTGTTCCCCCTCCCTCTGTGGTTTTACGTGTAACTGTTAGTTTATGAGGATTAGAACAATCTCAGAACTGACTGGGCTGCCTGTGAGGCCAGACTCAACGATGTGGTGCCTAATGCCTGACGCGTCTGCAGCATTAGCATGTTGGCCCCCTCCTCGTTCATGTCGGCTTCAGTCAGTTTGGCTGCGCCGTCTTCGAGAGTGTTGATCATCTTGGCTGTAAAATCCTCACGAGCAGTGATGATCGAGAGGTTGCTTGACAGCTTTTTAGATTCGACACGTAGCGTATCGGTTGCCGTTTCGAGGTTGGTAATTGCCGTTTCGATCGCGGAAGTAGCGACTGCGCCACCGCTTGTCCAACCGGTACCTGTCCCAGCTGCCGACGTAACACTAAACGTCGAGGTTGTCCCTCCAAAACCATTTACTCTCAGAGTGGAATCGCCGGAGGAAGGTGCAAACTGAACTGTCATTCCGCCACTCTGCAGCAGGTTGACACCTTTATAGCCGGCATCAGCTGCAAGAGTATCTATCTGGCTCATTATCTCGCCAAACTGGGTGCCAAATTGGGCTGCATCTGAAGCAGAGGCGGACATAGCCGACTGGGCCAATGACTTGGCTTGGGCAATCAGGTTGGTGATGCCCTCGATACCGTTGTTGGCTGCCTTGATGGTCTGGATGGCTTCAGACATGCCATCCTTTCGGGACGCCAGGTCTCCGGCACGGGTCCGGTGTCCCTGGGCGGCGAAAAAGTTAAGCGGATCGTCCAGGGCGGTGTTGACTTTCAGCCCGGTAGACAGACGGTTTTGAGTGACTTCCATGTCCTTGGAAGTTTTCTGCAGGCTGAAGAGGTTGGCCCGCATGCCAGCGGTTAAATTGATTGTATTTAATGCCATAGTTGAATCTCCTTTCCTAGGGGTTGATTGTACCGGCCTCCTGCCGGCGTTTCGTTTTGCCGCTTTTTGCGGCGCTGTTTCTCAGGGCATTCAATGGTCAGGTTCGGTTGAGGCCTCCGTTTCGGACCGTTATCC
>Ga0272441_10012329_pt1 | contig 12513 bp, 11 predicted proteins | sample SSMProp6N_FD_193582 | JGI IMG/M metagenome (GOLD analysis project Ga0272441, IMG submission 193582) | Marine sediment archaeal communities from Little Sippewissett salt marsh, Falmouth, MA, United States - SSM-Prop-6N | ecosystem: Environmental > Aquatic > Marine > Wetlands > Sediment ...
ATGTGCCGACCCCTCTGCTTTTCTCAAGTTCCCCGCGGAATTGTGTGATGCGGTCTCTGGTTGCCCCGACCTCCCGCATGATGTTTGCGCCCCCGCATGTCGCTCTGAGAATCCGGAAGGATGGAAGCCGGGCGAGAACCCGATGAGTGCACCATTGTCGCCATATCTCGCCTGACCAGGGCCTATCGGGAAATCTCAGCGAGTCTATAAAACCACTCGCAGTGACAGGCTGCTGCAATAGCGCTTCCGCGTTGGACTGATGGAAGCGGGAGGCGTTGATCGTCTTGTCTAGCCTATAGTTTTGCGGTTATGCGGCGCGATTCAGAACCGGGACGTTGTGTATCCTTGCATTTTCGCACAGGTGCATACTCCTCAGGGTACACCAAAAGTCCTCTGGCCGAAGGCACGTTGCACAAGCACGACAAGCCCTCGAACCCGCAATCGACTCGCAACCATGGCCGAATAAAGAATTGCGAGTCAGATAATTACGACCCAACACATAACTCAACCAACGCCCGCCCCCGGAAAATGCCCTTGAACACGATGCAATTGACCGTCATCATTAGGGGAAGGAAGCCTTAGGTGAAAATCCAGGCCAGGGAGAACGCGGCGGCGATGCCTCAAACCCAAGAGGGCGCTCCCGACTCGAAGGCAGGTGCGCATCTCGAATCCATCCTCAAGGGAAAAGTGGTTATCCTCGGCATCGGCAATCGTCTGCGGGGCGATGACGGGTTTGGCCCGGCTTTGATGGACCGGCTGCGCGGGAAGATTCGAGCGGCATGCATCGATGCCGGCACGGTTCCCGAGAGCTATGCCGGCAAGGTCGCCCGGGAGAACCCGGATACGATTCTCCTTGTCGATGCGGCGCACCTGGCCCGCGCGCCGGGCGAATTCGAGATCCTGGACAAGGATGCCATTGCCGAGGTCGGGTTCACCACGCACGACATGTCGCCGAGACTCGTCATCGCGTACCTCGATAAAGAGACCGGCGCCGCCATTTACATGCTGGCGGTCCAGCCGGAGAGCGTGGCGTTCGGCGAAGGCTTGTCGCCCTCGGTAGCGCGCGCGCTCGATTGCATTCGGGATCTACTGTGCCGACGGCTCGGGCCGGGCGCGAAGCCGTAGCGCCATGGGCGTCCTGCCCATGAATCACGCGCGGGACGCCCGTGCCACGAGGATCTTCGAATCACGCGCGGGACGCCCGTGCCACGAGGATCTTCGCGCGCTCATCAAGCAGGAACCGGCAGAAGTTGTCTACGCCTTCGCCGGTCTTGCCGGAGGTTTTGAAGACGCGGACGTCGCCGTTCAGACTGCGGCACTCGGCGATCACGCGTTCCACGTCGAAGGTCAGGTGGGGCAGGAGGTCGATCTTGTTGACCACGAGGTCCGAGATCCGGCTGAACAGCGAGGGGTACTTGAGGACCTTGTCGTCGCCTTCTGGCACGGAAAGCAGGCCGATTTTCAGGTGCTCGCCGAGGTCGAAGCTGCTGGGGCAGATCAGGTTCCCGACGTTCTCGATCACGAGGACCTCGCACTCGCCGCGATCCAGATCGAGCTGTTCGAGTGCGTGCGCCACGGCTTTCGCGTCGAGGTGGCAGGCGCCGTGGGTCTCGATCTGGTAGGCGCGGCATCCGGCCTGCTCGATGCGTTCCGCGTCGCGCCGGGTTTGCACATCGCCCTCGATGACGACCATTGCGTCGTGCAGATGGCGCGCCATGGCCTCGAGCAGCGTGGTCTTGCCGCTCCCAGGCGAACCGATAACGTTGAGGACCAGCATGGCCTTGTCTCGGAATAGGCCTCGATTTGCCGCTGCAAATTCCTCGTTTTTGGCCAGAACCGGCCGCGTGATGTCCACGACCTTGCGCGGCTTCGTGCTGTTGCGCATCTAGTCCTCCTCGAGTTCCACCCAGTCCACCGTGAATTCCCGTCCGGACAGGATGTCCCTATTCAGCGATTGGCATCGCGGACAACTCTGGGTGAAGTCCGTGCCCTCGTAGTCGAGCGCGCAGTCGCGGCAATGCATGCGGGCCGGGACTTCGCATATCTCGAGTTCCAGCGGGCCGTAGCCCTCGCCCTTTGCCAGCTCGGTAAAGCAGAAGCGCAAGGCGTCGGGCAAGATTCCGGATAGCGGTCCCAGCGTGAGGTGCACGGTTCTCACGTCCTTGTTCGGACCGACAGCCTCGTTTATGATCCCCAGGACGTCTACCGCAAGAGAGAATTCGTGCACACCCGCATCCCTTCGTACGCTGTTTCGCATGTTCGCTCGCGAGAACGCAACAAACCTGAACGTGAATCATTCTAGCAGGCCAGGCAGGGAAATGCGTACAAGCAAGACGAGTGGGATTGGCGCAGTTGCCTGTTGCGGGCCTGTTTGACTGCTCAAGCCCGGTGTCGGATAATCTGAACGTTGGAGCCCACATGGACGGAATCGCGCCGAGTCGTGGTCGTCCGTGGTCATCGTGCTGGCCGGCAGAAGCGTTTCCATTGGATGGAGACGTGCTGTGCCCGAGTGCAACGCCGCGAGGAGAACGGAACAATGAAACGTGTTACGGGAGGTCTGGCCGTAGCCTTGGTATTGGCGGCCGTGGCGGGATGCAACACCCTGGGGCGGCAGCCGCGCCTCGACGAACCCATAATCAATCCGACGGAACTCAAGCCAGGCGATACCGCGGTTATCTCGGTTACGGTGAAGGATAAGCACGGGATTGTCCGCCGGGTCGAGGGCGTGGTGATCGAGGATGCCCGTATCAAGTTCAAGCTTCGCGATGACGGCGTCGCGCCGGACGTGGCGGCCGGTGACAACATCTGGACGCTCCAGGTGGACGTGCCCTTCCAGGCGCCACCCGGCGAGTTCCTGCTCGAGTTGACGGCCTACCGGTCTGACGGGACGCCGGTCCCGGTGCGCAGCGAGGAGGGTACGACGGTGCCCCTGACCACATCGATTCCCGTAGTGATCCAGAATCCATGACGCGCCTGTAGCCTCGCCGGCCCGCGTGCACGAATATGACTTGCCTGTATTTGTATAGCTTCCTCCTGCTTTCGCTGTCTGCTCCCCCGGACGTAGTCTTGCTGTCCGTGGACACGCTGCGCGCGGATTACCTGGGGTGCTACGGATACCCGCAGGATTCCTCGCCGCACCTGGACCAATTTGCCAAGGGGGCGCTTGTCTTCGAGGACTGTGTGTGCGAGGTGCCGCTGACGAACCCGTCGTTCGGCGCGATGCTGTCGTCGCTGTACCCGCGCACGACGGGGACGACCCGAAACGGCCTCAGGATGCCGGACTCGGTGCCGCTCGTTCCGGAGCGCTTCAAGGCCGCGGGGTATCAGACGCTTTGTGTGCAGAGCAACTGGACGCTGAAGGGCCGTCTATCCGGGTTGGATCGGGGCTTCGACGTGTACGAGGACGACTTTCACCAGAAGCGGTGGGGGTTCATGAAGGCGGAGCGCCTTGCTGAGGACGTTACGGACATCGCGCTCAAACTGCTGGCAGAGCGGGACCCGGCGCGGCCGCTGTTTGCCTGGATCCACTATTCGGACCCGCATTCGCCCTACCGGTTCAACAAGGACCACAACCCGCTGGGCAAGCGGCCGTTCTGGCTCGACGGCACGCAGAAGGTGCGGGTCAAGTATGCTTCGGAAGTGGCCTATGCGGATTATCATATCGGCCGGCTTCTGGATGCGCTTCCGCAGAAGAACACGGCGATCTTGTTTGTCGCGGACCACGGGGAAAGCCTGTATGAGCATGACTACCTCGGCCATGGCCGGCGCATCTACCATGACAACCTGCATGTCCCGTTGATGATCCGCGCGGCAGGCGTGCAACCGGGGCGGACGAGTGTCCCCGCGCGTGTGCTTGATGTTGGGCCGACGCTGCTGGGCTTGGCCGGCCTGCCCCCTCTGCCTGGGACGCGGGGCGCGAACGTGCTCGATGCCGAGATGGGCGTGTCCAACGACCTCGTGCCCTCGCGGGTGCGTGTGGTCGAGACGTATGGGGGCGCGGTGCCGAAAATACCGGGGGCGAAGGCCGTAATGGCAGGGCGGGCACCCATCCGGCAGGGGGTTGTTGTGCAGGGCTGGAAACTGATTCTGGGGGGCTCGGGGCCGGAGTTGTTCTCGCTGCCGCAGGACCCCTATGAATTGGACAATCTGGCTTCGGACATGCCGGGGAAGGTTGCCGAACTCGCCCGCATAATCGACGCCTGGGACAAGCGTTATGGGCACGCGCAAGGCAGCGAGGCTGCGCTCTCGAAAGACGACATCAAGGCGCTAGAGAGCTTGGGCTACCTGGACTGATTGATCGGCCAGTACGGAGAGCGGATTGACGGCCCGGCCGTTCCGACGCACCTCGAAATGCAGGTGCGGGCCCGTGGATCGTCCTGTCGACCCCGTCTTGCCGAGAACGGTTTCCGGCGTCACCCACTGGCCCGCCTTGACCAGATTCACTGAATTGTGGCCATAGACGGTATCCATGCCGTCACCGTGGCGCACGATTACGACATTGCCGTATCCCCGCTTGCGTCCGCTGAAAACAACCTTGCCCGCATCGAAGGGGTGGATGCGTGTGCCCTTGTCCACGGCCAGGTCGACGCCGGCGTGAAATGCAGGCCGTCCCGTGAACGGGTCTTTCCGCATACCAAAGCCTGAGCTGAGGCGGGCGGTCCCCTCGAGTAGACTCGCCCAAGGCGAGGCCGAGGGGGCGTGAAGAGCGGCATTGACTTGGGCTGGCCCTGCGGACGAGGCCGGGCGAACGGTTCGGCCTTCGAATATGGCGGCCACCAACTCGGTCAGGTCCACCCTCGCCGGGAAGGCCCCAGTAAGTGCGCCTGCGCGAGCGCTCCCCCCGGCGCCGTCGGTCTTGGCGGTCTTGGTAAGGCGTGCGGACGCGGCAGTCGCTTGTGTGTTGGCGCGAGCGCTCGTTCGCCGGACGCCAATGGATGGCGGGGACGCCGAATCCGCTTGAAGCGCGGACAGGTCCAGTCGCTGTCCCGGCAGGATCAGGTCAGGGTTCTGCAACCCGTTCGCCCGAGCGACACGCTGAACGGCCAGGTACAGCTCGCGGTTCGAGGGGCTTGATCCGAGGCACCGCAGATGGTTCTGGCAAATGCGTGAGAGCGAGTCGCCGCGCTGGACAATGTGCACTTCGGGTCCGGGGCGCAGTACCTCATCCAGGGTCTCGCGGAAGGCCGGTCCGTTGGGCGTGGACGTAGCCCGGGTCCGGGCACGCGACTGGGGCGAGACGGAAACCGGTTTGACCGTAGCGTTGACCATGGGACTCCTCACGGCTTGTGAACGAGGGAGCAATCGGTGTGCCATTGGGGCTCATTAGACGCAAGTTCAGCGAGAATAAACAATTACAGAGAGGGCGGCCTGCTGTTCCTGCGCGGCGAGGCGGAAGATTTTTCCGTTTGCGGCTACTTCCGGCATGCAGCCCGACGTGCGGCGCATCACGGTTGTGGGTGCGACGTGTCTCCGAGGTCAATGACGCGGGCCGCGGCGTGGGTTTTTGCGAGGATGAGTTCGGTGACATTGAACCACCGGCGTGCGTGGTCGAGGATCCAACCGTCGGACGTGACCACGATGTCGCTGGATTCGGCGAGCAGGCGGTCCACGTTGTCAGCCACATCGACCTGCCATGACCACCCGTGCGTCTCGGCCTCCTGGCAGAGCGTGGCCCGCAGACGGCCGCTGTTGGATACGGGGGCATCGAAGAACCACTGTATCCTTGCCGCGGGCAGTGGCTGAAGGGTCTCGCCGATCAGTTGGATGGCCGGGGCCGTTTCCTCGACCTTGCGATAGGACCCATGCATGCTGGCCATGTCACGCACGCACCCGTCGCGACCGCGGAGCAGGATGGCGTCACCCAGGATACTCTCGGCAGTGATCAGCAGGTTGTAGCCGTCAATGACCAGGGCCTGGCCGTTCAGGCCGTCCTCGCCGATCCGGTGGGCGGCGCGCCGACGCAGGGAGGCGTCCGAGCAGGCCGTGCGCAATACGGCCCGCCGCTGCCGCGCGTCTAACTGGTAGTGGCCGCCGACAAGTCTGAGGGCCGCGTCGCGCGAGTAGTTGCGGGTCAGCAAGAAGGATACATCGACCACGGCGGCGCGCAGCGTGGGTATCCACTTCTGTGCGAACAGCCTCGCGTCCTCGGGGTGTTGACCCCTATGGTGTTGTCGTTGGGGCATGGTGCTACTGGCGTCGGCCGGCTTGCGCCAACTGCGGGACCACCATCCACCGCACCTGCCACCGGCCTTCGTCATCGCTTTCCAGGCAGACGACGCCCGCGTATTGGAAGGCGACCACGTGCGTACGCTCATCCCCGGCCAGCAGCAGTCCGGCGAGCTTGGCCAGGAACGGCAGATGCCCAACGATCAGCAGGTCCCGGTCGCGCCCGCGTAGCGCCTTGGCGATCTTGGCCACGTCGTCTTTGGGGGCGAGGCCGTCTCGCATTTGGACCGCGCCGTCCTGCGCCACATGCCCGGCCAGCGTCTCGGCGGTCTGCCGCGCCCGGGTTTTGCCGCTGTGCCAGACCTCGGGAACGTTCAGGCGCTGCGCCGAAAGGAATGCGCCGACGGCGTCCGCCTCCTGGGCGCCGTGCTCGGTCAAGGGTCTATCCGGATCGGTCTGTTTGTCGACCGCTTGCCCGTGTTGCACAAGGTAGAGTCTCATGGATCACCTCCGGTTGCCTGTGCGCGGCAAACGTTTACGCTCCCGGTGTCACGGTGACTTCGTGCTCCGCGCGCGAAGCCCTTCCCGCATCGTCCCAAACGATCAGGGTCACGCAGTAACGCCCGGGTTTGTCGTACGTGTATGTCGGACTGCTATCGGTGGACGGCGCGCCCGCGTCGAAGTCCCAAAGGACGGCCGCGATCTTGCCGTGGGCCGCGGTCGAGGTATTTGCAAAACGGACCGGCACGCTTACGGCAACGGAATCGGGGGCCTCGAACGCGGCCTTGGGCGGGGCTTGCGGAAAGGGTTCGGCCTGGGGCAGATCATCGCTGGCGTTCCCTTCGGCCGTGCACTCGATCCATTCGAGGGCGGTGTAGCCGTGTGGGCCTAGGACGGCCGCGCCCTTGTTGTCTTTGATAGCGCATCGGATGAAACTGAGGCAATCCACGCCCGGGCCGCCGAGTTGGAGCCCGAGGCGCGCGTTGCCGCTGAAGTTGCACTGCTCGAACGTGAGATGCCGCACGTTCCCGTTGGTGCGGAAGCCGTGGCCTTCATCGCCCGGATACCAGACAGGTCCCTGGCCAAGGGGCATGGACTGAAACGCGCAGCGATAGAGGTAGTGATAGGCAATGCCGCCGGCTTCGCCCTGGAATTGCGCGCCCCATTGGTTGCAGTCGCGGACAACGTTGTGGGCCCAGAACACGTAGTTCTTCGCCATGGACGCGGACACGGACAGGCCGATCTTTTGTCCGCCGTCCACGGTGTTGTTGGTGATGGCGCAGTAGGAGCCGATGCCTTCGATGCCGCAGAACTTGTAGGCGCCCGACTTGTCGGAAATGACGTTGCGTCGTGCCGCGCAGTAGTCGCAGCCGCCGATGCTAAGCCAATGGTCGATGCGGTTGTCCTCGATGACGGCACGATCGCACCCGCCCCACACCTCGATGCCAAGCCCCTCGCCGCCGGACCCGGTCACGGTGTTGGCCTGGATGACGGCGTCGGTCGAGCCGTTGTCGGCAAAGATGCCGCCGCGGCCCGTGTCTGCTATGGCATTTCGGAGAACGCGGTTGCCGGATGAGCCCCACGCCAGGCGGATGCCGCCGCCGTACTTCGCGCCCATGCCGATGTTCTCGATATGGCAATCCGCGATCACGCTGTCGGTCACGCCCCCTTCCCCTGTCGGGTTCACGCCGGAGAAGAGGATGCCGTGCGGGCCGAAGCCCGGGCCTTTGACGAGATTGCGGATGCCGAGATGATGCAGGTTGAGCCGGCGCGCGTTCCCGGCCGAGATGCCCTGGGTGGCGTTTGGGTTCTCCGCACCGTCCAGGGCGAGCGCGCAGAGCTCGAGGTCTTCGCAACCGGCAAGGCTGACGATTACCGAAGGCGTATCGCCCACGAAGCGCAACACGGTCTTCTCCTGCCCATCCCCTTTGACGCAGGTTTGGGACTTGGGGTGGACCGTCTGGGATATCGCATAGGTTCCTGCTGACACCAGCACGGTATCGCCGGGCTGGGATTCGGCAATGGCCGCCTGGATCGCGGCCGAGTCGTTGCCTGTCACCGCGATCGTGCGCGCCTCGACTGGGTGCGCGGCCAAGGTTGCGCCCACACAAACGGCAATGGCGAGAAGTAGATTCCGCATAGCAATCGGCCCTCCATCCAAGTCATCGTACTGCGCCCTTTCGCAGAAAACAAGGACTGCTTGGGCTCGCCGGCTTCCGCTGCGGCGGCGAGGGACGATGACGAGGGACGATGACGAGGAATATTGAGAGCGGGCCGTTGATATCCGCTCTTGGGTATGGCACAATTGGCCGGGCTGGGCCACGGCAATGAGTGAACAGCGGGCGGCATTTCGCCGTGACGAGCACAATCGTAGGTAGCCTTAATCCGGCGCTGGAAGCCGGATCCAATTCAGAGGAGAAACAGCATGGCGGACAAGGATCTGAAACAGATGTACCGCACCCGGACCGAGGGCGATTTCCCCGATGCCGTCGAGGTGATTGGGCGGAAATACGTCAAGGTCGAGGACCTGCGATACGGGACGAATCCGCACCAGCCGGCCGCGTTCTACCGCCCGGCCGAGGGCGATAATGTGGTGCTGGGGGCGTACAAGATGCTGAAGACGGGTAAGAGCGGGTTATCGCAGACGAATCTCGAGGATATGCAGCATGCCATCGGCATCTTGAAATACCTGAAGGTTCCGGCCTGTGCGGTCATGAAGCACTGCAATCCATCGGGCGTGGCGATGCAGGTCGACGGGGCACCGCTGGCGGAGGTATATGCGCGGGCGCGGGACGCGGACGCGCAGGCGGCGTTCGGCAGTGTGGCGGCCTTCAACACCGAGGTGGATGCGGCGACGGCCGAGGAGATCATGCAGAGCATCGTCGAGGGTGTGGTGGCGCCCAGCTATGCCCCGGAGGCGCTGGACGCGTTGAACGATTTTGACCGGTTCAAGCGGAACAAGCAGATCCGGGTGCTCCAGGTGCCGGATTTCTCGACACTGCCGAAGTTCGTCGAGGACGGGACGGACGTGCTGGAGATAAAGGTCTTCGACGACGGGAGCCTGGTGCTGGTAAAGCCGTACCTTTCGCGGGTGAAGAGCGTGGATGACTTGACGCCGGCGTACAATGAGCACACGACCAAGGGCCGGATCGAGATCAAGCGCAAGCCGGCGCCGCGCGAACTCGAGGACCTGCTCTTTGCGTGGTACGTCAACATCCACGTGCGGTCGAACGGGTGTGTCATCGTGAAAAACGGGCAGACGATCTGCGTGGGCACGGGCCAACAGGACCGCGTCGGGGCAGTGCTCCAGGCGCTGGACAAGGCCAAGGAGAAGTACAAGGGCGTGGAGACCCTTGACGGCGCCGCGCTGTCGTCGGATGGATTCTTCCCATTCCGGGATTCGGTAGACGCGGCCATCAAGGCGGGTGTCACGGCCTTTGTGCAGCCGGGCGGCAGCGTCAACGACTACGAGTCGATCGAGGCCTGCAACGAGGCCGACGCGACCATGGTATTCGCCCTGGAGCGGTGTTTCTCGCATCACTGAGTGCAAGGATGTGAAGCGTCGCGCAGTTTGAATATTCCCAGAAGGCCGGGCCGGATTCTGTTTGCGGTCCGGTTTTCTGTTGCAGCTTTCGCGTAACCGGCCGGAATTCGTTACAATACACGGCAATTCGTCCGAGGAGTTCTCGCGAATGAAGAAAGTGATCCTTATGGCCTCACTGATCCTCTTTCCCCGCCTGTTGGTCGCCCAGGAACTGGATTTGGCCTCGCTGGCCGGCGAGGATTGGTATGGCCTGTATCTGAACGGCAAGAAGGTGGGCTATTCGATGGCCTCGGTGGCGGTTGGGGAGGACGGGGCGGTTACGGTGGTGGATGATGCGTGTTTCCGCTTGAGCATGATGGGCGTGAGCCAGGACATGCGGATGTTTGCAAAGCGGTATTACGGGGCGGACGGGGCGCTGTTGCGGATCGAGCAGGAGGTGGATGATCAACTGGGCGCAAAGCGGTTCGACGCGCGTGTAGAGGGAGACGCGCTATTGCTGCGGACTGTCGTTGGGGGGCAGACCAAGGAGCAGCGCCTGCCGAAACCAAAGGAATCACTCAAGGACGTGCTGAAGACGGCACAGTTGGTAAGCGGCGCGGCCAAGGTGGGGGACGAAATCAGCTACAGCATCTTTGAGCCGATGTATGGAAAGGATATCGCGGGCACGAGTGCGATTGCGGGCGTCGAAGAGCGCGTGTTGGACGGGACGTCTACGAAGGTTTTCAAGATTGATTCGAATTTCGCGACCTTGGGCATCCAGTCTGTTTCTTATGTGACGGCGGACGGCACGACCCTCGAGGATCACCTCGCCGGTATCATCACGATGCGGCTTGAGCCGAAGGAAATCGCGCAAGACGTCAATTACAGCAACGATGTGATCGTCTCGAATGCGGCCCGGGTGGATTCGCAGATTGTGAATCCCCGGGAGCGGGCATCGCTGCGGCTGCGTTTGCAGGGGCCTTTGGCTGCGGAGCACCTGTTTACGGATGCGCGGCAGTCGTTGAAGGCCGTGGACGACCATATCGAATTCAAGGCGGTGCGCCAGCGCATGGACGGGGTTGAGGCGGCCCGGCTTCCCGTGGCTGATGCGTCCGTTCAGGAATGGCTGAAGCCGACGGTGTTGGTGCAAAGCGAGGACCCGGAGTTGGTGGCCAAGGCCAAGGAGATTGTCGGGGAGGAGGAGGACACCTTTGCGATCTCGACGAAGCTGTGTCATTGGGTCAACGCGCAGGTGCGCACCACGTTCTCTGCACAGCTCACCAATTCGCTGGAGGTGTTGCACAACCTCGAGGGGGACTGCACAGAGCACAGCATATTGTTCATTGGGCTGGCGCGGGCTGCGGGGCTTCCGGCGCGGGAGACGGCGGGGGTGGTCTATGTGGAAGGCAACGACCCGGGTTTTTACTTCCATCAATGGGCGAGCGTGTGGGTGGGCCAATGGATCGACGTGGACCCGACGTTCAATCAACCGTTGGCGGATGTGACGCATATCAAACTGGCGCAAGGCGACCTGTTCGAGCAGACGAGGCTCGTGCCCATCATCGGGCGCCTGCAAATCGAAGTGCTGGAGGATGACGAGCATGAGTGAGAATGGTGCGGTAGCGGAGAAGAAACCGGGGCGCCGGTGGCTGAAGTGGGTTCTTAGGGCGATCCTTGCCGTGGTGGCGCTTGTGGTGGTCTGTGTGGTGCTTTGCATCGGCGCCTTGGCCACGGGCTGGCCGCAGCGCAAGGCGATCGAAGTGGCTGCGCGCAAGGGCATGAATGCCAGGGCCGAGGTGGGCAAGGTCTCGATACTCGGCGCGGTGAAGGTCTCGGACCTGCGGATCTTCGAGGGTGAAGGCGACCAGAAGCCCATGATCGACGTGAGCGGGTTCGAGGCGGACTATACGCTTCTGCCGGAAGACAAGCGTTACATACCGTACGTGTTGATCGACAAGCTTGCCGTGAACCTGGACCGCTCCTTGCCAAAGGCGGAAGAGCCGGCGAAACCGGCGGCGCCGGCCAAGAAGGCAAAGAAGAAGCGCAAGAAGAAGGGCGGCGTGCCCTTGGAATTTCAGCCGCGTAGCGCCGGGATTCGTCAGATCCAGTTCACGGGTGCGCGTCCCACGATTGGCCTCGAGTTGGCCGGGCTTGGCCTGAAGGCTGAAATCAACGCCTCGAACAAGTACTTCGCACACCTGACCGGCGAGAAGGTCGCCGGATCCTTCTGGGCGCCGGCCCGGGGAAACGCGCGGGAACTGGCAGGGGCATTGGACATACGTTACGAGAAGGCCGGGCGGGAGACCACGGTGGACCCGTTCGTGGTGGATTTCCCGGGTTTGCTGGAGGTGTCGGGCCACGGGGAGGTCTCGGAAGGCGGCGGCAGGACCGCGGTGGATATCCAGTTCGACAAGTTCGTCGCGCAGGACCTGGACCTCTCGCGCGTCGATCCCAAGGATTTCCCGATGCCACTGCGGTGCAAGAAGCTCGACCTATCGGGTTCGCGGCTCAAGGGGGAGTTGGCGTTGTCCAAGATGAGCGTGAACATGCCGGGCACAGACATCAAGGTGATCGCGGACGACTTGGGTTTGGGGCCGGCAGGCGAAGAATTGTACGAGGGCGATCTGACGTTCCGCGCCGTCGGCCAACCGGGCAAGCTGCTGGACCTGAGTCTTGAAGCCACGTTCAACCGCGGGCAGAAGCTCAGGGGCTCGATCTGCGGCAAACTGCTCGAGCTTTCGGCACAGGCCTCCCTCGATAACTGGTCGAGAGAAGATGTTGAGGCCCTTCTTCCAAAGAGCGTGCGGCCGAATCTGGCGTCCATG